>Ga0224508_10000049_pt1 | contig 147391 bp, 147 predicted proteins | sample SF_Jan12_sed_USG_4_FD_170157 | JGI IMG/M metagenome (GOLD analysis project Ga0224508, IMG submission 170157) | Sediment microbial communities from San Francisco Bay, California, United States - SF_Jan12_sed_USGS_21 | ecosystem: Environmental > Aquatic > Marine > Sediment | place: USA... | reverse complement strand
CGGGGGACAACGTGACGATCGAAGTGGAATTGTTAACGCCGATCGCGATGACCAAGGGCCTGCGCTTTGCCATCCGTGAGGGTGGACGCACCGTGGGTGCAGGCACCGTCACTGAGATCGTCGAGTAAGAGAGGCGACACCAGATGCGAGATAACGTTCAGTTGCAGTGTGGGGATTGTAAGCGTCGGAACTACGTGACGACGAAGAACAAGAAGACCACCACCGGCAAACTCGAGTTCAAGAAGTACTGTCGCTGGTGTCGTTCTCACACGGCTCATAAAGAAACCCGATAGGCGAGGCGAGGAAGCTCAAGTGTTAGACCGTCTCAAGAAATTCAGGTTGTTCGCCCAGGAGACCTGGGTCGAGCTCAAGAAGACGACCTGGCCCGGCAAGAAAGAGGTCACCGGTACGACGATCGTCGTGATCGTGACCGTGTTGATCTGCGCGGCCTATCTCTGGATCGTCGATCTCATGCTGAACAAGGGTATGGCTTCGATTTTCAAGGCGTTTACCGAATGACGGAACCTGTGAACGGTCAAGACGAGACGCGGACCCCCGACGTGGTTGAGGCTGCCGGCACGGCTCCGTCCGCCAAGGCCGAGCCCGCCGCGAAAGTCGACGACGGCAAGAAGTGGTACATCGTCCACACGTATTCGGGTTTCGAGGCGAAGGTTCGCGAGAGCCTGATGCAGCGAGCCGAGGCGATGGGCATGGCCGGGGTGATCGAAGAGGTGCTCATCCCCACGGAAGAAGTGGTCGAGATCCGTGACGGTAAGAAGATTCGCTCGACCCGGAAGTTCTTCCCCGGCTATGTGCTGGTGAAGATGGTGATGTCGGACGACGCATGGCATGTGGTCCGCAACACGCCGAAGGTGACGGGATTTGTCGGTACTGGAACCAAACCGGTACCGCTTAGCACGAAGGAAGTCGACCGGATCGTCAATCAGATTTCCGTGGCTGCGGACAAGCCGAAACCGAAGCTGGCATTCAGCGTCGGCGACGCGGTTCGGATCATGGACGGTCCATTCAGCAACTTCACAGGGCAGGTCGAGGAGGTCAACGAGGACCGCTCGACGCTGAAGGTGATGGTAACGATCTTCGGTCGAGCAACTCCGGTGGAGCTGGAGTTCGTTCAGGTCGAAAAGCCGTAACGCGGCACACGGAGCGAGTAGGTCATGGCAAAGAAAGTAGTCGGGTTGATCAAGCTGCACATTCCGGCGGGGAAGGCGACGCCTGCTCCCCCGGTCGGTCCCGCGCTGGGTCAACACGGTGTGAACATCATGGACTTCTGCAAGGCGTTCAACGCCAGGACCGCAAAGGATGGCGGCATCCTCACCCCCGTGGTGATCACGGTCTATCAGGATCACTCCTACACGTTCATCACCAAGACGCCGCCCGCATCGACGCTGCTGATGAAGGCGGCGGGTCTACAGAAGGCGTCGGGAGTTCCGAATCGCGACAAGGTCGGGAAGGTGACGATGGCGCAGGTCGACGAGATCGCCCAGGCGAAGATGCCCGACCTCAACTGTTCCTCTATCGAGTCCGCACGGAAAATCATTGCCGGTAGCGCGCGATCGATGGGTATCGAGGTCAAGGGATAAGAGCCGCGAGGCTGGAGACGAAGATGGCGAAACACGGCAAGAACTACAACAAGGCAGCAGAGGCCGTCGAGAAGCGTGATCATTCGCTTTCTGACGCGGTTGGAAAGCTGAAGAGCGTGGCCTACGCGAAGTTCGACGAGACCGTCGAGGTCAGCCTGCGGTTGGGCGTCGACCCGCGTCATGCGGATCAAATGGTTCGTGGGACCATCGTCCTGCCTCACGGAATCGGCAAGAGCAAGTCCGTCCTGGTCATCGCCCAGGGTGAGAAGGCCAAGGAGGCCGAGGAGGCCGGCGCCGATTTCGTGGGTGGCAAAGAGATGGTCGAGAAGATTCAGGGTGGTTGGACGGAGTTCGACGCCGTCGTCGCCACACCCGACATGATGCGTGAGGTCGGCAAGCTCGGTCGAGTCCTCGGCCCGCGAGGACTGATGCCGAACCCTAAGACCGGTACGGTCACCTTTGACGTCGCCAAGGCCGTCAACGAGGTCAAGGCCGGTAAGGTCGAATTTCGCGTTGACAAGACCGCGAATATCCACGTACCGGTCGGCAAACTGTCCTTCGATGACGAGAAGCTGGTCGACAACGCCCGCGCGTTGTTGCGGGCCGTGACCAAGGCCAAGCCCTCAGCAGCCAAAGGCAAGTACATCGAGTCCGTCCATATCACGTCGACGATGGGGCCGGGATTATCCCTGGACGCCGGCGAAGCGGAACTGGAAGGTAAGTCGTGAATCGCGCCGAAAAAATTGAAGCCGTAGAAACTTACAAGAAGACCTTCGAGGAGAACCCCCATATGGTTCTCGCGACGTTCAGCGGGTTGACCGTGAACCAGGTCAACAGCCTCCGAAACTCGGTCCGCGACGCCGGTGGCGAATACCGCGTGATCAAGAATCGGCTGGCCAAGCTGGCCGCAGCCGGTACGACGGCCGAGAAACTGGCCGGAGACTTCTCGGGGCCGTGTGCCATGGCAACCCATGCAGACGACCCGGTGGCGCTGGCGAAGTCCCTCGCCACCTTCGCCAAGGAGAACCCGGAAGTCCGGTTGCTGGCAGGAGTCGTGGAAGGGAAGGATCTCCTCGACACGGCAGGCCTCACGCAGCTTTCGAAGCTGCCCGGTCTGCAGGAATTGCGCGCCCAGCTGTTGGCCTTGATCAACACGCCGGCGACGACCCTGGTCCGTCTGGTTCAGACGCCCGGTACGCAACTTGCCCGAGTCATTGATGCACGAGAAGGAGAGGCCGCGGCGGACGCCTAGGCCTGTTAACGAAGACCATTAATTAGTTATGCCCGGCAAGCCGGGGAAGCAAAGATGAAATCGAAGGAGATGGGAAGATGGCCGATCTGGAAAAACTGAGCGAGAACCTTAGCGAGCTCACCGTGATGGAAGCGTCGAGCCTCGTCAAGATGCTCGAAGAGAAATGGGGCGTCTCCGCCGCAGCTCCGGTCGCGATGGCGGCTGCGGGTGCCGCCGGCGGGGAAGCGGCAGCCGAAGAGCAGACCGAGTTCGACGTGATTCTCAAGGAAGTCGGCGCCAAGAAGATCAACGTGATCAAGGCGGTCCGTGAAGTCACCAGCCTGGGTCTGAAAGAGGCCAAGGATCTGGTCGACGGCGCACCCAAGGCGATCAAGGAAGCCACCACGAAAGAGGAGGCCGCAGAGATCAAGAAGAAATTCGAAGACGTGGGTGCCACCGTCGAGATCAAGTAACCACGGACTTCGGCCCGCTGCCGCCGGCGACGGATCCCGAACCGATCTGTTGTCCGCGTGAGGGTGTCCGGACCCAACGTCCGGTTGCCAATGCTTCACTTGATGGTTGGTGTCGTCGGCTGACGATCCCAGCTAGGGGTATCCAGCACCATGTCCGAGAACTCGACAGCTGCCCGCACCAGGGCTGATTTTTCAAAGATCAAGGCGGCGATTCCGATCCCGAACCTGATCGAAGTCCAGAAGCGCTCCTACGAGCGGTTCCTACAGATGCGTACGGCTCCGGCCGATCGCGACGACCACATCGGTCTGCAGGCGGTCTTCAAGTCCATCTTCCCGATTAGAGACTTCCGCGAGACCTGTTCCCTGGAGTTTGTCGATTACACGATCGGCAACTGGGAATGCAAATGTGGTGAGTTGCGCGGCATCGAGCATCTCCGTAGCGAGTGCACGTTCTGTGGACATCGATTGGTGGTCCCCGACGCCCGCAAGGGCGAGGTGACCTGCGCCAACTGCGGGAACCTGACGGCCGTCACCGTTCGCGAGTGTGATGACTGCGGCGATCCTGTCGCCCTCAAGTTCAAGTACGACGTTGAGGAGTGTCAGGAGCGTGGACAGACCTATACGGTCCCGCTGAAGGTGACGATCCAGCTTGTCGTCTACGACAAGGATCCGGACACCGAGGCGCGTACGATCCGCGACATCAAGGAACAAGAAGTCTACTTCGGCGAGATCCCGATGCTCACCGAGCACGGGACGTTTATCGTCAATGGAACCGAGCGGGTCATCGTCTCGCAGCTCCATCGAAGTCCCGGCGTCTTCTTCCAGTCCGATGCCAATCGTACGACCTTCCTCTCGAAGGTGATTCCGTACCGCGGTTCGTGGGTCGAGTTTGAGACCGACGCCAAGAACGTGCTTCACGTTCGAATCGATCGGAAACGAAAATTCCCCGCGACGATCTTCTTGCGTGCGCTTGGTGTGGATGACATCCCGTCAATCTTTGAGACCTTCTATTCGCCCGTCGTGGTGCGGATCAAGGACGGCCACTTTGACTTCAAGGTCGGCGACGGCTTGCTCAACTGCAAGGTCCGCTCGACGGTCAGCGCTCGTGGCAAAGAGGTCATCAAGAAGAATCGTCGGATCCGTGCGGAGACTCTTGCCGACCTCAAGAAGGCCCGCTTGACGTGGATCCCGGTCGCCGACACCGAGGCGGAGGGAGCCTTCTCCGTTCACGACATCGTCGACGAGGAGACCGGAGAGGTCGTCGTCGAGGCCGCCAAGCCTCTCACCGACGAGGCACTGATCGATCTGCAGGCTCGTGGGATCAGAGAGTTCGAAGCGGTCTTCCCGGAGCGGGAAGACGTGGGTGACACCCTGATCGACACGCTTGCCAAGGATACGGTCCAGAACCAGCAGGAAGCCCTGATCGAGATCTATCGACGTCTGCGCCCGGGTGATCCGCCCACGCCGGACTCTTCCCGAACGCTGTTCAACAGCATGTTCTTCGACCCGACCCGCTACGACTTTTCGAAAGTCGGTCGCCTCAAGTTCAACACCAAGATCTACGGTGTCAGTCCCGAGGACTGGGCGGAGGACGTCCGCGAGCGTTGGGAGAAGGGCGAGGATCGCACTCCCACCCGCGAGGACTTCGTGGAGGTCCTGCGTTACATGCTGAAGCTCAAGAAGGGCAAGGGCGACATCGACGATATCGATCACCTCGGTAACCGTCGCGTGCGTAGCGTGGGTGAGCTTCTCGAGAACCAGTTCCGAATCGGCCTCGTCCGGATGGAGCGTGCGATCAAGGAGAAGATGTCGGTCTATCAGGAGATGACGACCGCCATGCCTCACGACCTGATCAATGCCAAACCGGTCATGGCGGCGATCCAGGAGTTCTTCGGCAGCAGTCAGCTGTCCCAGTTCATGGATCAGACCAACCCACTCTCGGAGGTGACTCACAAGCGTCGCCTGTCCGCCCTCGGGCCGGGGGGTCTATCCAGAGAGCGGGCCGGTTTCGAGGTTCGCGACGTTCACCCGACTCACTACGGGCGTATCTGCCCCATCGAAACGCCTGAAGGACCCAACATCGGCCTGATCTCGTCGTTGTCCTGTTTCGCCCGGATCAACGACTACGGGTTCATCGAGTCGCCGTACCGCAGGGTCGAATCGGGCCGTGTGCTCGATTTCGTCCGCGTGACGCGAACGGGGCAGAGTCAGTACAAGCTGGACGACGTGGTCTCCGCCGCCGACTTCGTGGTGCAAAGGAAGAAGGTCGTCGACTCCGGGAAACTTGCTCCGGAGGCCGTGGCGCATTCGTTCTATCTGTCGGCCTATCAGGAAGACCGCGAGACCATCGCCCAGGCCAACGCACATCTCGGTGACGATGGCTCGTTCCAGAACGAACGGGTCAACGCGCGAAAGGCCGGCGAGTTCAAGTTGGTTCCGCGTGAGGATGTCGGATACATCGATGTCTCGCCGAAGCAGCTTGTTTCGGTGGCTGCATCCCTGATCCCGTTTCTCGAAAACGACGATGCCAACCGTGCGCTGATGGGTTCCAACATGCAACGGCAGGCCGTGCCGTTGGTGAAGCCGAAGGCACCCTTCGTCGGCACCGGCATGGAGTCGATCACGGCGCGGGATTCCGGTGCCGTCGTCGTCTGCAAGCGAGCCGGCATCGTCGATATCGTCGACTCTCAGCGCATCATCGTCCGCGTAGGTGCGATGGGGCAGGAGGACTTCGGCGCAGATATCTACTCGCTGGTCAAGTTCAAGCGTTCCAACCAGAACACCTGCATGAATCAGCGTCCGATCGTCCGAGAAGGACAACGTGTCGAGGAGGGCACGGTGCTGGCTGACGGCCCCTGCACCGAGCGTGGCGAGCTGGCGCTGGGACGAAACATTCTGGTCGCATTCATGCCCTGGCGCGGTTTCAACTTCGAGGATGCGATCCTCGTATCCGAAGACTGTGTCCGGGAGGACGTCTTCACCTCGATCCATATCGAGGAGTTCGACGTCGAGGCTCGAGACACCAAGCTGGGGCCGGAGGAGATCACCCGGGACATTCCCAATGTCTCCGAGGATTTCCTCAAGGACCTCGACGAGGCCGGTGTCATCCGTATCGGTGCCCGTGTCAAACCCGGCGACATCCTGGTCGGCAAGGTGACTCCCAAGGGAGAGACCCAGCTGACGCCGGAGGAGAAGCTCCTCCGCGCGATCTTCGGCGAGAAGTCTGGCGATGTCCGCGACGCATCCCTCAACGCGCCTCCCGGGGTCGACGGGATCGTCGTCGATGTCAAGATCTTCAGCCGCAAGGGCGTGGAGAAGGACAGTCGCGCCGGCGAGATCGAGCAGGAGCAGATCGAACGTCTCGAGAAGGATCTCAAGGATGAGATCCGGATCCTCAACGAGGAGGATCGCAAAAAACTGATCGAGCTTCTGGACAGCGAGGCGCTGACCGAGCCCCTCAGCGATCGAAGACGTGGAAGCGCCCTTCTCGAAGCCGGAACCGTTCTGACCCGCCAGGTCATGTCGGGGATGGACACCGAGGACCTTCGCCGATGCATCATCAAGCCGACGAAGACCTCCAAGGTCAAAGAGATCTATCGCATCGAGGAGCGAACCAAGAAGCGGATCAACATCCTGCGTCAACTCAACAAGGAAAAGATTGAGCAGATGCAAAAGGGAGACGAACTGGCTCCCGGTGTGATCAAGATGGTCAAGGTCTTCGTCGCGATGAAGCGCAAGCTGAGCGTCGGCGACAAGATGGCCGGCCGCCACGGCAACAAGGGTGTCATCTCCCGACTGTTGCCCGTGGAGGACATGCCGTATTTGCCGGACGGAACGCCGGTCGAGGTCGTCCTGAATCCGCTTGGCGTGCCCTCGCGAATGAACGTGGGCCAGATCCTCGAGACCCATCTGGGATGGGCGGGTTCGGAACACGGCCGCTGGATCACCGAGAGGCTGGCACAGGAGCGCAGCAAGGCTGCGGCGGACCTGCGGCAACGACTGTTAAGTGCACTCCCGCAGAAGGTGACCCGCGATCAGGTCGAGAACGCAAGCGACGACGAGATCATCGAGCTTGCGAAGTACTACAAAGACGGCATTCGCTATGCAACGCCGGTCTTTGACGGTGCGCACGAGGAGGAGATCAAGAGGCAGCTAACGCTGGCCGGTCTACCGACTTCGGGCAAGATCACGCTTCGGGACGGCCGATCCGGCGAACCGTTCGAGCAGTTGGTGACCGTCGGTTACATCTATCTGATCAAGCTGTCCCATCTGGTGGACGACAAGATCCACGCGCGTTCGATCGGGCCGTACTCGCTGATTACCCAGCAGCCGCTGGGCGGTAAGGCGCAGTTCGGTGGCCAACGCTTCGGTGAGATGGAGGTGTGGGCTCTCGAGGCGTATGGCGCCGCTCACATCCTGCAGGAACTGCTCACCGTCAAGTCCGATGACGTCTACGGCAGAACGAAGATCTACGAAGCGCTGGTCAAGGGTGAGTCTGCGGTAGAGCCCGGACTTCCGGAGTCGTTCAACGTTCTCGTTCGTGAGCTTCAGAGTCTTTGTCTCGATGTCGAACTTCTGAGCGATCAAGGCGGGACCCCTGAGGTCTCGGCATTTTGATCTGGGAGCTGGGAATTTATGAATAGACCGCCATTCCTCTTCGACAAAGCGAAGACCATTAACGACTTCAGTGCGATTCGCATCAGCCTCGCGAGTCCGGAGAAGATTCGTAGTTGGTCCTACGGCGAGGTAACGAAGCCGGAGACGATCAACTATCGAACGTTCAAACCGGAACGTGATGGACTTTTCTGCGCAAGGATTTTCGGCCCGGTGACGGACTGGGAATGTCTCTGCGGAAAGTTCAAGAGGATGAAGCATCGCGGCGTCGTCTGTGACAAGTGCGGCGTTGAGGTGACCCAGAGCAAGGTGCGTCGCGAGCGAATGGGACACATCGAGCTTGCGAGCCCTGTCAGCCATGTCTGGTTTTTCAAGGGTCTTCCGAGCCGAATCGGGCATCTGCTGGACATGACGCTCCGCGAGCTGGAGCGAATCCTCTATTTCGAAGCCTACGTCGTCATCGATCCCGGCGAAGCCGTCGAGCTGACGGAGAAGGAAGTCCTCTCCGAAGAGCAGTATCGCGAGCTACAGGACAAATATCCGGACGGCTTCCAGGCCGGCATGGGCGCCGAGGCGATCAAGGAGATCCTCGCCCGTCTCGACATCGAGAGCCTGGCCAAGGAAATGCGCGAGCTGATGCGGACCGAGACGTCGCAGCAGAAGCGGCTAAAGTTTGCAAAGCGACTGAAGGTTGTCGATGCCTTCCGTAAGTCGGGGAACCAACCCGAGTGGATGATCCTGGACGTCGTTCCGGTTATCCCGCCGGAGCTCCGGCCGCTGGTACCGCTCGACGGCGGTCGGTTCGCGACCTCCGATCTCAACGATCTCTACCGTCGCGTGATCAATCGCAATAACCGATTGAAGAAGCTTCTGGATCTGAAGGCTCCGGATGTCATCGTGCGCAACGAGAAGCGTATGTTACAGGAAGCCGTCGATGCACTCTTCGACAACGGTCGTCGCGGTCGTGTCCTGCGTGGCAGCAACAACCGACCGTTGAAGTCTCTGTCCGACACGATCAAGGGCAAGCAGGGGCGTTTTCGTCAGAACCTCCTGGGCAAGCGTGTCGACTATTCCGGTCGTTCGGTCATCGTCGTTGGGCCGGATCTCAAGCTCCACCAGTGCGGGCTGCCGAAGAAGATGGCGCTGGAGCTGTTCAAGCCGTTCATCTACAACAAGCTCGAGGAGCAGGGGCTCGTCACCACCATCAAGGCCGCCAAGGAAATGGTCGAGATGGAGAGTGCCGAGGTCTGGGACTATCTCGAAGAGGTCATCAAGGAGCACCCGGTGCTCTTGAACCGGGCCCCGACACTGCATCGGCTGGGCATTCAGGCCTTCGAGCCGGTCCTGGTCGAGGGCAAGGCGATCAAGATTCACCCGCTGGTCTGTACCGCGTTCAATGCGGACTTCGACGGCGACCAGATGGCGGTCCATGTTCCGTTGTCCGCGAAATCGCAGATCGAGGCAATGGTTCTGATGTTGTCGACCAACAACATCCTCAGTCCGTCCAACGGACTGCCGATCGTCAACCCCAGTCAGGACATTGTTCTGGGTTGCTACTACATGACCCAGGAGAAGGCCAGCGCCAAGGGTGCCGGCCGCATGTTCGGCTCTCAGCAGGAGGTGCTCCTGGCCTATCAGGCCGGCGAGGTCGAGACGCTGACGCCGATTACGTTGCGCTACAGCGGCAACCTCATCGATCTGACGACGCTGCCGCCGAAGGAACAGGACAACGTGGTCCGTGCTCCGGAGCAGACCGTCGAAGCCTATCGCCTGCAGACGACCGTCGGTCGCGTGTTGTTCAACAACGCGCTGTCCGAGGGGTTGCCTTTCGTCAACGGCTCGCTACGCAAGAAGGCACTCCAGTCGTTCGTGCACTACGTCTACCTGCGGCATGGCATCCACATGACCGTGGAGTTGGTCGACAAGCTCAAGGAGCTTGGCTTCATCTATGCGACTCGGGCCGGCATCTCGATCGGGATCGACGACATGGTCGTGCCGCCCACCAAGGTCGACATGGTGGATCGAGCTCGTCAGGAGCAGATCACCGTCGAGCAGCAGTTCCTTGACGGTCTGATCACCAATCGCGAGCGCTACAACAAGGTCATCTCGATCTGGTCCGATGCCACCGAGCGCATCTCCGAGGCCATGTTCAAGGAGATGACCCGTCGCGAGAAGGAAAACGACGAGTTCAACCCGATCCTGATGATGGCCGATTCCGGTGCCCGTGGCAGTAAGCAGCAGATGCGACAGCTTGCCGGAATGCGCGGCCTGATGGCCAAGCCTTCGGGCGAGATCATCGAGACACCGATTACCGCAAACTTCCGCGAGGGGCTGAACGTACTGCAATACTTCATCTCGACTCACGGCGCTCGAAAAGGTCTGGCGGATACCGCACTCAAGACCGCCAACTCCGGATACCTCACGCGACGCCTCGTTGACGTTTCGCAGGATGTGATCATCTCCGCGGACGATTGTCAGACCAGTGAGGGCATCGAGGTCAGTCGAATCGAAGAGGGCGGTGAGATCATCGAGGATCTGCGTGATCGCATCGTCGGTCGTGTGGCTCTCGAGGACATCATTGACCCGGGGAACGGCGAGATTCTCGTCGCTCGTAACGGGATGGTGGACGAGGATCTGGCCACCACCGTGCAGGACTCGGGGCTTCAGACGGTTCGCATCCGCTCCGTGCTGACCTGCGAATGTGAACGCGGTGTCTGTGTTCGCTGCTACGGACGTAACCTCGCGACCGGTCGCGAGGTCGAAAGTGGCGAGGCGGTGGGCGTCATCGCTGCCCAGTCCATCGGAGAACCCGGTACGCAGCTCACGATGCGGACGTTCCATATCGGTGGTACCGCGCGTATCGACGAGCAGAGCGGGATCGAGATCCGCAATGCCGGTCAGGTCTACTACGAGAATCTGAAGACCGTGGACAATCGCGAAGGTAAACCGGTTGCGATCAACCGCAATGGCGCTGTCGTTATTCGCGATCGCGAGGGTCGAGAGCGCGAGCGCTACAATATCGTCTACGGTGCCATTCTTGAGGTCCGTGACGGTGAGCACATCGAGTCCGGTACCAAGCTTGCCGAGTGGGATCCCTACAACTTTGCGATCCTGACCGATATCGCGGGCACCATCGAGTTCCACGACATCGAAGCGGGTGTCACGATGAAGGAAGAGGTCGAGGAGGTCTCGGGTCTTTCTCGCCAGGTGATCGTGCAGTCGCAGGATGAGAAGCGACACCCCCAACTGCTGATTCGCGACGCAGAGGGGAATTCCCAGCGAAAGATCCTCCTGCCGGTCCACGCCATCGTCATGGTCCAGGACGGCGTCGCCGTCCGCGAGGGCGACGTGATGGCGAAGATCCCGCGAGCGACCACGAAGACCAAGGACATCACCGGTGGTCTACCACGCGTGGTCGATCTGTTCGAGGCTCGACACCCCAAGGAACCGGCGGAGATGGCCGAGATCGACGGCGTCGTTCACTACGGGGACATCGTCAAGGGTTCGCGGAAGGTGCTGGTCCGAACCGATGATGGCGAGGAACGCGAGTACGCGATTCCCCGGGGCATGCACGTTACCGTTCAGGAAGGGGAGTCCGTTGTGGCCGGTGACGCGTTCACCGATGGTCCCAAGGACCCGCACAAGATCCTGGAGATTCTCGGTGAGCGGGAATTTCAGGAGGTCTATCGACTGCAAGGCGTGCAGATCCACGACAAGCACATTGAGGTGATCATTCGTCAGATGATGCGCTGGATCAAGATCGAGGATCCGGGTGACACCGAGTTTATCGTTGACGAGCAGGTCGACCGATTCCGCTTCGTCCGCGAGAACGAAAGAGTCCTCGAGGACGGCGGCGTCCCGGCCCGTGGCCGGCCGTTGCTTCTGGGAATCACCAAGGCCAGTCTGGCCACCGAGTCCTTCATCTCGGCGGCCAGTTTCCAGGAGACGACCCGGGTTCTGACCGAGGCCTCGATCTCCGGCAAGGTGGACCTCCTGAGGGGGCTCAAGGAGAACGTGATCATGGGACGGCTCATTCCGGCGGGAACCGGGATGGACACCTACACCGATATCCAGATCGAGCCCGATGGACCCCCTCCGATGGAGGAGCCCCGCTTCGAAGAGGGCGGCGAGGGCGAAATGGACCTCGATACCGATCGATTTGCGGAGATGATTCGACAGGCTGCCGCCGCGGCAGCGGGAGCAGAACCGGGGAGCTGAAAACCCCCGAGTTGGCGGACCTTGAAAGCCCTCCGGGGTGTCTGCTAGACTCTCGAGGTTTTGCACCCCAGAACGATGTCCCGGGTCGTACGTCGTGCCGACGGACGAGCGGGGTTTGGTGCCTGACAGGAGCTTTGACACGTGCCGACGATCAATCAGTTAGTCCGTAAGGGACGCAAGGTCATCAAGTCCCGGACCAAGAGTCCGGCCCTGAATACCTGCCCCCAGAAGCGGGGCGTCTGTGTTCGCGTGTACACGTCGACTCCCAAGAAGCCGAACTCGGCGCTGCGTAAAGTTGCACGCGTTCGTCTGACCAACGGGATCGAGGTCACGACCTACATCCCCGGTGTCGGGCACAACCTTCAAGAACACTCCATCGTGATGATTCGGGGTGGACGTGTGAAGGATCTGCCGGGTGTTCGCTATCACGTAATCCGAGGAACCCTGGACGCCGTGGGCGTCGAGGATCGACGACGGAGCCGTTCGAAGTACGGCGCCAAGCGGCCGAAGTCGTAACGCTAACGGCCAGGGTAGGAGAGATCGATGCCTCGTAGAGGAAATGTCCCCAAACGGAAGGTCTTGCCGGATCCGTTGTATCAATCGCCGTTGGTGACGAAGTTCATCAATTGCATGATGCTGGATGGCAAGCGCTCCACGGCGGAGGGGATTTTTTACGGCGCCATGACCACGGTTCAGGAGAGAGCCGGTGATGACGCGTTGAAGGTGTTTCGTCGGGCGGTGGACAACGTCAAGCCCGCCCTCGAGGTGAAGTCTCGTCGCGTCGGCGGTTCCAACTACCAGGTGCCGATCGAGGTCCGACCCAGCCGTCGAATGGCCTTGGCCCTGCGTTGGCTGATCAGCTTCTCTCGGCAGCGTTCGGAGAAATCGATGCGAGACAAGCTCGCCAACGAGATTCTCGACGCCGCCAACGGTCGCGGCAATGCGTTCAAGAAGAAGGAAGATACTCATCGGATGGCCGAGGCCAACAAGGCTTTCGCTCATTTCCGCTGGTAGGTTAGTAGGTCAGTTAGGCACGGAAGACACGTAGTTCAGGTGAGGTTTGCGGTCGAGTTTATCGGCCGAAGTTTCGCGGCTCACGACCTGGTTGTGAGGGCGCAAGGTTCTTTGAAGTGGCACGGACGACTCCCCCGGAGCAAATCCGCAATATCGGCCTGATGGCCCATATCGACGCCGGTAAAACGACGACGACAGAGCGGATTCTGTTTCTCACCGGGTCAAATCCTACGATCGACTGGGTGGCCCAAGAGCGGGGCATCACCCTCACGTCCGCCGCGACCACCTGCCTCTGGCGCGATACGCGCATCCATATCATCGACACTCCGGGTCACGTCGACTTCACCGCAGAGGTCGAGCGATCGCTTCGCGTCCTCGACGGCGTGGTGGCCGTCTTCTGTGCGGTCGGTGGCGTCGAGTCGCAGTCGGAGACGGTTTGGCGACAGGCCGACCGTTACGAGGTGCCCCGGATCGCCATCGTCAACAAGATGGATCGTGCGGGCGCCGATTTCGATGCCGTCTGCCGCCAGATGGTCGATCGCCTCGCTGCCCGTCCGCTTCCGATTCAGATGCCCATCGGCTCCGGTGAGTCCTTCTGCGGGTTCATCGATCTGGTCACGCTGCAAGCCTACGAGTGGCGTGACGCCGCAGAGCTTCATCCGATCCGCACACCGGAAGAGCTCGCCGATACTGCCTCCCGTGGCCGTGAGCGACTGCTCGAGGCGCTGTGCGAAATTGACGACGAACTGATGGGAAGCTACCTGGCCGGTGAACTGACCGGCGAGAATCAGGTCTCGGACCCGCAGACCACCCAACGGATCCACCAGGTTCTACGACGCGGAACCATCGGCCTGTCCTTCACGCCGGTCCTGTGTGGTAGCGCCTTCCGAAATAGGGGCATCGAGCCGCTGCTGAATGCCGTCGTCGACTACCTGCCGTCTCCGCTTGATATGCCGGCGGTCGAGGGTGCAAACCCGCTGGCCGCCGTCGGGGCAGTCGACGGGACACTCTCACGCATGCCTGCCGACGCGGAGCCCTTCTCCGCGTTGGTCTTCAAGGTCACGACCGATCCCGTCGTGGGTTCCTTGGCGTTCATCCGAGTCTACTCCGGTTCCCTCTCCCGTGGCGACGAGGTCTATAACCCCGCTCGCGGCAAGTCCGCAAGTGTCGGTCGACTGTTGCAGTTGCACGCCGACGGGCAAGAGGAGTTGGGCCGTGTCGGGGCAGGTGATATCGCTGTCGTCGTCGGTCTTGGTCTGGCGGCGACGGGGGACACGATCTGCGACCCGGAGACACCGATCGTGCTCGAGGCGATGCAGTTCCCGGAGCCCGTTATTCGACTTGTCCTCGAGGCGCGTACGGCGCTCGATCAGGAGAAGCTTGACGCCACGCTGGCCAGACTCTCCCGCGAGGATCCGACGTTCAAGGTTCAGGTCGATCGTGTCTCCGGCCAAACCGTCATCGCCGGAATGGGCGAGCTTCACCTCGAGGTTTTGGTCGATCGATTGCGACGAGAGTTCGAGGTCAGCGCCATCGTTGGCGAGCCGCAGGTGGCCTATCGCGAGACGATCCTCGGTGAGGCGTCGGCCGACGCCCGCGACCGGGATGCCTACGTGCGGCTTCGCGTGGCTCCGTCGGACGACACGCAGGAGATGGTGTTTCGTAGCGAGACTGTCGGTGGCGCGATCCCGCGCGAGTCGATCTCTGCGATTCGTGCCGGCATCCAGGAATCGATGCAGGGCGGGCTCCTTGCCGACTTTCCGATGAACAACATCGACGTCGTCCTTGAGGACGGATCGTCCCGCGGGGCCGACGCGTCGGACGTCGCCTTCAAGAAAGCGGCCTCGATTGCGTTTCGAGATGCCTGCCACAAGGCCGGTATCGTCTTGCTCGAGCCTGTGATGAAACTCGAGATCGTTGTCCCCGAAGACTACGTGGGCGATGTGATCGGAAACCTCAACGAACGTCGCGGCCGTATACAGGGTGTCGACACCCGGGCGGGCTTGCAGGTGCTCGACGCAAGAGCGCCGATGGCGGAGATGTTCGGCTACGCGACGGCGTTACGTTCGTTCTCTCAGGGACGTGGCAACTATTCCATGCACTTTTCTCACTACGATCCGGTCCCTCGTGCCGTTGGCGACGATGTCGTCGCACGGGTAGCGGGCGTAGCGGGTAACGGTTGAGCTTGTAAGGCATTCAGGAGGAACTGCAGCGATGGCCAAGGAAAAATTTGATCGTTCAAAGCCCCACGTTAACGTGGGAACGATCGGTCACGTGGACCACGGAAAGACGACGTTGACGGCTGCGATTACGTCGACGCTTGCCAAAGGCGACGACACGGTAACGGCGCGTTCGTTCGACTCGATCGACAATGCACCGGAAGAGCGCGAGCGCGGTATCACGATCGCGACGGCGCACGTGGAGTACCAGACGGACGAGCGTCACTACGCTCACGTCGATTGCCCGGGTCACGCGGACTACATCAAGAACATGATCACGGGTGCGGCGCAGATGGACGGGGCGATCCTCGTGGTGTCGGCGGCCGATGGCCCGATGCCCCAGACCCGCGAGCACATCCTGCTTGCCCGTCAGGTGGGTGTGCCTGCGATCGTCGTCGCCATGAACAAGGTCGACATGGTGGACGACCCGGAGCTGCTGGACCTGGTCGAGCTCGAGGTACGTGAGCTGCTGAGCGCCTACGAGTTCCCGGGCGATGACATTCCGATCTGTCGTGTGTCGGCGCTGAAGGCCCTCGAGGGCGATGCCGACGCGCAGGACGGCGTGGTCGCCCTGATGAAGGAGGTCGACTCCTACATCCCGATGCCGGAGCGTGCCATCGATCAACCGTTCCTGATGCCGGTCGAGGACATCTTCTCGATCTCGGGTCGTGGCACGGTGGTGACGGGTCGCATCGAGCAGGGCATCGTGAAGGTCGGCGAGGAAGTGGAGATCGTCGGAATCCGTGACACGCAGAAGAAGGTCGTCACGGGAGTCGAGATGTTCAAGAAGTTGCTGGACTCCGGTGAGGCCGGCGATAACGTCGGTCTGTTGCTTCGTGGTACGGAGCGAACGGATGTCGAGCGTGGTCAGGTGCTGGCGAAGCCGGGATCGATCACTCCTCACACGAAGTTCATGGGTGAGGTCTACGTGCTGACGAAGGAGGAGGGTGGTCGACACACTCCGTTCTTCAACGGCTATCGACCGCAGTTCTACTTCCGGACGACGGACGTCACCGGAACGGCAAACCTGCCTGGCGACACCGAGATGGTGATGCCGGGGGACAACGTGACGATCGAAGTGGAATTGTTAACGCCGATCGCGATGACCAAGGGCCTGCGCTTTGCCATCCGTGAGGGTGGACGCACCGTGGGTGCAGGCACCGTCACTGAGATCGTCGAGTAGAGGTGTTTGATGCCTGTCGTTAGAAACGTGGCTTCGGATGATGGCTGCCCACTGCTGGGAACGCGTTACCCGACACCGCAAGTAGCTCACGCCACAGGGCGCGAGTCAGGAATAGCATGGTGAACGAGAAGATCAGAATCCGGCTAAAAGCCTACGACCATCGGATCCTCGATCAATCGACAACCGAGATCGTGGATACCGCTCGCCGTACAGGCGCTCAGGTAGTGGGACCGATCCCACTACCGACCGTCCGTAACAAGTGGACGGTTCTGCGTTCCCCTCATGTCGACAAGAAGTCGCGTGAGCAGTTCGAGATTCGAACGCACAAGCGTCTGTTGGACATCCTCCAGCCGACGCCGGAGACGGTGGACGCACTGATGAAGCTGGATTTGCCGGCAGGTGTGGATGTTGAGATCAAAGCGTTCGGGCAGTCTGCGTAGCCGTCGTGCACGCGGGAGTTGATAGATGATCGAAGGACTTATCGGAAGAAAAATCGGGATGACGCAGTTGTTCGAGGACAACGGCAAGGTGACTCCGGTCACCGTGATCGAAGCCGGTCCGTGCGTCGTCGTGCAGAAGAAGACCAGTGAGAAGGACGGCTACGACGCCGTACAGCTGGGACTCGTCGATCCGAAGGCCGCCAAGAAGGCCAACAAGCCGCAGAAGGGGCATCACGAGAAGGCCGGCGTCCCGCCGACCCGTCTCCGTCGTGAGTTCCCGCTCGTCGGCGATGCCGATGCGGACGACGCACCCAAACCCGGCGATGCGATCGCCGTCGATATCTTCGAAGGTATCGTCAAGGTCGATGTAATCGGCGTGAGCAAGGGCAAGGGCTTCCAGGGCGTCATCAAGCGTCACGGATTTGGCGGCGGTAACGCCTCTCATGGTTCGATGTTCCATCGCTCTCCGGGATCCATCGGGCAGTCGGCGACACCGTCGAAGGTCATGAAGGGCATGAAGGGCCCCGGACAGATGGGCAATAAGCGGATTACCTGTAAGGGACTGACGGTGGTCCGTGTCGATTCTGAAAAAAACCTGTTGCTGGTACGTGGCTCCGTTCCCGGTGCTCCGGGCTCTGCAGTCGTCGTGCGTCGCTCGTTGTCGGATACCGGCACGGGCGCCAAGGACTGAGGTGAATGATGGCTGAAGTTGCTGTCAAGAATTGGGACAACAAGACGGTGCGGACGATCGAGGTCGATCCCGTTCTTGCCGACTATCCATTGAAGAACCACCTGATCTACGAGGCGGTCCTGGCGTACCAGGCGGCCGGACGTGCGGGTACCCATAAGACGAAGAACCGCAAGGACGTCTCGGGCGGAACGCGGAAAATGTGGCGTCAAAAGGGAACCGGCCGGGCCCGTTCCGGCGACAACCGTTCGCCGCTGTGGCGTCACGGCGGCGTCGTGCACGGTCCTCAGCCGCGGGACTACTCGTGGTCGATGCCACGCAAGATGCGTCGCAACGCGCTGCGCTCGGCGCTGGCCGAGAATCTGCGGCAGGGAAAAATCATTTGCCTCGAGTCCCTCGAGCTCGCCAGTCATCAGACCGGCGCCCTGGAGAAGGCCGTCACGGGTCTTGGCCTTGAGGGCAAGACGCTGCTCGTTGCCCGCGACGCCGAGCGCAATCTCGAGCTGGCGACTCGCAACAACCCCCGACTGACGTCGGCGCGGGCGTTGGGCGTCAGCATCGTCGATCTATTGAATCACGACCACATCGTGATCTCGGAGTCGGCGTTTCAGACAATGGCGGAGGTACTGGCGCGATGAAGAACGAATTCTCGATCGTACGTCAGCCGCTGATCACGGAGAAATCGACGATTCTCCGGGAGAAGAACGGCACGTATTGCTTCCGTGTGCACCCCAACGCCAACAAGCTCGAAATCGCCGCAGCGATCGAGAAGCTGTTTGTGAAGGACAACGTCAAGGTAGCGACGGTTCGGACTGCGCGAGTGCTTGGAAAGACAAAACGAATGGGCCGGTTCCTGGGCTCACGCCCGAACTGGAAGAAGGCCTGGGTCCAGCTGACACCGGACTCAGGCGAAATCGAATTCTTCGACGCCGGTTGATAGGTCGATAGACCGAGGTATTTGATGGCCATCAAGAAATATAAACCCACGAGTCCTGGGCGTCGGCACATGACTCGAATGGTGCGCGACTCATCGGGTAAGAACGAGCCCCACAAGCCGTTGCTGCGGAAGCTGACCAAGAAGGCCGGCCGCAACAACAAGGGGCAGATCTCGGTACGACATCAAGGTGGTGGGCACAAGCGCCGCTACCGTGTCATCGATTTTCGCCGAGACAAGATCGGAATTCCCGGGAAGGTCGAGACCGTCGAGTACGATCCCAACCGATCCGCCGATATCGCCCTCGTCTGCTATGCGGATGGCGAGCGACGCTACATCCTGTCGCCGAACGGCCTGGCCGTCGGCACGACGATCCTTTCCTCGCCGGAAGCCGATATCCAGCCGGGCAACTGCCTGCCGATGAAGGCGATCCCGTTAGGTACGCCCCTCCACAATATCGAGATGCGCCCCGGTAAGGGCGGCCAACTCTGCCGTTCCGCCGGTACCTCGGCGCAGTTGATCGCAAAGGAAGGTCGTCACGCTCTCTTGCGCATGCCCTCGGGCGAGATGCGGAAGATCCTGGCGGAGTGCTACGCAACCATCGGGCAGGTAGGGAACCTGGACCACGAGAACGCATCCATCGGTAAAGCGGGTCGCAGTCGCTGGCTGGGTCGCCGTCCGACGGTCCGCGGCGTGGTCATGAACCCTGTCGATCATCCCCACGGTGGTGGTGAAGGCCGAACCTCCGGAGGCCGACATCCGGTAAGTCCCTGGGGTGTCCCGACCAAGGGCAAGAAAACTCGTAACAACCCGCGCACGGACGACATGATCGTTCGCCGCCGCGGTCGCAAGTAGTCGAGAGGAAGGGCTTCGCCATGACACGTTCCGTTTCAAAGGGTCCGTTCATCGATCGTTCGCTCGAGAAAGCGGTCGAAGAGCAGACCAAGAAGAACGATCACAAGGTTCTCAAGACCTGGTCGCGCCGCTCGACGATTACACCGGAGATGGTGTCGCTCACCATCGCCGTACACAACGGGAAGAAGTTTATTCCGGTTTACATCACAGAGAATATGGTCGGGCACAAGTTGGGCGAATTCGCGCCCACCCGCACCTTTAAAGGTCACGCCGGTCGCGGCGGGACCTCGAGTCGGTAGGTTCGGAGGTAGACCGTGATCGCGACGGCAAAAAGAAAATACCTGGGAGTCTCCGCGCAGAAGACGCGTGGAGTTGTCGACCAGGTTCGTGGAAAGAATGTCGGGGAGGCCCTCAACATCCTGCACTTCTCACCCAAGTTGGTGGCGCGGGACCTAGAGAAGCTCTTGAAGTCTGCGGTGGCAAACGCCCAGCAGGCGGACCCCAACGTCGATGTCGATGAGTTGAGAATCTCACGTGCCCTGGTGAACGAGGCGCCTCCGATGCGCCGATCTCGCCACGTCGCGATGGGACGCATCTTCCCGATCATCAAACGTGCCTGTCACATCACGTTTGATCTCGACATCATCGGTGGCAAGAAGAATGACGCTTCAGACGATAGCGCTGTTTCGGGAGGTTAGGTCGTGGGTCAAAAAGTAAATCCGTACGGTTTTCGAATCGGCATCAACAAGACCTGGCGATCGCGCTGGTACTCCGAGAAAAAGTACTCGGAGCTCCTGCACGAGGACCTGAAGCTTCGTGATGACCTCAAGAAGCAGCTTGGCCACGCCGGAGTCTCGCAGATCGAGATCGAGCGCGCCGCCAACAAGCTGCGCGTCAACATCCACACCTCTCGACCGGGAATCATCATCGGCCGAAAAGGCGCGGAAGTTGATCGACTGAAAGAAGAGATCCGCAAGCGGACCAATCGCGAGGTGTTCATCAACATCCTCGAGATCGACAAGCCGGAGGTCGATCCGCAGCTCGTCGCCGAGGCGATCGGCACGCAGCTCATTCGTCGCGTCGCATTCCGACGGGCCATGCGCAAGGCCGTCGAGTCCGCGCTGCGTTTCGGTGCCAAGGGTGTCAAGGTCCGCGTCAGCGGCCGTCTGGGTGGAGCCGAGATCGCTCGATCCGAGTGGTACCTGGAAGGTCAGTTGCCCTTGCACACGCTTCGTGCGGACGTCGGTTACGGTTTTGCCGAAGCGAAGACGACGTACGGAATTATCGGAATCAAGGTCTGGATCTATCGCGGTGAATCCCGCGAGATTCAGATCGCCAAGACTGCGGCCCGCTAGGACGTCGTGAAGACACTGAGAATCGTGGAAAGTCGTAGAGACGGAGTGCAATCATGTTAATGCCAAGCAAGGTCAAGCACCGAAAGCAGCAGCGGGGACGCCGGCGCGGAAACGCGCAAACCGGCTGCACCGTCAGCTTCGGTGAGTATGGCTTGAAGGCTCTGGACAACGGCTGGCTGACGTCCCGACAGATCGAGGCGGGTCGTGTTGCGATGACTCGAAGTGTGAAGCGTGGCGGAAAGATCTGGATTCGGGTCTTCCCCGACAAGCCGATCACGAAGAAGCCGACAGAAGTTCGAATGGGTAAGGGTAAGGGCGCACCGGAGGCGTGGGTCGCCGTGATCAAGCCAGGTCGCATCCTCTTCGAGATGGAGGGTGTCGCCGAGGATATCGCCAAAGAGGCGATGCGTCTGGCGGCGCACAAGCTGCCGTTTCGGACGAAGTTCGTCAAGCGTCTGCCCTGACGGCAGTTGGACCAGGGAATATTGGAGTAGGTGATGGCAACGAATCTTGAAAAACTCGGGGAAATGAGTCCCGAGGAACTCAGCAAGGAAGAGATGTCGCTACGGGAAGAGATCTGGAAGCTTCGCATCCAGCTCACAACCGGGCAGTTGCAGGACCCTCAACGCGTGCGTCGATCACGCAAAGAGCTCGCCCGCGTGTTGACGGTTCGTCGACAGCAGGAACTGGCGGCAACGAGAGGAAGCGAATCGTGAGCGAAAACAGTCAGCCCGAGAGCACTAATACGCGCCGGCGGGTTACGAAGGTCGGTATTGTCGCATCGGACAAGATGGACAAGACCGTCGTCGTTCGTGTCGATCGCACCGTCGTTCATCGACGCTATCGTCGTTACATTCGCAAAACGACGAAATTCATGGCTCACGATGAAGCCAATCAGTGCAAGATCGGCGACACCGTAGAAATCGTTGAATCGCGACCGTTGTCCGCTCACAAGCGGTGGCGTGTACAGCGAATCGTTCGTGCCGCGGTGACCGCAAGTGGCGACGCGGGCGCCGGAACAACCGAGTAACCGAGTTATCGGAAGAGCGGAGAGTAGACCATGATTCAAATGCAAAGTGTGCTGCAGGTCGCCGATAACTCGGGCGCCAAGAAGATTGCGTGTATCAATCTTGCCGGCGGCTCGCGAGGCAAGTACGCGTCGGTGGGTGACATCATCACCGCATCCGTCAAGGAAGCGACGCCCGACGGCAACGCCAAGAAGGGGCAGGTCGTCAAGGCCGTCATCGTCCGTACGAAGAGCCCGCAGCGTCGTCGTGACGGTTCGTATATCCGTTTCGACCAGAACGCCGCGGTCCTGATCAATGACGCCAAGGAGCCGATCGGTACCCGCGTTTTCGGTCCGGTCGCTCGCGAATTGCGCGACAAGAAATTCATGAAGATCGTGTCGCTGGCTCCCGAGGTTCTGTAATGAATAAGATTCGAATCAAGAAAGAAGATCGTGTGGTTATCATTACGGGGAAGTACCGTGATCGAACTACCCCACGTCGTGTGCTTCAGGTCTACCCCAAGCGGAGAATGCTCCTGGTAGAGGGTGTGAACCTGGTCAAGCGTCACACGAAACCAAACCCGCAACGCAATATCAAGGGCGGGGTTATCGAGAGTGAAGGACCGATCCATATCTCCAATGTCATGTTGTTGGACCCCGAGACGAAGCGGGGCACACGGATCGGTACGAAAACACTAGAAGACGGACGTCGCGTGCGCATGACCAGGGCCAGCGGCACCATCCTCGACAAGTAGCAGCAGAGAGAGGGACGAGATGGCAAGGTTGATCGAAAAATATGCGGAGGATGTCGCACCGGCTCTGAAAAGCCAGTTCGGCTACAGCTCCTCGATGGCCATCCCAAAGATCGCGAAGGTCGTGATCAATATGGGTGTGGGCGATGCAATTCAGGACAGCAAGTTGCTGGATCAGGCCGTGGACGAGTTGTCGACGATCGCCGGTCAACGCCCGGCGGTGACGAAGGCGCGCAAGTCCATCTCCAACTTCAAGCTTCGTGAAGGAATGCCGATCGGGTGTCGCGTCACCTTGCGTGGCACTCGCATGTACGAATTCCTGGATCGACTCCTGAATCTCGCGTTGCCTCGTGTGCGTGACTTTCGCGGCGTCTCGAGCCGGGCGTTTGATGGTCGTGGCAACTACACCCTGGGTGTTCGCGATCACCTGATGTTCCCGGAGATCGATTACAACAAGGTGCAGAAGGTCAAGGGTATGAATATTTGCATCGTCACAACGGCGAATACCGACGAGGAAGCCCGTGCGCTTCTTGCTGGTCTCGGTATGCCGTTCATCAAGAAGAACTGACGGAGGTAGCGGACATGGCAACCAAGGCTTGGATCGCCAAAACCGAGAAGAAGCCGAAGTTCGCAGTTCGTGCGCGCAATCGCTGTCTGCGTTGCGGACGGCCTCGAGCATTTCTGCGAAAATTTCGGCTCTGCCGGATCTGTTTCCGTCAACTGGCGTTAGAGGGGCTATTGCCCGGCGTCACGAAGTCGAGTTGGTAGCGGGGGACAGACGATGAGTATGACGGATCCCATTTCAGATTTGTTGGTGCGCCTGCGTAACGGTGCGACGGCCAAGCATGACAAGGTCGTGCTTCCGGCCTCCAAGATGAAGGCCGCGATCGTCGGTATCCTCAAGGACGAGGGCTATATCGACGAGTACTCGGTCGAGGAGAACCCGGTACAGGGTTCGATCACCGTGCATCTGAAGTACACACCGACGGGTGATCGTGCGATCACCGGTCTGGAGCGTGTCAGTAAGCCCGGGCGCCGGGTCTACTGCAACAAGGATGAGATCCCGAAGGTCCTCAACGGACTCGGGATCACGATCCTCTCGACCTCGAGAGGCATCAAGACCGGTAGTGCGTGTCGTCGCGAAGGCGTCGGAGGAGAAATCCTCTGCAACGTCTGGTAGCGAGAGGACGGAGAAAGATCGATGTCTAGAATTGGAAGAATGCCGATCGAACTTGACGCAGCCGTCAAGATCAAGATCGATGGTTCGACGGTCAATGTCGAAGGACCCAAGGGCAAGCTCCAGCACACGGTTCCCGACGGGATCACCGTGGCACAAGAGGAGAAGCAGCTCGTGGTTCGGCGGGCCGACGACTCCAAGACTCAGCGTGCTCTACACGGGCTCAGCCGTGCGCTTCTTGCCAACGCCGTGAACGGTGTCACCAAGGGCTTCGTGAAGGATCTCGAGATCCATGGCGTGGGTTACCGGGCGGAGTTGGCAGGGAAGGTCGTGAAGTTCAGCCTCGGTTTTTCCCACCCCATCGTATTTCCGATTCCGGACGGAATCGCGGTCGCGGTAGAGAAGAATACGAAACTGAGTGTCAGCGGATACGATCGACAGCAGGTCGGGCAAGTGGCGGCGGAGATCCGATCGCTGCGACCGCCGGACGTCTACAAACTAAAGGGCATCCGGTATACGGGTGAACAACTGCGGAAGAAGGCCGGCAAGACCGGAGCCTAGGGGTCAGCGGATGAGCAGTCTAGGAAAAATGAGTGTACGGAAGGACGTTCGACGTCGAATTCGACATCGGGTCCGGCGAAAGATTCATGGGACCGCGTCGCAACCAAGACTCGCGGTCTTTCGAAGCGATCGGCATATCTACGCCCAGGCCATCGACGATGAGTCCGGGCGAACGTTGGCCAGCGCGTCCACACAAAGCCCGGAATTGAAAGAGATCAAGAACGGATCAAATTGTGAGGCCGCCAAGAAGGTCGGCAATTTGATCGCGAAGAAGCTTAAGGGTGCAGGCGTCAAGGCGATCGTGTTCGATCGAGGCGGCTTCCTGTACCACGGACGGATCAAGGCACTTGCCGACGCCGCTCGTGAAGAGGGTTTGAAGTTCTAGTTCGGTCGTTTGTACCGACGTTTGGAGGAGTCCGTGGCGGAATACGAACAGCAACCCGGTGAGTTGAAGGATCGTTTGGTCCATATCAACCGCGTGACCAAGGTCGTGAAGGGCGGTAAGAACTTCTCGTTCGCAGCCCTCGTCGTCGTGGGTGACGGTAATGGCTGGGTCGGATATGGCGTGGGCAAGGCCCGCGAGGTCCCATCCGCCATCAGCAAGGGGGTCGAACAGGCGAAGAGAAACCTGGTTCGAATCCCGATGCTCGACCACACGATCCCGCACCAGATCACCGGTCGATTCGGGGCCGGCGCGGTTCTTCTGAAGCCCGCATCTCCCGGTACCGGTGTGATCGCAGGTGGGCCGGTTCGAGCGATCCTCGAGTCGGCCGGCGTCCAGGACATCCTCACGAAGTCCCTGGGCACGAAGAATCCTCACAACGTCATCCGAGCGACGATGCAGGGGCTCATGTCCCTGAAGGAAGCGGACAAGATCGCCGTCGTGCGTGGGAAGGACGTTGAAGAGATCCATCGGGAGATGTCCCAATGACAGCCGCAGCGAAGAGTAAGAAGTCCGGCGCCACGGTTCGTATCAAACAGATTCGAAGCGGGATCGGGTTCAAGCAAGATCAGAAGGACACGTTACGAGCCCTGGGTCTCGGTCGAATCGGCCGCGAGCGGGAGCTGACGGACAATCCGCAGGTGCGTGGGATGCTGAAAAAGATTCCGCATCTCGTACAGATCCTCGAGGGTTGACGAGATACCGACGACTCGCGGGGACATGAAGTAGACGAACTCACTGGAAGTTGACGAGAGGGACGAGCGATGAGACTGCACGAACTGCAACCGGCCCCGGGATCCCGGAAGACGGCCCGTCGGGTCGGCCGCGGCCCCGGCAGCGGTAGGGGCAAGACCGCCGGCCGCGGAATGAACGGTCAGAAATCTCGCAGTGGCTACCACAGCAAGCGTGGATTCGAGGGCGGACAGATGCCGCTCCATCGACGACTGCCGAAGCGTGGCTTCTTCAACATTTTCAGGACAAGCTATCGAACGGTCAACGTCGACCGATTGAACGGGTTCGAGGCGGGAAGCGTTGTCGATCCCGAGACGCTGCTGGCAGCCGGCCTGGTCAAGAAGGGCAAGGACGGCGTCAAGGTGCTCGGCAACGGCGAGATCACCGTGGCTCTGAAGGTGACCGCCCATCGCTTCACGAAGTCGGCCGCCGATAAGATCAAGGCAGCAGGCGGATCCATCGAGCTGATCAAGCCTACTTCGACAAAACTGATTCGTGCGGCCAAACCGAGCAAGTCGGCCAAGTCGAGCAAACCTGAAACGATGTCGGACGATAAGTAATGATTCAGGCCTTTCGAAACATCTTCAATATTCCGGAACTTCGCAACCGGGTGCTCTTCACCCTGGCGATGTTGGGTGTCTACCGGATTGGTGCGCATATTCCCACGCCGGGTATCGATACCGCCGCGATGCAGACGTTCTTCGAGTCTCAGGCGGGCGGCATCCTCGGGTTTGTGGACATGTTCTCCGGCGGCGCCTTCAGCCGACTGACGATCTTCGCTCTGGGCATCATGCCGTACATCACGGCGTCGATCATCCTGCAGCTGCTGACGGTTGTCTGGCCGTACCTCGAGAAACTCAGCAAGGAAGGGGAGGCCGGACGTAAGAAGATCACGCAGTACACGCGCTACGGCACGGTCGCGTTGTCTCTCGTCCAGTCGTTCACCATTGCGTTGTGGCTTCAGTCGACAAGTCTTGGTGCCGGCACCGGACAGATCGTCCTCAATCCGGGTCTTGGCTTCCAGCTAATGACCATGTTGACGCTGACCACCGGAACGGCGTTCATCATGTGGATCGGTGAACAGATCTCCGAGCGTGGCATCGGCAACGGAATCTCGTTGATCATCTACGCCGGCATCGTGGTCGGTCTGCCCAACGCCATCGCCAATACCATCCAGGATCTACAGAGCGGTCAGATCGACCTGTTCGTCGTCCTGATCATCATCGCGATGATGATCCTGGTCGTCGCGGCGATCGTCTTCGTCGAACGCGCTCAGCGTCGGCTTCCGATCCAATACGCTCGCCGCGTCGTCGGCCGCCGGGTCTACGGTGGCGCATCCACTTATCTTCCGCTCAGGGTCAATACCGCCGGTGTGATCCCGGTGATCTTCGCGTCCTCGGTGCTTGCGATTCCGACGACGATGGGTCAGATGGGGGCGTTGCGGGATGTGGGCTGGGTTCAGGCGTTGGTCAATCAACTCCAGTACTCCGCCCTGCTCTACAACCTGATCTACGCCATCATGATCATGTTCTTCTGTTTCTTCTACGTGTCGATCATCTTCAATCCGATGGATCAGGCCGACAACATGAAGAAATACGGTGGCTTCATTCCCGGGATTCGCCCCGGCAAGAAGACCGCCGAGCATATCGATCGGATCCTGACCCGGCTGACCTTCGGGGGCGCGATCTACCTGGCCAGCATCAGTCTCCTGCCGGTCCTTCTGACCAGCGGATTCCAGGTGGCACCGCTGCCCTGGATCGGGGAGTTCCTCGATCGCTGGCTACCCAGCTTCATCACTCAGGGCCTGAACGTGAAGTTCTTCTTCGGCGGGACCTCGCTCCTGATTGTGGTCGGTGTCGCCATGGACACCGTGCAGCAGATCGAATCCCAGCTGATCATGCGTCATTACGACGGATTCCTTAAGGGAACCCGTCTGAAACCCCGTCGATGACCCTGAAGCCTGAAGGCCGAAATTGAAGAATTTTGCTATAATTTCGCGTTTACCCATCGGCGTCCACGCCGTTGGGACTTTTGTTGTCGTGGGGTCCCTCGGGACCTCGAGGTGTGTGTGAGCGGTTTGATTCTCAAATCCCCAGCTGAGATCGAGATCATGGATGAGGCCAATCGCATCATCCGTGACACCCTTGATGCTCTGTCGATGCAGATCGGCGTAGGGATGACGACCAAGGAGATCGATCGGATCGTCGAGACGCGTCTCGTCGAAGCCGGAGGGGTCCCTGCGTTCAAGGGCTACCCGCACAACAACGATGGCAAGGATTTTCCAGGTAGCGCCTGCGTCTCGGTGAACGATGAGATCGTTCACGGAGTACCCGACGAGAATCGAGTCCTGGAGGACGGGGACATCGTCTCGGTGGATGTCGGCGTTCTCTATCGCGGCTACTACGGCGACTCGGCGCGAACCTTCCCGGTTGGAAACATCGACGAGGAGTCGAAGTTTCTCCTGAAGGTGACCCGAGAATCCCTTGAGTTGGGTGTTCAGCAGACCCGGCTGGGAAACCGTGTGTCGGATATCGGTCACGCGGTGCAATCCCACGTCGAGAAGCACGGCTTCTCGGTCGTGCAAGAGTTCGTCGGACACGGAATCGGCGCCAGCCTCCACGAGGATCCGCAGGTTCCAAACTTTGGTGCGCCGGGTCGACGAGAGCGCCTCCAGAAGGGGATGGTTCTCGCCATCGAGCCGATGGTCAACGCCGGTGGACCGGAGGTCATGGTCAGCGCTCGGGACCTGTGGACCGCACGGACCCGCGACGGTCGTCGGTCCGCTCATTTCGAAGTCTGCGTCGCAATTACAAACGGTGAACCGCGGGTGCTGGGCGCTCCGGTTGGCTGTCTTTCGTAAGTCAGGGTATTCGCTAGATGGCAAAAGAAGAAGCAATCGAGGTTGAAGCCACGGTGTTGGAGCCCCTTCCAAACGCCATGTTCAAGCTCGAATTGGTCGATCGTGCAGAGCACAAGGTTCTGGCACATATCTCGGGAAAGATGCGGAAGCACTTCATTCGCATCCTGCCGGGAGATCGCGTGTTGGTCGAGTTGTCGCCGTACGATCTGTCCCGTGGACGGATCGTCTACCGATACAAGTAGCCTCGAATAGATCGGTTGGAGAGCAGGATCATGAAGGTACGTAGCTCCGTGAAAAAGATGTGCGACAAGTGCAAGGTGATTCGCCGCCGTGGGGTGGTTCGTGTCATCTGTGAGAACCCAAAGCACAAGCAACGACAGGGATAGGCCGGATTAACCTTCGGTCGGTAGAGGAGTAGCTCGTGGCTCGCATCGCAGGAATCGAACTTCCGCCCAGTAAGCGGATCGAGATTGGTTTGACGTACATCTATGGGATCGGACGCACCCGTTCGAATCAGATCCTCGATAAGTTGAGGATCGATCCGGCGACGAAGGTGAAGGATCTGACGGATGACGAGTCGCTTCGTATTCAGCGACTCCTGAACCAGGAAGGCCGTGTGGAAGGTGATCTTCGTAAGGCGGTCTCCCTCGATATCAAGCGGCTGATCGAGATCGGCGCCTATCGCGGCTTGCGTCACCGACGCAACTTGCCGACTCGTGGACAACGAACCCACACCAACGCACGTACCCGTCGTGGCCCCCGTCGCGCAATCGCCGGTAAGAAGAAGGCATAGGGAAGAGGACGAAATAGAACGATGGCGAAATCAACGAAATCGAGCCGCAAGGGTGGCAAGAAAGAAAAGAAGAACATCCCGCACGCGATCTGTCATATCCGTGCGACGTTCAACAACACGATCATCACCTTTGCCGACCCCCTCGGCAACGTGATCAGCTGGGCCTCGTCCGGCGGTCAGGGTTTCAAGGGATCGCGGAAGGGGACTCCGTTCGCGGCTCAGTCCGCTGCCGGTCTTGCGGCCCGTGGCGCGCGCGACAACGGTGTCCGCACGGCCGACGTTCGCGTCAAGGGTCCCGGCTCCGGGCGCGAGTCATCGATCCGCGCGCTGCAGAGTGCCAATATCGAGATCAAGACAATCAAGGATGTAACTCCGATCCCGCACAACGGCTGTCGACCGCCGAAGCGGCGTCGTGTCTAGAGCGAGGAGAGAGACACCGTGGCCAGAACGACTGGAGCTGTTTGCCGACTATGTCGCCGTGAGGGATTAAAGCTATTCCTCAAGGGCGATCGATGCTTCAAGGAAAAGTGTGCGTTCGAGCGACGTGGTTACGCCCCGGGCCAACACGGACGCCGTCGAACCAAGATTCAGAGCTATGGCATTCAGCTTCGTGAGAAGCAGAAGGTCAAGAGGATGTACGGAGTGCTGGAACGCCAGTTTCGTACCTACTTCAAGCACGCTGCGGGAACCAAGGGGATCACGGGGTCCAACCTTCTGCAGATGCTCGAGCGTCGCCTGGACAACGTCGTCTATCGACTGGGGTTCGCCTCGTCTCGATCGATGGCCCGTCAGCTTGTAGCCCATGGTCATTTTCAGATCAACGGCAAGAAGGTGACCGTCGCCTCGTATCAGGTCAAGCCCGGCGCCGTCATTGCACTGCGGGACAAGAGCCGCAAGAACGACCAGGTCAAGATCTGCCTCGATACCGCCAAGGGACGCGGAGTACCCGCGTGGCTGGAGCTGGACGCAGACCAGTTCCAGGGAACCGTCAAGCAGCTTCCGGAACGGGATGACATCACCATGCCGATCCAGGAGCAGCTCATCGTCGAGTTGTACTCGAAGTAACGTAGCGAGACTGAAACGGGGGATACCCCCCGTAGGAGATGCGTATGCTCTGGAAGGGATTCCAACGACCGAAGCGACTCGACGTCGAGTCCGAGTCCTTGACCGCAACATTTGGACGATTCCACGCACAACCCTTCGAACGGGGGTTTGGTGTCACGATCGGCAACGCGCTGCGACGCATCCTGATGTCGTCCATCGAGGGTGCTGCGATCACGGCCGTGAAGATCGAGGGCGTTCTTCATGAGTTCTCGTCGATTCCCGGAATCGTCGAGGACACCACGGACATCATCCTGAATCTCAAGCGGGTTCCGTTCCGGATCCACAGCGATCAGCCGGAAACGCTGATGCTGACCGCCGAGGGGTCGGGCACGATCACCGCCGGAGACATCCAGACCAGCGGTAACGTCGAGATCCTGGACCCGTCGGTCGAGATCGCCACGCTATCCGAAGAGGGTCGCATTCAGATGGAGATGCGTCTCCGTCGCGGCCGTGGCTACATCACGGCGGATCGCAACTTCGATGACGATCTGGCGATCGGTTACATTCCGCTGGATTCGGTCCACACACCCGTCAAGAAGGTCAACTTCAGTGTCGAGGACGCTCGTCTGGGGCAGACGACGGATTATGACAAGTTGATGCTCGAGGTCTGGACCAACGGCGCAGTCCCGCCGCAGGACGCCATCGCGCTTGCCGGCAAGCTACTCAAAGACCACATGGCGATCTTCATCAACTTTGAAGAGTCCCCTGAGGAAGAGCTGGACTACCCGACAACCGAGGACGAGCGTCTTCTGGATCAGCTGGGTCGCTCGGTCGATGAACTGGAACTCTCCGTTCGGTCCTACAACTGTCTCAAGAATGCCGACATCAAGACGATCGGCGATCTTGTGATCAAGACCGAGAACGAGATGCTGAAGACCAAGAACTTCGGCCGCAAATCGCTTAACGAGATCAAGGATATCCTGAACGAGATGGGTCTGTCCCTCGGCATGGATGTCGACAGCCGCCGGAACAAGATCCTTGTCTGACCGGGCAACTGAAGATTGAGGCAACGATGAGACACAGAAAGAGCGGAAGAAAACTGGGTAGGACGTCTGAGCATCGCATGGCGATGCTGCGAAACATGTCCAGTTCACTCTTCACCAACGAACGGATCAAGACGACGCTGGCGAAGGCCAAGGCCCTACGCCCGTATGCCGAGCGTCTCGTGACGCTGTCCAAGCGAGAGACGCTGCACGCTCGGCGACAGGTCTTGCGTTCGATTCCGGATCGCAAGGTCGTTGCCAAGCTCTTCGACAGCCTCGCCGCGCGTTACGCGCAACGTCCCGGCGGCTACACGCGGATTATCAAGCTCGGCCCCCGTCGTGGCGACAACGCCGAGATGGCGATCATCGAATTGGTCGACTCGAGTACAGACGAGGGCGCAGGCGACAACTCGTAGTTCTGAAAGCGAGGACAGGATCGTGACGGTGGCGGACAGCCAACACAACTGAAGACGATAAGAGGGAGCCTGGCTCCCTCTTTTTCTATTGACAGACTCCGAAGAGGGAGCGGGCCGTGCCCAGGCGAACAGACATCAAGAAGATCCTCATTATCGGATCGGGGCCGATCGTCATCGGCCAGGCGTGCGAATTCGACTACTCGGGGACCCAGGCTTGCAAGGCTCTTCGCGAGGAAGGCTTCGAAGTCGTTCTCGTCAATTCCAATCCCGCCACGATCATGACCGACCCGATGACCGCCGACAGGACGTATGTCGAGCCGCTGACGGTGGAGGTTGTCGAGAAGATCATCGAGAAGGAGAAGCCGGACGCTCTTCTGCCGACCGTCGGTGGCCAGACGGCGCTGAACGTCACGGTCGAGCTCAACGATCGAGGCGTGCTAGAGCGTCATGGCGTGAAACTGATCGGGGCCAACATCGAGGCCATCAACAAGGCCGAGGATCGTCAGGCGTTCAAGGACGTCATGGTTGAGATCGGCCTGGAGACGCCTATCAGCGGGACGGCCAACACGCTGGACGAGGCACGGGAGATCGTGGAGCGGACGGGGTATCCGGTGATCATTCGCCCGTCGTTCACGCTTGGCGGTCATGGTGGAGGCGCGGCCTACAACGTCGAGGAGTTCGAGCAGATCGTGCAGGAGGGACTGGAAGCCAGCCCCGCGACGCAGGTGCTCGTCGAGCAATCCGTGCTCGGCTGGAAAGAGTTTGAGTTGGAGTTGATGCGGGATCTCAACGACAACGTCGTCGTAATCTGCTCCATCGAGAACTTCGACGCCATGGGTGTTCACACCGGGGACTCGATCACCGTCGCGCCTGCCCAGACGCTTACCGACAAGGAATACCACCAGATGCGAGACGCGGCGATACGCGTCATTCGAGCCATCGGTGTGGAGACCGGCGGGTCCAACATCCAATTCGCCGTCGAACCCAATAGCGGTCGGATGGTCGTCATCGAGATGAACCCCCGCGTCTCTCGTTCGTCGGCCCTTGCCTCGAAAGCGACGGGCTTCCCCATCGCGAAGATCGCTGCGAAGCTCGCCGTCGGCTACACCCTGGACGAGATCCCCAACGACATCACCAAGTCGACACCCTCATCGTTCGAGCCGACACTGGATTACGTCGTTGTGAAGATTCCACGATGGACCTTCGAGAAGTTCCCATCGACCAGCAATGCGCTCGGAACCGCCATGCGATCGGTCGGAGAGGCGATGGCGATGGGGAGGACGTTCAAGGAGGCTCTCCAGAAGGCCGTTCGTTCCCTGGAGATCGGCCGCTTTGGGCTGACGACGCAGACTCACGAACCCCACGAAGCCGAGCATCTACGAGAGCGCTTGATCACTCCGAACGCCGATCGATTGTTTTCCATCGTGCATGCCTTGCAGTGCGGGATGACCGTGGAATCCGTCGCCGAGCTGACCCACGTCGATCCGTGGTTCCTCACGCAGATCGAGCAGATCATCCAACTGGAAGGACGTCTTCGCTCGTTTCAGTTGGCATCGCTACCGGACGATCTGTTGCTCGGCGCCAAGCGACAGGGGTTCTCCGACGTTCACCTGGCCGGTCTGATGGGCACGGAAGAGGACAAGATCCGGAGCCATCGTCTCTCTCGCGGTATCGAGGCGGTCTTCAAGAGGGTCGACACCTGCGCCGCAGAGTTCGCCGCGGAGACACCCTACTTCTACTCGACGTACGAGTCCGAGTGTGAGGCCGAGCCGACGGACCGCCGGAAGGTGATGATCCTCGGCGGTGGCCCCAATCGGATCGGTCAGGGGATTGAGTTCGACTATTGCTGTTGTCATGCTTCGTTCGCCCTCGCGGAGGAGGGCATCGAAAGCATCATGGTGAATTGCAATCCTGAGACGGTCTCGACGGACTACGACACCTCGGATCGACTCTACTTCGAGCCCTTGACCCTCGAGGACGTGCTTCGAATCGCAGAACTCGAGAAGCCGGAAGGCGTGATCGTTCAGTTTGGCGGGCAGACGCCGCTGGGGTTGGCGCTGGCGTTGCAGAAGGAAGGCGTGCCGATCATCGGGACCTCACCGGATTCCATCGACCTGGCTGAGGATCGACGACGCTTCGGTGCCCTACTCGATGAACAGGGAATCCCGGCTCCCATGTGGGGAACGGCTCGTACCTTCGAAGAGGCCAGGGAGGTCGCCGCAAGGATCGGCTACCCGGTCCTGGTTCGACCCTCGTACGTCCTGGGTGGTCGCGCGATGTTCATCACGCATGACGAGGAGATTCTCAAGGACACGATGCGGAAGGCGATCGACGCAAGTCCCGGCCACCCGGTCCTGCTGGATCGATTCCTCGAGGACGCATTCGAGGTCGATGTCGACGCCATCTCCGACGGCGAGGACGTCGTGATCGCAGGAATCCTCCAGCACATCGAAGAGGCCGGGGTTCATTCGGGAGACTCCGCCTGCGTCATTCCGCCGGTTCACCCGGTGGTGATCGAAAAGCTGGATCAGATTCGAGACTACACACGCCGGCTTGCGAGGGCACTGAACGTCCGTGGCCTGATGAATGTCCAGTACGCGATCCATCAGGGGACGCTCTACGTCCTCGAGGTCAATCCGAGGGCCAGTCGGACCGTGCCGTTCGTGGCCAAGGCGACCGGAATTCCGCTTGCGTCGATCGCTGCGCGGCTCATGGTCGGCCGTACGTTGAAAGACTTAGGTCTGCTGGAAGAGCCTCCGGTGAAAGGTTTCTACGTCAAGGAGGCGGTCTTTCCGTTCACCCGATTCCCCGGTGAGGACCCGGTCCTGGGTCCGGAGATGCGAAGCACAGGCGAGGTCATGGGTGTGGCGGCCGACTTCCCGATGGCCTTCGCCAAGGCCCAACTGGGTGCTGGAACGGTCCTGCCGACCGCGGGGCTGGCCTTCCTGTCCGTGAACGACAACGACAAGCCCGCGGCCATCGAGATCGCTCGCGCCCTGACCGAGCAGGGCTTTGGCCTGATCGCGACCAAGGGGACGCGGGCGGCACTCCTCGCGGAAGGATTCGATTGCGAGGAGGTCTACAAGGTGCTCGAAGGTCGTCCAAACATCGTCGATCGGATGAAGAACGGGGACGTGGCAGTGATCGTCAATACGCCCCTGGGGCGAGACTCCTATCACGACGAAACCGCGATGAGGATCGTGGCGACCCAGCGGGGGATACCGCTGATCACGACGCTTTCCGGGGCCCATGCCATGGTGCAGGCCGTCGCTGCCCTGAGGAGGGGTGAGATGCCGGTGGAGAGCCTCCAGTCGATCTACGAGGGGCTGGCCCAGACCCGCTGAACCTCCGGGTCTCATCGCCGTAAGAAACCTCTACTATCGGGCCTGTCCCGCCCGTAGAATCGCGGGACCTATCACGGGATTGACCGGAAACTGACGGAGGTGCTCCATGTCTGTTCGCGCTCTCTTTGCGCGCCTCGCTCTCCTGGCGCTCTTGGCCTACCTGCCGGTCGGGCTGCACGCCGCCACCGGCGTCACGCTGACGGACGACGGGAGCTCCCCGAGTTTCCAGGATCCCGATAAGCCCAAAGAAGAACCCAAGAAAGAACCCAAGGAGGATCCCAAGGAGGATCCCAAGGAAGACCCAAAGAAGGACCCCGAGGGCGACAAGAAAGACAAGAAGGACTCGAAGTCCAAGATCAAGCCCTACGATGAGGTCATCACCGAAGAGGCCAAGTCCGAAGTCGGCCTGTTTCGCGTTCATCTCGTTGACGACAAGCTCTACTTCGAGTTTCCACCGAGTGCACTCGATACGGAGATGCTCTGGGTGACACAGGTTTCCGAGACGACCGCCGGAAATTCGTATGCAGGCATGCCGGTCCAGGACCGGGTCGTTCGCTGGGAGCAGCGCGGCGATCGCGTGTTGCTACGGGATGTCCGCTACACGATTCGCGCCGACCCGGATGGCTCGATTCGGGACGTGGTCGACAAGACCAACCTCGCTCCCATCATCATGGCGTTCGATGTCGCGGCGTATGGTGTCGACAAGGCGCCGGTCATCGATGTGACCCAAGTGTTCGTCAAGGACGTGCCGGAGTTTACGGCGCGAAACACGCTTGGTGGCGTGAGCGCCATGGATTCCAAGCGCTCGTTCATCGAGAGTGTACGAGCCTTTCCCACCAACGTGGAGACCAGCGTTCTTGCCAGCTACGGGCCGGCCAAACCGTTGCCCAGGCCAAATCCCGGTGGCATACCCCGCCGCACGCCTGTCCCGACCAGCAGCGGTCTGACGGCGGTGCTGCATCACAGCATGGTGTTGTTGCCCGAAAATCCGATGAAACCGCGTCGCTTCGATGAGCGAGTCGGTTTCTTCAGCATCGGCTTCATCGATTTTTCCGATGACTCCAATCATGAGGCCGAGCGGGTTCGCTATATCACCCGCTGGCGTCTCGAGAAGAAGAAGCCCAAGGCCAAGATGTCGGAGCCGGTCAAGCCCATCGTGTTCTACGTCGGGCGCGGGGTGCCCGACGATCTGAAGCCCTACGTCAAGCAGGGTATCGACGACTGGATCCCGGCCTTTGAGGCCGCGGGGTTCAAGAACGCGATCCGTGGGGAGTATCCTCCGGACCCGTCCGTGGATCCCGATTGGGATCCCGAGGATGCCCGGGTATCCAGCATTCGCTGGCTGCCGGCGGCGATCAAGAACGCGTTCGGTCCTCACGTATCAGATCCACGGACCGGCGAGATCCTCGAGGCCGACGTGCGGATGTTCCACAACGTCATGACGTTGACCCGTGATTGGTATTTCGTCCAGGCCGCCGCATCCGACGAGCGGGCACGTAAGTTCCCGCTACCGGATGACCTGATCGGTGAGCTTGTTCGGTTCGTCGTTGCTCACGAAGTGGGTCATTCGCTTGGCTTCCCGCACAACATGAAGGCGTCGTCGAGTTACACCGTCGCTCAGTTGCGCGATCCGGAATGGACACGAGAGAATGGCACGGCCCCTTCGATCATGGACTACGCACGGTTCAACTATGTCGCACAGCCGGGCGATGGTGCCGCGTTGGTGCCCGGTGTCGGACCCTACGACCTGTTCGCAGCCAACTGGGGTTATCGCGAGTTTGCCGCCGATGCCGACGAGAAGGCCGAACTCGAAGCCATCGTCGCCCAGCAGATCGATAACCCGATGCTTCGCTTCGGTGGTCCCAACGCGTTCGAGGATTCCACGCAGCAGACGGAGGACCTCGGCGACGATGCCGTGGAGGCCACTCGACTGGGGCTCCTGAACCTCGAGCGAATTGCAGATTTCCTGGTCAACGCAACGTGTAGTCAAGGAGAGAACTACGACCTCCTGGGCGATGTCTATCGTGAGTTGACTTCCCAGTGGTCAAGAGAGATGGGCCATGTCGTCAGCGTGGTCGGTGGCGTGCGTAAGGACAACCTGTTCTACGGCGACGCCGATCGTCGTTTTGCCGCGAACGATCCCGACTACCAGCGTGAGGCTGTACGCTTCCTGGTGTCGAACGCGTTCAACGTGCCGGACTCATTCGTCGAGGACGACATCGTTCTCCGTCTGACGGGTTCGGGTGTCGCGCAGCAGATCCTCAGCGGACAGAAGCGTGTCCTCCGTGCGCTCGTGACTGCGTCCCGCATCAATCGCATGAGCGAGCATCACGGGCGTCAGGAGTCGGGTTACGCACCGACGGAGATGATGGTCGACTTACGGAAGGGACTGTTCGCGGAAGTAAGTGCAGGGGAGCCGGCGACGATCTACCGCCGCAATCTCCAACGGGCGTACGTCGAGCATCTCGGCGCCACGCTCACTAAACCGGCCGAGAGTTCCGACCTGCCTGCTCTGGCTCGATTCGAGTTGACCACGCTGGCAACGATGCTGGAAGAGAACGCGCCGAATGACGCCACCGATCGCGCCCATCGTCTGGACCTGGCGGCCCGGATCGAGGCGGCGCTTGACGACGACGACTAGGGAGCTACCGCGGTTCGACGCTAGGAATCATCGGGTGTCGAGAGACGCTCGATGATCTCTCGCGTCGCGTGATCCTTGGGGTCGCCGACGATGGCGACCTCGATGCCCAGTTCTTTGGCGATGGCGGCCTCCGGGACATTCTCGGCGGTGTAGTCCGTCCCCTTGCAGTGGAAGTCCGGTCGTAGCGCTCGAAGCAGCGGTTCGACGGTGAGCTCGTCGAAGATCGTCACGAAGTCGGTGCAGTCGAATCCCGCGATCAGCTCCGCGCGTTCGTGCTGCGGCGTGACGGGGCGTCCCGGCCCCTTCAGCTCCCGTGCGGATCGGTCGGCATTGACAGCCACGACCAGGATGTCCGCTACCTCCGCCGCGCCGCGTAGGTATCGAAGATGTCCCACGTGCAGGATGTCGAACAGTCCGTTGGCAAACGCGATCGTCTTGCCGCTCTCGCGTAATGACGTCAGGCGCCGCTGAAGGGTCGCACGATCCAGGACCTTCTCGCTGGTCGATCGTTTCATTGGGCGTGGTCCTCTCGGATCGCCGCGATCAATTGATCCGGCGTGGCGGTGGCGGTTCCGACCCGTGTGACCACGATGCCTGCCGCGTAGTTTGCCAGCCGGGCGGCATCCTCGAATTCGGCGCCGACCGAGGTGGCCAGCGTGAACGCCGCGATGACCGTGTCGCCGGCACCCGTGACGTCTGCGACCTCGTCAGTTCCGTATGCCGGAATCTCGCAGGTCTTGCGTGACGTAAGGAGTGTCATCCCGCGCGCGCCCCGGGTGACGAGCAACGCGCGACCGGATGTTTTGCGACGGAGCCGACGGGCCGCGGCCAGTAGGGTCTCGTCGTCCGTATTGTGGATGCCGCACGCCACCTCGAGTTCTTCCTGATTGGGGGTGCAGGCGGTGATGCCGTGAAACGCGCCGATACGAGTTCGGGAGTCGACCGTGACGACCGTCCCCGCCGCAGACCAACGCTTCAGATGGGGGCCCAGGACGTCGGGCGATGCAGCGCCATACCCATAGTCTGCGACCAGCACACCTCGTGTCGTCTTGATGACGTCACGCAGAGCGGAACGCACTGAGATTCGCGTGCGCGGCGAGAGTGCGTCGCGCGAGGAGCCACGATCCAGTCGAACGATCTGTTGTCGTCGGGTATGGATCCCACCGGCCAGGATCCGAGCCTTTGTCGGCGTCGCGTAATCGGTGAGACGCCGGACACCCTTGCGATTGACACGCATCTTGTCGAAGGCCTTGAGCAGGCTCCGTCCGGATGCATCGTTCCCGACAACGCCGATCGCATGAACGTGGGCGCCCAGCGCGCTGAGATTGGCGACGCTGTTGGCGCCACCGCCTGGGATGACCTCTGTTCGAATCTGGTTGAGGACGAGAACCGGTGCCTCCCGTGAGACGCGTGCGATGTCGCCATAAATGAACTCGTCCGCCACGAAGTCGCCTACGACCGCGACGGGGGTGCCGGCGAACTCACGGACGATTGACACCAGGCGATCAACACTCATCGGAGGATGCCTCCTTCTTCAGAATCCAGTCGATGGCTGCCGAGATATTGTCGGCGATGGTCGCGGGGGCGGATCCGTTCTCCGCCGCCTTCGCATCCGCCTCTTCATCCTTACCGAATCCGGTGCGAACGAGAACTGCAGTGGCCCCGGCCGCGTGGCCGGCACGGACGTCGCGGATTCGATCGCCGATCATGTAGGAGTCCTTGAGCGCAATACCCATCTCACGACCGGCACGCTGCAGGAGACCGTCGGCCGGTTTACGACAATCGCAGGCCCGCGTCCAACGTCCTTCTCCGATGGTGGGGTGGTGGGGGCAATAGTAGATCGCGTCGAGTCGAACACCCCCCTCGTAGAGAAGGTCGCGGAGCCGATCGTGGATGTCCGCGAGCGTCGCCTCGTCCAGTTTTCCGAGGGCGATGGCCGATTGGTTGGTGATGACGATCGTCTGAAAGCCGGCCGCAGCCGCACGCCCCAGCGCGTCGGCGGCTCCGTCGATGAGGGTCAGGGCCTGGGGGTCGTTGATGATCCCGACCTCGTGATTGATCGTGCCGTCACGGTCGATGAAGATGGCGCGTCTAGGCATGGCTATTCGATTCCTCGGGAGCGCCCCAGTTTATATCAGTTGGCGTGGGTTTTCGTCGCCTGGAGCACGCGCTCGAGTAGCTGCTCCGGAGCGTCGAGTGTTACGTCGATTCGTAGGATTCGCAATGCGGTGAGAAGCTCCGGCGGAGCCGAGGCCATCCGCATCAGGTCCTTCTCCGTCGTGACCGGCGTCGCGTCGTTGGCGACGGCGGCCTGGAGGATCTGTTTGAACTCGTCGTTCATGTAACGATGATGATCTCGGAACACCCGGAAGCCGGTCAGCTCGGCGTCGTCTGTGAGGAGATCCTCACGGAACGGCTGTGGATTGCCAAGGCCGCAGAATCCAAAACGACGTGGAGGGGACGCCTGCTGAACACCATCGACGTCGAACCAGCCGACGCGACGGTTGCTCATCGTGAAGTGGGCGGCGTTCGGCGATAGAGCTCGGGCGCGCTCGCGGGCAGGTGTGGGCTCCCGGGAAGCGACATGGCGGCTGAAGATCACCACACCGGCCCGTGCCAGGCTCTCGGGAGGTTCTCTCAAGAGTCCGGCAGGGAGCAGATGACCGTTGTCGAAGGGCGACGCCGAATCCAGAAGCACGATGTCGAGATCCCGATCGAGGCGTCGATGTTGGAAGCCATCATCCAGGAGCAGCAGGTTGGCCCCTTGCGAATGGGCGATCTTCGCTGCGGCGACCCGGTCACTACCGACGACGATGTCGATCTCATGGAGTCGGCGGGCCATCAGCCACGGTTCGTCTCCGTAGCGACTGGCCCCGCCGGGGTCTTGCCGATCCAGAAGGCGTGGGCCGGCGCCGACCCGTCCGCCATAACCGCGACTGAGAATCGCCGGCCGAGCCCCGCTGGACTGAAGTTCGTTGGCGAGCCATAGCACGAGGGGAGTCTTGCCCGTCCCACCCGCCGTCAGATTGCCGACGCTGATGGTGGGAAGAGGCGAACGGTGGATCCCACGGCCACCGTCAAAGCGACGGTTTCGCAGGGCGACGGCCCCCCGATAGAGCGGCTCGGTCACCCGCAGGGCCATGGCCAGCAAACCTCTCTCCGGCGGACGCATCACGCCCTCCCGTCGAGAAGCTCTAGAAGCAGATCGGTGGTGACTCGCAACGCACCGCGATTGCCCTCGACGACTCCCTGACCGCGACGCGCGATGGCCATACGCTCCTCCGGATGCCGAAGCCATCCACCGAGGACACGAGTCAGACCCTGCGCGTCCGTCACCTGATGACCGCCCGAGGCTCGCAAGAGTGCCTGGGCCATCTCCTCCACGTGGCCGACATGAGGACCGAACGCGACCGGGACCCCCACCGTCGCCGGCTCCAGGAGGTTGTGACCGCCGATGGGAGCCAGGCTGCCACCGACGAATGCGACGTCGGCCAGTCGATAGAGCTCGGCCAGCTTCCCTACTTGATCGACGACGAGAACGTCGAATTCCGGGGGAACGACATCCGAGGTCAGAGCAGACAGTTCGAACGCGGTCCAGCCGGCACGACGGATGGCACGGGTTACGCTTCCGGCTCGCTCGGGGTGGCGCGGTGCGACGATCCAGCGCAGATCGCGATGTTCACCGCGTAGGGCGGCGTAGACCGGGAGAAGGAGCTCTTCTTCGCCCTCCGCTGTCGACCCCGCGACCCAGACGAGATCGGTATCGGCGATACTCAGACGCTCTTGCCACGCCGCCCGCGTGTCGGCCGGAGCTGCGAGGTCGTACTTCACGTTTCCGGTGACGCGGACACGATCCGGCCTTGCGCCAAGTTCGCAGAATCGCTCGGCGTCGCGGTCGGACTGTGCGCCGATGGCATGCATGCGACTCAGGCAGGGTGCGTAGAGCCGCCGAAACCTCTCGTACCGACGCATGCGTTCTTCGGACAGACGCGCGTTGACCATCGAGAGGCGACATCCTCGGCCGTGGGACTCGTGGATCAGGTTGGGCCAGAGCTCTGTTTCGACCAGCGTCAACAATTTCGGATCGACGGCGTCAAGCGTCCGGCGGACGTAGGGTGTGAAGTCGAGTGGCGCGAAGAACGTGCGATCGAGTTCCACCGCAGAGGGCAGTTGGGAGCGCCCGGCGAGCGTCATGGCCGATCCCGAAAGCGGTAGATCTGCCCGTCGCTCTCTCAGCTGCTCGGCCAGCGCTTGTACGAGCCGCGCTTCGCCTACCGAGGCCCCATGGAGCCAGACGCCGTCCGCCGTACCCCGAGGCAGGTCCCGTCCTTGCCGTTGCCGCCACTCGAGTTGCCCGTGGACATCCCTGGACCGCCACGCTGCAAGCAGGGCGACCGGCAACCTTAGGGGTGTCAGGAGACTGTTGTAGAGCGTACGCATCGATGGGTGGGCGCCACGGCCACACCGCAGTCTAGTCCAACCGAGAAACGGGCGTCAACGAAGCTAACTGTCTGGAAACGGTGAGTTTGGCCTCCCTTTGCCCGGCGGCGAAGCGGGACCCTATATTCCCCAGACAGTGAATGGGGCAGCGGTACGTCCGCTGAAACTGGGGTGGTATGAGCGGCTCGGCCAAAACGGATGACTCGAAACCGGCGTTCCGGCGTCGCGGTCGTATCGTTTATACGCTGGCCGCGGTCCTGGTCCTCGTGGGCCTGGCACCGTTGACGGCTGTGGCCTGGAAGTTGATCGACGAGAATCGCTACGCGTTGACCACCGCGCAGCAGGAGTTTCAGCTACTCCTCGCTCGTTCGATCGCCCGGGAAATCGATATCCATGTCGATGGAGCCGCGGCGGAGGTGATTCGAGTCGCCCAGGGGCTCGGCGGGACGACCGGGCGAGGCGGCCTTCAGTCGCGGGCCATCCGCAATACGCTCAATGACGTCGTCGACGAACGGCTGATCTTCCTGCGGTTCGCGTACTTCGATAGTGCCTCGGTTCGCGCGATCGATGCCGGGATCCTGGACGAGAAACTCGAGCCTTCGTTTGAATCCGGCTTGCGGGACGCGGTCGAGGACCTCGGTGCTCGCGGATCGGTACCGACGATGCAGGCGACGATCTCCGATCCCATCCGACTTGGACCCCACGACGGGTCCGCGGTCATCGTCGTCTCGGCTCCGGTGGTCACGCGAGGAAAGTTCCGCGGGGTCATCTCGGGCGTGGTGGATCTCCAGGGTATCTGGGACTCGGTGGTCTCGACGACCGACACCGGCCATCTCACCTATGCCATCGATGATTCCGGCGAGGTGTTTGCCAGCACCGACACCGTCGCCGTTCGTCCCGGACGTGCTGCGGAAGACTCTCCCCTGGTGCAACGTTTCCTCGCCAGCAAGGGGCGTGGCAGCGTGACGATGGAGTTCTCCGCGAAAGGCATGAGTGACGGCGCCATGCAGCTGGGTTCCTACGAGGTTACACGCGACGGCTGGGGCGTGTTCGTTCAGGCGCGCCTTGACGATGTCTATCACCCAGTGCAGAGCATGATCGACAACACGATGCGTTGGGCGCTGGTCGTCCTGGCGCTCTCCATCATTGCGGCGATGGCGTTCGCCGGTACGTTGTCGACGCCGATCAATCGCCTGGCCAACGCGTCACGGAAGTTTGCCGAAGGCGACTTCTCCAGCAGGGTCCAGGTCCGAAGTGGCAACGAGATCGGCGAGTTGGCGTTCACGTTCAATCGCATGGCGGGAGAGATCGAGGATCAGATCCGTCGATTGAAACAGGCGGCGGATGAGAACGCCGAGCTGTTCCTGGGGACGATCCGTGCGCTGGCTCAGGCCATCGATGCCAAGGACCCCTACACCCGCGGTCACTCCGGAAGAGTCAACCGCTACTCGGTGTTGATTGCCAAGGAGGTCGGGCTCTCCGAAGAAGATGTCCGCGATATTCACGTCGCCTCGCTGATGCATGACGTCGGCAAGATCGGCGTCAACGATAAGATTCTGCAGAAGCCGGGCAAGCTCACGCCGGAAGAGTTCGAGGTGATGAAAACCCACACGACACTGGGGGCCAGCATCATGGCGCCGATCCGGCAGATGAAACGAGTCTTGCCGGGTCTACGTTCGCACCACGAACGGTGGCAGGGTGGGGGGTACCCCGACGGGCAGGTCGGTGAGGACATTCCGTTGATGGCGAGGATCATCGCGGTGGCCGATACGTTCGATGCGATGACGACCCATCGCCCCTACCAGCGGGCGATGACGTTCGAAGAGGCCCATGATCGGATCAACAAGCTCCGTGGAGTCGCGTTCGAGGCGCGTATCGTCGAGGCCTTCAATCGAGTCTACGCTCGTGGCGTGATCCGATCCGAGGATCTTCTGGCTGACGAGGGCGCCGCGGCCATCGACGCCGACGACCACGCCACGGAACGGGATTCACCCGCTACAGTCTGAGCTCATCCGGCGGAAGATCGTACTCGCCAAGCGGGCGACCGGCTCGAATGAGGCGTGCCAGACGATCGAGCTTGATCTGTTCGAACCCTCGGCGTCCGGTGCTGTATCGCACGCGATCCGTGCGGTAACGCTGAAGTGTCGGAATTGCGGCGTCGCCCGCGAGAATCGACCAGTAGACGAGAGTCCGTGTGTCCCTCCCCCGTGTCCGATCGACGGCGATACCGAGGAGGTCGCGCATCGCCGAACCTCCGAGCGTGCGAGCGGCGTACGCCGCGATATCCCGCAGCGGTTCGTTCTTGTAACCGGCGAACTCATCCGTCGTGAGAACTCTCGTGAGGAGTTGGGTCGTCTCTTCGCCGGGGTACGCGGACAGTGCCTCGACGATCAGGCGCTGGGTCGGGCGATTGACACCATCGAATCGGGCCACAAGAACGCGAGCGCTCTTTGGTTTGCCGCCCAGTTGGGACAGTCTCCGATAGGCGAGATCCCGCAGCCGGCCCTCGGGGGCAGTCTCCGAGAACTTCAGCCACTTCTTGACGTCATCACCGTTGTCGGCCAGTGCGCGCATCTCCACGAGGCGTTGCTCGATGAACGCCTTTAGTTGGGAGTCCGGTTGCGCCTGCATCGCCGCACGGAACTCATCGATCCGTCCGCCGTAGTTCAGTTTGATGAGCTGGTTCATCATCACGTAGATTCGGTCTCGGCGGGTGGGATCCCGAATCGGTTCGGACAACTCCTTATCGAGGACCCGTTCGGCGACTGCCGGGGCCCCGGAATCGAATCCTCGGTACGCCATCTCGATGGCGGACTTCTGCGCGACGGTCCAGACCGGCGAACGCACGGCACTCTCGAGGACGAGTTGCGCTTGCGGGGTTCCGATCTCTCCCAGTGCCTGAATGGCCGCCGTCTGAACTCTGCCCTCCCGGGACTGAAGGCCGCGTCCGACGATGGGTAACGCGTTGTCACCCAGGATCGTAAGCGAGGTGACGGCCTCGGCTCGGTCGACCGGACGCATGCGGTACCAGTGCTTTCGAAGGAAGGGGATCGACTCCTCTCCCAGCATCGGCACGATCATTCGCAGCAAGGCCATTCGAACTCCCGGAGAGCCTTCTTTGTCGAACTTATCGATCAACGCATCGCGCTGGTCCGTCGGGTAGATTTCCACCAGTGCCTCGGCCGCGGCACGCCGGATGTACTCGTTGGGTTCGTTGTCCAGAACGGCCAGCAGGGTCGGGGTTGAGGCCGGCCTGGCGAGATTGGCGAGCGCGCGCCCGGCCTCCTGCCGGCCCTTGAGCGTTTCGTCTTCTTGCAAGATCTTGTGAAGAAGGGGGAGCGCGCGTTCATCGTTGGTCCGCCCGAGGGACGCAATCAGGAATTGCCATTCGAGCCGGTACTCGGGGTCCGGTCGAAGCGCTTCATGCTGCTTGATGAGGATCGGCGTGGCGCGATTCTCGAGGATGATCGCCATCCCTTCCAGCGTCGAGGTCAACTCGAAGAGCGGGATGTGGCCGGCCGCCTTGGGTCGGGCGTTCACCCACTCCAACGAGTCGGTCTCACCGAGCAGCGCCAGGTTGTAGGAGGTCCAGGCCTTGCGTGCGATCCCGTAGTCGCCCAGATCGCCGGAGGCCCGTTCGAGGGCCTGCAACAAAATCTGCTTCGCTTCCTCGCCACCCATCAGCCCGAGGGCATACGTGCAGACGAAGAAGGTCTGCTGATCGGTGCGGTCCACCTCGTCGAACAGAAACGGCAGCATGCCGTCGCCACCGGCGGCGAGTCCGTGGGCGGCATCGGCGAACTCCCGCAAGACGGCCTGAGGATCTTCGAGGTGTTGGGTTCCCTGCTCGAGAAGCTCAGCAAACCGCACGCGGTTCTGCTCCTCGCGGATGAGCGTCTGGGCCGGGTCGTCGACCTGGGCCGCCAGCAGCCCCGGAATCAGTAGAAAGCCCGCAACAAGCAGGGGTAGGCCCCGTCGTCTCCCCATGGTCACGTCTCTCCTTGGTTTCGCCGGTGACGAGCAATATACCCACGTTACTCCGGCCCGGCAAAGCTCGCCCGGCGATTGACTTTCGCAAGGTATTCGCCTAGGGTGGCGCGGAAGGAGACCGCCATGGCGCTGACTCGACGGCAACGTGAAGTCCTCGACGTGATTCACCAGTTCATCTCGGAACAGGGCTATTCCCCCTCGCTCCAGGAGATCGGTGAGCAGCTTGGCCTGTCGTCCGTGGCGACCGTCCACAAGCATGTCTCGCATCTCGTCCAGAAGGGGCTGGTCCGACGTGGTTGGAACCAGAACCGTTCGATCGAACTGGTCGACGGCGTTGACGACAGTGGTGTGCGGCAGCTCCCGTTGCTGGGTTCGATCGCGGCAGGCCTACCGCTCGAGGCGGTGCAGACCGCAGAGACGATCTCCGTGCCGACGGAGATGGTTCGAGACCCACAGCACAGCTATGTCCTCCGCGTGCAGGGCGATTCCATGATCGACGAACAGATCCGCGATGGGGATTTCGTCGTCATCGAACAGCGTCAAACCGCCCGCAGGGGAGACACCGTCGTCGCGTTGGTGGACGGACGGGACGCCACGCTGAAACAGTTCTACGACGAGGGTGAGACGATCCGACTCCAGCCGGCCCATCCGTCCATGGATCCGATCCGCGTTCCTGCCGATCGGGTGGCGATTCAGGGCGTGGTGATCGGGGTCCTGCGACACTATTGAACCGATTGACGGGAGTCTCGCCCCTCCGACTGGCCGCGGCCCTACGGAACCTCGATCCGACCTCCGGCGGAACGCTCTATCTCGGTCACGCCGACGACACCGCCGGCGAGGATCGTGGTTGGAGCTTCGGCCCCACCGTCGCCGTCGATCCTCGTTTCGTGGGATCCGGGTTTCGTGGAGAGACCCGGAAGATGTTGGAGGCCGTCGAGCGTCGTCGTGTGGCCCGTCGTCGTGTCGACGGATCGCGACAGACCGGCATCCTCCTCGGACTCGGGTACCACGCCCTCGATCCGGCGGCCGACCTCGATGACGGCGAAAACGGGAACGAGCCCCCCGACTGGTTCTGGGCCGAGGTCGATGGCTCGATCCACTGGGCCGATGGCGTTCCACGTGCGGCCGGTCTCGATGCCGATGGACGCGCACAGGTTGAGCAGGCGCTGGCGAGCGCCCCCGCGTCTCCAGAGCCTCCCGAGTCCACGACCGACGACGTGACCGTGCGCACCAGCCTCTCGCGCGATGCCTACCTGGAGGCGGTGCGGACGATCCAGCGTGCCATCGGCGAGGGGGAGATCTACCAGGCGAATCTCTGTCAGCGGTTCGAGTGTCGTGGCCGTCTCGATCTATGGGAGGCCTTCATCCGTCTTCCGGCTGCACCCCGTTCGGCGTTCGTCGACTGGGACGGTCTGACGGTGGCGTCGATGTCCCCGGAGACGTTCCTGGTGATCGATGGCAACGGATCGATCTCGACCTGGCCCATCAAGGGGACGCGGGTGCGCGATGCGGACCCGGCGGAAGACAGACGTCTTGCCGACGAACTCCTCCGGTCCGAGAAGGACCGGGCCGAACTCCTGATGATCGTCGATCTCGAGCGAAACGATCTCGGTCGGATCGCGCTTCCCGGAACGGTCCGGGTCGGTCCGTTTCCCGAGCTTCGTCGCTATACCAACGTTCAACATCTCGTGACGCGTGTGTCGGCGACGTTACGCCCCGAGTGCGGCCTGCCGGAGTGGATCGAGGCGACGTTTCCCGGTGGATCCATCACGGGCGCGCCGAAGATCCGAGCCCGACAACTGCTTGCCGAGATCGAACCGGTGCCACGGAACTTCTTTACGGGCTCCCTGGTCTGGCTGGGTGATGACGGACACGTCGAATCGAGTATCCTGATCCGGACCTATGTGGGCCACGGCGATCGAACCTGGATCGGTGCCGGCGGCGGCATCGTGACCGACTCCGATCCCGTCGCAGAGTGGCGAGAGTCCAACGACAAGGTGCGCCCCCTCTGTCGGGGGCTGGGATTCGAACCGGAGGATGCAGCGTGAGACTCCCTGATCGGGAGAGTCTGGGGTGGGTGGACGGTCAGCGACGACCGCTTAGGGAGATCTCCTTCGCCGTCGATGACCCTGCGGTTCACGTCGGCCTGGGCCTTTTTGAAACCGCGGCGATCCGCGACGGCCGCCTTCTTGATCTCGATGAACACCTCGAGCGACTGCGTGAGAGCGCGACCGCCCTTCAGATCAATCTGGATCACGGGTACGACCTTCGTGCGGTCCTGATCGAGGAGGCCCGGTTATCGGGCCATCGTTCCGGCTGGTTGAAACTGCTGGTGACCCGCGGAGGTCGCACCGTCGTCCTCAACGGTGCCATCGACGCCGACGAGGCCGGTCGGCCGGCGACTGCCGTCATCTTGCCGTGGCGCAAGAACCCCGATGACCCGTGTGCCAACCACAAGACCCTGAACTATGCAGGGAACGAGCTGGGTCTGGAGTGGGCGCGGGCGCATGGTGCCGACGAGGGGCTCTGGCTCAACACGCGGGGCCGATTGGCAGAGGGCTGCATGAGCAACCTGTTCCTGCTGCGAGGGGGCGCGATCTTCACGCCGGCCATCCGTGACGGGATCCTGCCCGGTGTCATCCGACGCATCGTCCTGGCCGCGGCAGGGGACGCCGGGTACACGATCCACGAGGGCAATATCCGTCTGCCACGTCTGCTGCGCTGCGAGGAGGCCTTCCTGTCATCGAGCGTCAAGGGCATCCGTTCCTTGCTGTCCGTCGACGGACGAAAGATCGGACGCGGAGAGCCGGGGCAACGAACGGCGGAACTGGCCGGGAGGGTTGCGAAATTGCGGAAAATCGCAGAGTAGGGTGGTACAGTCCCAGCGATCCACGACGGAGTGTTGCTCATGGAATCGTCTGCTTCTGCATCTGGCTGGTTGATCTCCGGTTTCTTCGCCGCGGTGGGACTCTGGGTCTGGGTCGGAGTGGTCGTGGCTCACGGGTTGTGGCGCTCGATCGCTCAGAGTGAACCCAACGCGATCCGTGGATCCGGTCCTATCGAGCCCGACGCCCCATGAACTCGACAGAATGGTGCCCGGTCTGTTGCACGCGCCACGAGGGGCGACGCGACTGTCCGGGTGCGTTGCTGGCCACCGGGCCCGAACGGCATGCCGGACGGGTCGCGGTTGAGGCGGGTGGGCGGACCGAAGTCTACGGCGTCCTGATCGCCGAATGCCGTGAACTCTGGCGGGCACGCGTGCTGACCTATCCCAACATGCTGTGGAGCGTTCCCGGTGGACGCGGTGCGCTGAAGTTTGTCGGCGACACGCCGCAGGATGTCGAGTTGCAGGGGATGGACTACATCCGCGACCACTGCGCTCGTCGGGAGATCAAGATCCTCGAAGAGGGCGTGTCCATCGACTCGGTTTCGACGATTCCGGGGGCACCGAATCCGGAAGACGATGCCGTGCAGGCGCCCATCGGGGGGAAAGATCCGCGTCTCCTCCTCAATCTGTCGGTGCGATTCGGGGAGGAGAAGGCGACGACCTCGGCGGTCACGTCGGACCTGTCCAAGAACGGCCTCTTCGTGGCCACAGACAAGCCCCTTCCCAAGGCGACAACCGTGAAGTTACTGGTCGAACTCTATGAGTTTACGATCCCGCTGGTGGGCAAGGTGGTCTGGTCGACTCCGCACAAGCGGGGGAGTAAACCGGCCGGCATGGGAGTTCAATTGATCAGCCCACCGACGATGTATCTACGTCACGTCCGACAGCTGTCGAAGGAGAGCGAAACGTCATGAGTGAAACGGCGATTCCGACCCGCCCGAGCTCGGGGATTTCCCGCTTCATCCACGATCTGCGATATCGCCGGGATCGACACCGTCAGTTCGTCGGCATCTCGTTTATCGCGTTGGTCACGTTCGTCGCACGCCCCCTCGAGAGTCTCTTTCTCCCGGGCGCTGTTGTGGTGGTCGTGGGCATGCTGATCCGCCTGTGGGCCTCGGGACACGTCAAGAAGGATAAGCAGCTTGCGACGACCGGGCCCTACGCCTTCGTCCGTCATCCGCTCTATGTCGGAAACCATCTGATCGCCGTCGGCTTCTGTCTCGCCTCATCGCTCTGGTGGAGCGTTCCGTTGTGGTTGTTGATCACGGCGCTCTACTATCCGCCGGCCATCCGAGGCGAGGATACCAAGCTGGAGCGTCTGTTCGGCGACGACTGGCGCGAGTGGCGGGCCAAGACCCACGCACAGCTACCGAGTCTGCGACCCTACGGCGGGTTCAAGCTGGGTAGTTGGTCGTTCCGTCAGAGTCTCGTCCAGAACGGCGAACCGATCTACATCGTCGTCTTCTGCCTGGCGCTGTACTACATCCACCGTCTCCTGGGGTAGGGTGTGATCCGCCATTGGGCCCGTTCGAGGTTTCGTGCGCTAGGCGCGGAGGAGATGCCCGATCGCGTCGAGGTTCAGGGCGCCCGCTTCTCCAGAGCATCGGTCCTCAAACACGACTTCCACGGTGCCACGGGCATCTACGTTCAAGGCGCGGACAAGGTCATCGTCAAGCTCGGGCGTCGGATCAGCTTCTTCGGCCTACCGATGGGCTGGCTGGGTCGATGGCTCATCGGAAGGGAGCAACGGATCTATCGGGTTCTCGGCGAGATGGACGGCGTGCCACGCTACCGAGGGGAGGTGGGTGCCGCGGGGCTAGCTCACGATTACATCGAGGGGCGCCCTCTTGTCCGAATCTCTCCCTCATTGGACCCGCAGTTCTTTTCCAGGCTGGACGAACTGCTCAAACGGATCCATCTGCATGACCTCGCCTATATCGATCTCTCCAAGCCGGAGAACGTGTTGGTGGGCGACGACCGCCGACCCTACCTGATCGACTTCGGTATCGCCTGGCATTGTCCGGAGGAGCGACGGCAGCGTCGCGGCGTCTGGCGTCTGCTGCCGACCCGGGCCGGTACGGCGTTGTTGAGAGAGTTCCAACGGGCCGATCGGTTCCACCTGTTGAAACATTGGCGGCGCAACGACCCCGAGAGCATGACGCCGGAGGATCATACCGAGTCGTGGGAGCGTCGCGGTTGGACCCGGGCCCATGGGTGGATTCGGGTGCCCTACCGAGCCCTGCGACGATGGCTGCGGGGCGGTGGTGCCTCGGGGCGGATTTGAACCACCGACGCAGGGATTTTCAATCCCTCGCTCTACCAACTGAGCTACCGAGGCAGACCCACGAAGCGTGGCATGGTGTCACAGGCCCCACAGACCGTCAAGCCGGTGGGGTGGCTCTCCGAGCGCCTTTACGTGGGCCGCTGGCGGCCTTCGTTGGGGTGCGGGTTCCGTTGGTCGGAGCGTCGTCGGCAGCGGCTTCGGCCGGGGTCTCGGCGGCGGCTTCGTCGTCGATCTCTTTCGGAGTCAGATCCAGTTCTTGACGGAGTTTTGCGTCGATCTCCATCGCCAGATCCGGGTTGTCTCGCAAGAAGAGCCGGGTGTTCTCGCGACCCTGGCCGAGGCGCAGGTCGCCGTAGGAGAACCACGATCCCGACTTGTCGATGATCTTGTGGGCGACGCCGAGTTCGATCAGGTCGCCTTCCTTTGAGATCCCCATGCCATAGAGGATGTCGAACTCTGCGATGCGGAACGGCGCGGCTACCTTGTTCTTCACCACACGGAGTTTCGTACGGTTGCCGATGGTCTCGTCGCCGACCTTGATAGCTCCGATCCTGCGGATATCGAGACGCATCGACGAATAGAACTTCAATGCCCGGCCGCCGCTTGTGGTCTCGGGGCTTCCGAACATGACGCCGATCTTTTCACGGATCTGGTTGATGAACAGGAGGTTGGTCTTGCTCTTGGAAACGATGCCCGTGAGCTTGCGCATCGCCTGAGACATGAGGCGGGCCTGAAGCCCCACATGGGAATCGCCCATCTCGCCATCCAGCTCGGCCTTGGGAACCAGGGCTGCCACCGAATCGACGACCACCACATCCATCGATCCCGAGCGGATCAGGATCTCCGTGATCTCCAACGCCTGCTCTCCGGAGTCGGGTTGGGAGACCATCAGATTGTCGACATCGACGCCGAGTTTTTTTGCGTACTCAGGATCCAGTGCATGCTCCGCATCGACGAACGCCGCCAACCCACCGGCCTTCTGCGCCTCGGCCACCACATGGAGGGCCAGGGTGGTCTTACCGGAGGACTCGGGGCCGAAGACTTCCACCACCCGGCCGCGAGGCACTCCGCCGACACCGACGGCATAGTCGATCGAGAGCGATGACGTCGAAATGACGGGGATCTTCACCCCGCCCCGGTCTCCCAGCTTCATGATCGATCCCTTACCGAACTGCCGTTCGATCTGAGAAACCGCCAGATCCAGCGCTTTATGCTTCTCTTGGGAGATTCCGTTTGCTTCGTCCTTGGACATCCATCACTCCTTGGGCCGGGTCGCAGGCACCACGGGACACGTATTCGGGAAGCGAAAGCCTAGGCGAAAGTGAGCGAAAAGTCAACGACCGATGGACCCCGGCAATCAGTTGACTTCCCGACGGCACCCCCCCTATATTTGGCTCCGTTTCACGGTGCCATTGCACCACAGAAAGGACCGCTCGTTGTCGCTTTCTTTCCCCCCGCAGGGTATTCGACTCGCAACGTCGATCACGGTGCCGACCCTCGTCTGCGCGCTGTGTTTTCTGTCAGGCTGCGGGCTCATGCAGAGCCAACGTCAGCCGCGGGTCTCGCCGCCGGCCTCCAAGGAGGCCCCACCGCCGGTGGAGCATGCCGTCGTTCCCGAGTCCCGGGGTTCGGATGAGGCACCGCCGGAGGTTCCGGACGAGCAGGTACCGCTGCTGCCGGCCCGCGAGATCTCACAACAGGATGGGGAGGCGACCCCCAGCGATCTGGCACCCGACGAGCAGGTCAGCGACGCAGCCCACGACCAGCTGGCGGGCCCCGACCCGTCGACCTTCGCCCCCGACGCGGAGGAGACGCGGAACATCACGATGGGTCCGCTGCTCAAAGACAAGCCGGGCTACGACTATCCGATCGTTCGCAACGGGAAGGTGAAATTCTGGCTCGAGCAATACGGCACGCGGCAGAAGAGCGGATTCGCCAAGGGTCTCGAACGCTCCGGGCGCTATGTCGATATGTTCCGACGGATCTTCCGTGAGGCCGGCATCCCCGAGGATCTGGTCTACCTGGCCCACGTCGAGAGTGCCTACAAACCCACGGCCTACTCCCGTGCCAGGGCCAAGGGTGTCTATCAGTTCATCGCCGCCACCGGAAAGAGTTACGACCTTCGCATCGACTACTGGGTCGACGAGCGATCCGATCCGGAGAAAGCGGCCTACGCGGCGGCGGCCTACCTGAGCGATCTTTATGATGAGTTCGGCGACTGGTACCTGGCGATGGCCGGTTACAACGCCGGAGAGGGCCGGGTCCGACTGGCGATTCGCAAGACCGGCAGTCGCGACTTCTGGAAGTTGGCCGAGAGCCGTTGGCTTCGTCGCGAGACGAAGAACTATGTCCCCGCCATCATCGCCGCGACGATCATTTCCAAGAACCCGAACGATTTCGGTTTCGATCTCAACTACGAGTCCCCGGTGGTCTACGACTCCATCGAAGTCGATGGAGCGGCGGACCTGAGGGTCCTGGCTCGTTGCGCCGGAACGACTCCGGATCGCATGCGTGCGTTGAACCCGGCGTTACGTCGGCTGCAGACCCCACCCAGTGGAGTGACGACGGTCCGCGTTCCGCTTGGCAGCGGCGCGATGACCCTCGCCGCGCTCGAGGAAGTCCCCGTGGGCGAGCGCGTTCTCTATGAGCGTCACATCGTTCGTTCGGGCGATACGCTGTACGACATCTCTCGGCGTTACCGTGTCAGCGTTGCGGCGATCCAGCAGACCAACCGCATGGGACGCCGAACGTTGATTAACGTCGGCAAGGAACTCCTGATCCCGACCGCCGCAGCCGGTCGGTACAGTGGCGACTCGTCCGTCGCGGTCGCGAGTGGAGAAACGATCCAGTACCGCGTTCGTCGCGGCGACACGCTCTCCGGTATCGCTCGTCGTTACAGCACCAGCGCTGCGGGTATCGCGGCCGCCAGCGGTATCTCGACACGCAAGGTCCTGCAGATCGGTCAACGGCTAACGGTGACACCCGGGGTGCGTAGCGCCGCGACGGCTCGTCGTATCGCCTCCGGTGGCACGACGTCCAGCGGAAGCACGCCGAAGACCTACACGGTCCGACGAGGGGACACGCTGTGGCGGATCGCGCGTCGCTTTAGTACGACGGTCAATGCTCTGTGTGCCGCCAACGGGATTCGTGCCGATGGCGTCCTGCATCCCGGAACCCGCCTCCGTATCGGCAGCTAGCCTCTTAACGGAAGGTCCTCGCTCCGCCTCCCTGGAGCGTCCATGTTGGGTCGTGTTCGTGCGGCGGTGTTGCGTGGAATCGACGCGCAACTGATCTCCGTCGAGGTCGATCTTGCCGGTGGGCTGCCGACGATTGCCACGGTCGGTCTCCCGGACTCTGCGGTGCGGGAGGGGATCGATCGCGTTCGCTCCGCGCTACGCAATTCCGGATTTGCCTTACCGTCCCGGCGTGTCGTCATCAATCTGGCGCCGGCGGAGACGCCCAAGCGTGGCGCGGGTCTGGACCTGCCGATCGCCATTGCGATCCTCGCCGCCGATGGGCATCTGCCATTGTCCACGTTAGGCAAGACGCTGCTGTGTGGCGAGCTGTCTCTCGATGGGGGGCTTCGACCGATCCGTGGGGCGATGGCCATGGCGTTGGCGGCCCGGGAGGCCGGGATTAAGCGGATGGTCGTCCCGGAGTCCAATGGCGCCGAGGCGGCGCTGGTTCCCGACCTGCAGGTGTTGGCGGCCAGTAGCCTGCGGGAGGCGATCCAGCGGTTGAAGGCGGGGAGACCGACGGTGGTCGTCGAGCCGATCGCCGATCGGCTTGCGGCGGCATGTAACTCACCGGCTTGTGCCGTCGATCTATCTCAGGTCCAGGGGCAGGAGAGCGCCCGTCGTGGGCTGGAGATCGCGGCGGCCGGTGGGCATCACCTGTTGTTGGTCGGGCCCCCGGGTTCCGGCAAGACGATGTTGGCCCGTCGGCTTCCCGGCATCCTCCCTCCTCTCGATGAGGAGGAGTGTCTGGAGATCACACGGATCCACGGTGCAGCGGGTGTGGCCAACGGGCTGGTGATGACTCGGCCGTTCCGTGCACCGCACCATGGAGTGACCCCGGCGGGGATGACCGGCGGTGGGGTTCCGATCCGTCCCGGTGAGATTACGCTGGCCAGTCATGGCGTGCTCTACCTGGACGAACTTCCGGAGTTCCGGCGGGAGCCGTTGGAGGCGTTGCGTCAGCCGTTGGAGTCGGGATCGATCCGGGTTGTACGGCACCGGGAGGTGGCGGATTTACCGGCACAATTCCAACTGGTCGCATCGATGAATCCGTGTCCGTGTGGATACGCGGATCATCACGATGGTCGGTGTGCCTGTTCGCCGCCGAAGATCGCCACCTATCAGAGTCGACTCTCCGGTCCGTTGCTCGACCGGTTCGATCTGGTCTGCCGGATGACTGCGTTGCGAGGGCAGGAACTTCAGGATGAGCCAAACGAGTCGTCACATGCCGTGCGTCAGCGTGTCAGTTCCGCCCGTGAGCGGCAAAGACAACGGAATCCACCGGAGCGGCGTTACAACGGTGCCCTGGAACGAGAGGAACTGCTGAAGGCCGATCGGATCGAACGCGACGCCCGTGGCATCCTCGACGACGCGGTTGACCGCCTGGGGCTCTCGATGCGTGCGTACGATCGGGTCCTGCGGATCGCACGGACCGTCGCCGATCTGGACGTGGTGGTGAGGATCGGGAGGGGACACCTCCTCGAGGCGTTGCAGTATCGGCAGTTGCCGGCTCGTGGGGATGCCTCATGAGGATCCGTCCTCTTCGCCGAAGGTGGGGTGGCTCTGGGGGACCCGGCCGGTCGAGTGCGAGACGATGTACTATCAGGCACAGAGGATTCTCGAGGAGGGTATGAAATGCTAACGCGACTCAAGGTCGGCTTACTTTTTCTGGCGATCGCCGCGATCGTCTCCACGGGGGCAGCCTTCGCCGCGGAGAAGACCACGCTGTGGCACGTCAAGGGGGTCCATCCGAAGGGCTACTTGCTGGACATCAAGGCCATAGATGCCGATGGCAAGCTTTTCGATGTCGTGGCGATCGAGGAGGACGGCAACGCCCAGCTACTGGCCGTCAAGGCGCTCAGCGGTGACCGCCGTTACGACGTAAAGGTGGTCGTCAGTGACGACCGTCATGCGCCCGTCAGGGCCATCGATGCCAAGGGGCAAATCCTCGATCTCAAGGCGTTGACCCCCGAGGGAAAGCAGTTGGATGTCAGGGCCATGAGACGCACGGGCAGCATCCTAGATATCAAGGTGTTCGGCACGCTCGGTCGTTACTTTGCCGTCAAGGCGCTCTCGCCGGACGGCGTGATGTACGACGTGAAGGGCCTCAAGATGAACAAGCAGCGCGTCGAGTCGACGATCGGATCCGTCCAGATCCACGCCCACGTCAAAGCGATTCCGCCCGCGCGGGGCCTTTAAGGATTTCGCAGTTTTGTCTATCCTGATCCATCATGACGACCGCCGAACCGCCTCCCACCCCGCCGGTCTTCGACGCCTCGGGCGTCACGAAGATCTACGACATGGGCGAGGTGCAGGTTCATGCCCTGCGCGGAGTCGATCTTCAGCTGCGCGAATCGGAGTTCGTCTGCCTGCTGGGGCCCTCCGGTAGCGGTAAGTCGACGCTGCTGAACATCCTCGGTGGGCTGGACACGCCCACTAGCGGAAGGGTGATCTATCGCGGTGGCGAGCTGACCGAGGCGGGGGAGGCCGAGCTGACACGCTACCGGCGTCATCATGTCGGTTTCGTCTTCCAGTTCTACAACCTGATTCCCTCGCTGACCGCGCGGGAGAACGTCGCATTGGTCACAGAGATCGCGCCGAGCCCGATGGATCCCGTCGAGGCGCTCGAGATCGTCAGTCTGAAAGACCGGATGAACCACTTCCCCTCGCAGCTCTCCGGCGGTGAGCAACAGCGTGTCGCGATCGCACGGGCGATTGCCAAACGACCGGACGTGTTGTTGTGCGATGAGCCGACCGGGGCGTTGGACATCCAGACCGGGGTCCTGGTTCTGGATGCGATCGAGCGGGTCAATCGCGAGCTGGGGACGACGACCGCCGTCATCACCCACAACGCGGCCATCGCCCAGATGGCCGACCGCGTCGTGAAGTTGGCGGACGGCCAGATCGCCTCGGTAGAGACCAACGACAGCAAATTGCGACCGCAGGATTTGAGCTGGTAGCGATGCGTGCACTCAATCGCAAACTGCTCCGCGACCTCTGGAACATCAAGGGCCAGGTCTTCGCGATCAGCATGGTGATCACGGTTGGCATCGCGATGTTCATCGCGTACTTCTCGACCTTCGCCTCACTGCAACGCACACAACAGACGTTCTACGATCGCTATCATTTCGCCGAGGTGTTTGCGAACATGAAACGTGCGCCAAACCACCTCGAGCGCAAGATTATCGAGATTCCCGGGGTCTCCCGTGTCGCCACGCGAGTCGTCGCCGAGGTTACCGTCGACGTCGCCGACATGGACGAGCCGGTCACCGGACGGCTGATCTCCATCCCGCCTGACCCGTCGACGATCTTGAACGGGATTGCGCTCTTGCAGGGGCGATTCCCCGAAGCGGAACGCGCGGATGAGATCGTGGCGGGGGAGGGGTTCGCACTGGCCCACGACCTTCGACCGGGGTCGACGATCGATGCGGTGATCAACGGGCGCAAACGCACCCTCGAGATCGTTGGCATCGGCCTGTCTCCCGAGTACATCTACTCGATTCGTGCCGGGGACCTGATGCCGGACAATGCGCGGTTCGGCATCTTCTGGATGGGTCGTCGTGCGCTGGCCACCGCCTTCGACATGGAGGGCGGCTTCAACGACGTCTCGCTGCGGCTTACCGCCGACGCGTCGGAGCAGGATGTGCTCGCACGACTGGACCGCCTGCTCGAGCCCTACGGTGGGCTGGGCGCGATCCCCCGTGCGCGGCAGACATCCCACTGGTACCTGAACAGCGAACTGATTCAGTTGCGGGGCTTCGGCACGTTCGTACCGGTGATCTTCCTTGGTGTGGCGGCGTTCCTGCTCAACGTCGTCTTGCGTCGCATCATCTCTGTCCAGCGTGTGCAGATCGCCGCCCTGAAAGCGCTGGGGTATGCCAACCGCGAGATCGGTTTGCACTACGCCAGCTGGAGTCTGCTGATCACCATCGTCGGCGGCATCGGTGGTTTGTTCGCGGGGAACTGGCTCGGTCGTGGCATGCTGAATATGTACAACACTTACTACCGGTTTCCGTTTCTGGATTATCGATTGACGGCCGATGTCGTTCTGGGTGCGATCGGGTTTGGTGTGGTCGCCGCGCTGATCGGCGCAGTCGGTGCCGTGAGGCAGGCGGTTCGTCTGCCACCGGCGGAGGCCATGCGTCCCGAGCCGCCCGCCACCTACAGAGCCACCTGGGTCGAGCGTCTGGGTCTCCGTCGCTTCCTCTCGCAGCCGGCACGCATTGTCTTGCGGAACCTGCAGCGCCGACCGCTCCGTTCGCTGGCCTCGGTTGTCGGTATCGGCTTCTCGGGCGGAATGATGATCATCGGCCTGTTCTTCCTGGACTCGATCGACGTACTGATGGAGATGCAGTTCCACACGATCCAGCGTCAGGATCTGACCGTCAACTTTGCCGAGCCTAATTCCCCCGAGGCCCTCCACAACATGGAGCGCCTACCGGGCGTCATGACCGTGGAACCCGCACGCAACCTGGCGGTGCGTTTGCGCGCCGGATCCCGCTCGCGGCAGGCGGGGATCCTCGGCATCCAACAGCGGCCACAACTGCAGCGCGTCGTCGACGACGACTTCCAGCCTCGCGAGCTGCCACCGGATGGTCTGGTGCTGTCTGCGAAGTTGGCGGAGATCCTGGGGGTCGAGTCTGGCGACAGCATCATCCTGGAGGTCCTCGAGGGGGCGCGCCCGGTGCGCTCGGTGATCGTCGTCGGTGTCGTTGACGAGTACATGGGCGCCGGGGCCTACATGCGTATCGACGCCCTGCGAAAACTGATGCGTGAAGGGAGGGTGCTGTCGGGTGCCTATCTGCGTGTCGACCCGCTCTTTCAGCGAATTCTCTACGAGCGCCTCAAGTCGCTTCCGGCAGTCGCCGGCGTGGCGTTGAAGTCTGCAGCACTGGACGAGTTTCGTCGACAGATGGACGAGATGATGGGCGTCTTCATCTTCTTCAACATCCTGTTCGCCTCGATCATCACGATTGGCGTGGTCTACAACGTCGCACGCATCGCGCTGTCCGAGCGCCAGCACGAGTTGGCAAGTCTTCGCGTACTCGGGTTCACGCGCGGCGAGATCTCGGCAATCCTGCTCGGTGAATTGGGCGTACTGACCGTCTTGGCCATTCCTCTCGGGCTGCTCATCGGCTATGGGCTCGCGGGGATAATGGTGGTTCTGTTCGACACGGAGTTGTATCGTTTTCCGCTCGTCGTTTCACCGCGGTCCTACGCGTTTGCAGCGTTGGTCGTTTTGATGTCAGCCGCCGCGTCCGGACTGCTGGTGCGACGCAAGTTGGATAATCTGGACCTGGTCGAGGTCCTGAAGGGCGTGGAGTAATCCGATGGCCGAGAACGAGCGCAGCATGACGCGACGTGTGATCTGGTTCGCGCTGGCCGTGGTGGTCGTCGCGCTGGTCGCTCTGGCGCTGCGACCGCAACCCGTCGAGATCGACGTCGCAGAAGCGATGCGAACCGAGATGCGTGTCACGCTGGACGAGGAGGGCGAAACCCGCGTCCGCGAACGCTTCGTCGTCTCCGCGCCGGTCTCGGGGCAGATCCTGCGCATCGAGCTCGAGCCCGGCGACTCGGTGGTCGCAGGCGAAACCGTGCTGGCGACGTTTCAGCCGGTTCGCCCGGCGTTGCTCGATGCGCGCACGAAGGCCGAGACCACCGCCCGCCGCAGAGCGGCGGAAGCCCGGCTGGGACGGGTTCGGGCTGAGCGGTCGCGTGTCGCCTCCGAGCTGGAATTCGCTCGCTCCGAATTGCGTCGGATCGAGCGGCTGGCCGGCGAGCAGATCGTCTCCGAGGAAGCCCTCGACGCCGCAAGATTGAATGTAGATACCGGTCAGGAGCGTGACGCTGCCGCCGAATTCGCGGTTCGCACGGCCCAGTTCGATCTGGCTCAGATCCGCGCCACGATGGACCCGACCTACGACGACGGGACGCCCGCACCGATCGTCATGCGCTCGCCGATCGACGGCGTCGTGCTGCGGCGTCTGCACGAGAGTTCCGCGGTGGTCGCGGCCGGCGAACCCCTGCTCGAGGTCGCTGACCCGACGCGACTGGAGATCGTCTCCGACTATCTGTCGGAGGATGCGGTCCGCATCGATCCCGGCATGGCCGTCCGGATCGAGGACTGGGGTGGCAGCGAGGTGCTGCACGGCGAGGTGCGCCGGATCGAGCCCAGTGGATTCACCAAGATCTCCGCGCTGGGGGTCGAGGAGCAGCGGGTCAACGTGATTATTGATTTTGTCGATGGGCAAGGCGCCTGGCAGGCCCTCGGCGATGGCTTCCGTGTCGAGGTGCGTGTCGTTTCGTGGGAATCGGCCGATGCCCTCGTTGTGCCCACCAGTTGCCTGTTCCGGCACGAGGGGCAGTGGGCGCTGTATGCCGTTCACGACGATCGCGCCGTTCTCACGCCAGTGGAGGTCGGCGCACGCAATGGACTGCAGGCCGAGATCCTCTCGGGACTGGACGAGGGTGAGGCCGTCGTCCTCTACCCGTCGGATTCGGTCGCCGATGGGGTCCGGGTCCGTCCTCGATGACGAGATTGACCGGGAAACTTCAGCCGGAGGGTCGTAGACTCTCGGTCAGGGAGATCCCATGAAGATCGGTCTGTACAGCGTTCAGTATCCCGGCGACCTGCCGTTCGGCGGTGCCGGCGTCTACTCGGCGGAGCTGGCCGCCGCCATGGTCCGTGCGGGGCACGAGGTCCATGTCTTCATCTTGAGCTACGACGACTGCAGCACCGCGGTCGAGCATGGCGTCCACGTTCATCGTATCCAGGTGCCGAATCGCAGCTTCGTGCGTTCAATCCTCTTCCGTCGTCGCCTCCCGGCCGCCCTTCGCGAAGTCAGCGATTCGATCGGTGGCTTCGACATCCTGCACACCAACGAGCAGTACGTGATCACGGGGTTTGAATGCCCGACGATCCTGACCGTGCATCACGTCGTCGCGGTTCTCCATCAGACTTTCGCGCTTCCGGCGCTACGCGGCGATCGGAACCCATGGATCCTCCGTTCGGAGCGCAAGTCCGTGGGGCAGGCCGATCGCATCGTGACGGTCTCGCCGCAATCGAAGAAGGACCTGATTCGTTTCTACCCCCACGTTGCCGACAAGACGACCGCGGTGTTGAACGGTGTCGATGTGGCGGCGTTTCATGCCGCCGACGACGATCAGACCGACTGTCGCGAACGTCTTGGGCTGCGACCGGGGCAGCTCCTGATCGTGTCATCGCCGGGCAATCTGGAAGACGAGCGCAAGGGACTGAAGTACATGTTCGAGGCGTTCACCCAGTTTCCGGAAGGCCTCGACTGGAAGTGTGTGGTGCTTGGCCGTGGCAGCTCGGACGGCTATTCGAAATGGCTTTCCCATGCCAACGTCGCGCCGCGGGTAGAGTTCCCGGGCTTCGTTTCCCGGGAGCACAAGATCGACCTGTTGAACGCGGCGGACCTGTTCACGATGCCCTCGTTGCTGGAGGGGTGTCCCACGGCGATGCTCGAAGCGTTGGCGGCGCGCTGCGCCGTCGCGTCGACGATCGTCGGAGGCATTCCCGATCTGATCCGTTCCGAGGATCAGGGGTTGTTGGTCGAGGCCGAGGACACCGCGGCGTTTCGTGACGCCATGTTGACGCTCCTTCAGGACGACCAGCGCCGCCGACGCATCGCAGACAACAATCGTCGCATTGCGCTGCAGGAGTTGACCTGGGAGGCGACCGCGGAGAAAACGCTGGCGGTCTATGTCAACGCGATCGAGGAGAGATCCCGAGCGGCGTCATGAGCGCCGTGGCGGCAGGAGCAGCGGCTCCCGGCCCCGTCGCGATCGAATCCAGTTGATCGACTTGATCACCCGCTTCTTGCGCAGAAGCCATAGTTGCAGGCGTCGCTTGCCCGGGAAGTCGATGAGCGTGAGTCCCAGAACGATCGAGAGGATACCCTGACCGGGAAGGACGAGCATCGCCAACCCCGCCACCAGGAACAGCACGCCCAGTACATTCTTTGAAATTAGACCCGACCAACGCAGGATCGGGTGGGAGCGTCGCCAACCGTCGAGCGGTGCACGACGCTTGAGAAAATAGCCGGGCGGGATCCGTGCGATCAGGTAGGCGGTCAGCACCGGCGTCAGGATCATCGTCAGCAGGGAACCGACGAGCAGCCACGTCGCGAACGGGGCGAACGGTTCTACGTAGGGACCGAGCGCCTCACGGACGTTGTCGAACATGGTGCGTATGCCCGACAAGGTTCCTCCGCGGTGGTAAGCTCCAGGGGATGATGCAAGAGTTCGCCAGATTGACCAAGGCCTTTTCGATTCTGTGGGTGTTGGCTCTGACCGTTGTCGCCTTTGGCGACACGGGTCTGACCGACGGCGAGCGCCGCGATATCAACAATTTCGAGATGGCGTCGCCCTCGACCGTCTACATCCGACAGCTGGCCGTAAGGAGAAGTCTGTTCTCCCTCGACGAGACGGCCTACGAGCGAGGCGCGGGTTCCGGATTCGTCTGGGACAAGGATGGCCACATCGTCACCAACTTTCACGTCATTCAGACCAACGACCGCTCGACTCGCTACTCGATCACCCTCTGGGATCAGTCCGACTGGGAGGCCCGGCTCGTGGGGCTCTCACCCAGTAAAGATCTGGCGGTCCTGAAGATCGACGCACCACGGGATCGTCTCGTCCCGTTGAACATCGGGACCTCGTCCAATCTGGCGGTGGGGCAACGGGTGTTGGCCCTCGGCAATCCGTTCGGACTCGATCAGACGTTGACCGTCGGCATCGTCAGCGCGCTCGGGCGAGACCTGCAGTCCCCGGATGGGCGAACGATCCACGACGTGATCCAGACCGACGCGGCGATCAATCCGGGAAACTCCGGTGGGCCGCTGCTGGATTCCAGTGGCCGACTGATCGGCGTCAACACCGCGATCGCCAGCCCCAGCGGCGGTTCCGCCGGCATCGGTTTTGCGATTCCCGTGGACACCGTGGCACGTCTCGTCCCCGAGTTGATCGAGTTCGGCCAGGAAATCCGGTCGGGGATCGGTGTGACGGTGCTCTCGGATCATCGCGCGCGTCGCTACGGACTGGAAGGAATCGTGATCACCGAGGTGCAGGCCGGGCAGCCTGCGGAGAAGGCGGGCATCGAGCCCGTGCGGGTCAACGCCCGAGGGAAGATCGTCGGTGACATCATCGTTGGGGTCGACGGGAAACGGGTCCGGCAATTGTCGGAGCTGATGGACGCGTTCGAGGAGGCGGGGGGGGCCGGGAGTCAGGTCACGTTGACTCTGGACAATGGCGGCCAACGCCGAGAGGTTCGATTACCCCTGATCGAGATCCGTCCCTGACCCGTTGAAACCGACTCCGCCCGGATCCGTAGGCAGTAGAGTTCTACCGGGGGCGCCTTCGTTGACTTGGGGTTGAGGGGTCGCTATCCTCGGTTTTTCCCGGCCGGATCGAGCCGGGAGCGGCCTCGGGGGCAGTATGGCGGGATCCGACAACTCCCATCGTTCGCTGAAACTAGAAGTCCCGAGCCAGATCCAGTACGTCGATCCGGTCCACACCCTCGCCGAGCGTTTCGCCAAGTTGGCCGGTTTTGACGAGGATACGGCCCTGAATATCGGCATTGCGGTCCGTGAAGCGGTCATCAACGGCATCGTCCACGGCAATGGTGCCGATCCGAAGAAAATCGTCAAACTGCGACTGAGCAGCGGTGACAATCTATTTGAGGCCTGCGTCCAGGACCAGGGTCCGGGGTATACTCCCGACGAATCGAACGATCCGACTTCGGCGGAGAATCTGCTGAATACTTCGGGCCGCGGCCTCTTGATGATCCGCGCGTACGTAGATAAGGTGGAGTTTGTGAACGACGAGGGGGGACTGTCCCTACGACTCGTCAAACGCTTGGAAACTGAATCCGAAACGTCCAGTTCGTAGAAGCCCGTGAGGGCGTAGAGAGGGTCACAGAATGAAGGCAAACACTCGCGTCATTGGTCACGTTTCGGTCGTAGACCTCAGCGGAAAGATCACCATCGGCGACGGCGACATCGTGATGCGCGAAAAGGTCAACGAGCTTCTCGATTCCGGAAACGCCAACGTGCTATTGAACCTGGAGAAGGTTTCGTACATGGATTCCGCCGGCATTGGCGAACTGGTCGCGTGCTACAAGCGAGCCAAAGAGAAGAACGGCACGGTCAAGCTGCTCAACCCGTCCGGCAAGGTCTTCGATCTGCTCCAGCTGACGAAGCTCGAGGAGGTATTCGAAACCTATCGCGACGAGAAGGAAGCGCTCGTCTCGTTCTAGTCGGAGTTGGGGTCGTCCCGTAGACGACGCTGAACCGTCACGATCAGTTGCAACGCTTCGAGGGGAGTCATCTCGTTCGGAGTCAGGTTCCTCAGTTCGTCGATCAACTCCTGGTGCGGAGCGACGGCGGCGGGTGTCGATTCGGCAACCTCGAACAGCGACGGTTGTTGACGAGACGCGTAGCGACCCGACGATCCCGGTGAGGTGTGGGGGAGGCCCCGTCCACCGGCACGCCCCTCGAGGTCGGCCAGGATCTCTCGGGCACGATCGATCACCTGCTGCGGCAGACCGGCCAGTCGCGCCACCTGAATCCCGTAGGACCGATCCGCCGGACCCGCCTCGACGCGATGCGTGAAGACGACATCGTCGCCGCTCTCCTGAACCGCCATTCGCAGGTTGAAGATACCCGCTCGCTCCGTCTCCAGCTCTGTCATCTCGTGGTAGTGGGTCGCGAACAGGGTGCGCGGGATGCCGATCGACTGATCGAGATGCTCGACGATCGACCACGCGATCGATAACCCGTCAAACGTCGAGGTGCCCCGTCCGATCTCGTCGAGTAGCAGGAGGCTGCGGGGGCCCGCGTGATTCAGGATGTTGGCCGTCTCGGTCATCTCCACCATGAACGTACTCTGGCCCTCGACCAGGTTGTCCGACGCTCCCACACGACAGAAGATGCGATCCACTACCCCGATCGTGGCCTCCTCCGCCGGAACGAAGCTCCCGGTCTGGGCCAGCAGGGTGATCAACGCGGTCTGGCGCAGGAACGTCGACTTGCCACCCATATTGGGGCCGGTGAGGATCGCGATGCCCCGCGCGCCGATCTGCAGGTCGCAGTCGTTCGCGATGAATCGACCGTGCCCCAGCGCCTGCTCGACGACGGGGTGTCGCCCCTTGCGAATGGAGAGACGATCGCCGTCGGTGACGTGGGGACGACGGTAGTCGGCGGTCCGCGCCAGCTGAGCGAGGCTGCAGAGAACATCCATGCACGCGGTGTCCCGTGCGAGCCGCTGGAGGCGGGCGGCGTCCTTCGCGATGGCGTCGCGCAGCTCTGCGAACAGTCGTGCCTCGAGCTCCTCGACCCGGTCCTGCGCGTTGAGGACGCGGCTCTCGTGATCCTTGAGTTCCGGTGTGATGTAGCGCTCGCCGTTGGCGATGGTCTGCTTGCGATGGTAGTGCTCGGGAACCTGCGCGAGGTTCGACTTGGTGACCTCGATGAAATAGCCGAACACCTTGTTGAACTTGACCTTCAACGAGCTGATGCCCGTTGCCTCCCGTTCCTTCGCCTCGAGGGCCGAGATGTAGGCTCGGCCGTCGCGTCCGATATTTCGAAGATCGTCGAGTTCCTCGTTGAACCCCTCTCGGATGACACCGCCGTCACGGAGGGACGCCGGCGGGTCGTCCACGACTCCGGCCTGGAGACGTCGGCAGACATCGGTGCACGGATCCAACTCATCGAGGAGCTGTCGGACGAGGGGAGAGCGCAGGATGTCGTGAGCCTCGCTCCACGCGGGAATCCGTTCGAGGGATGTGCGAAGCCCACCGAGGTCTCTCGGCAATGCGCTGCGTGTGACGCAGCGGGTCACCAGCCGCTCGATGTCGCGGACCTCGTTGAGATGCTCGCGCGCCTGCGCACGAACGGAGTTCTCGGAGAGCAATTCCTCGACGGCGTCCTGCCGTCGAGCGATCTGTGCAAGATCGAGTAGCGGGAGATGGAGCCAGCGACGAAGCATGCGGGCGCCGGCCGGCGTCACCGTCTGGTCCACCGCTTCGAGCAACGTCCCGCGACGTCCGCCGTCGCGTAGCGAGGACTCGATCTCCAGGTTGCGACGACTGGCGGCATCCAGGCGGAGATGTTGTCCGGGGTCATGGAACCGCAGGGAGTTGATCTGCTCGAGGCCACACTTCTGCGTATCGCGCACGTACTGCAACAGGGCCCCCGCCGCGGCGACGGCTACGGGTCGGTCCTTCAACCCGAAACCGTCGAGGGAGGCCACATCAAGATGTTGTCGGAGTTGCTCGGCTGCGGTGTCGTGGTTGAACGAATAGGGGTCCGCGCGGGAGATCAGCGAGGACTGCAGCCGGCCCGCGAGTGCCGCCGGTGGCTTGAACTCCTCGGCCAGTACCAGCTCCCGTGGCTCGAATTCGCGGAGTCGCTGGAGCAGGGTGTCGCAGCCGTCGTCCCCGGGGCCGGACTCCCAGACGAGAAACTCACCGGTGGAGGCATCGAGGAACGCGGCGGCTGCCTGACCGGCGACAAGATGGATGGCGGCGACCCAGACGTTCTCCGACGCATCGAGTTGGTCGGGATCCACGACCGTACCGGGGGTGACAACCCGGACAACTTCGCGACGCACCAGTCCCTTGGTGGTCTTCGGGTCCTCCACCTGCTCGCAGACCGCGACCCGCTCTTGCGCACGCACGAGGCGGGCCGTGTAGTTTTCCAGTTGATGGTGGGGGAAACCGCACATCGGGACGACGTTGGCCGTCCCCTTGCCCCGGGCGGTCAGGGTCAGTTCGAGCAGTTTGCTGGCGCGTTTCGCGTCCTCGAAAAACATCTCATAGAAGTCGCCCATGCGGAAGAGAAGGATGGCGTCGGGGTGATCGTTCTTGACCGCCGTGTACTGACGGAACATCGGCGTGGCGACCTGAGACATGAGGACGGGAGTATAGCACCGGGCCGCTTGACCCTATTGCGCGCGGGGGATATAAGTGGCGCTGATGGACAACGAACATCTAGGGCAGGAACTGACCGACCAGGACCGCGTTCTCCTGGTGTTCGGCTACCTGGGCCCGTTGGCGATTCTCAGTCTAATTGCCAGTCGCCGGGAGTTCGTCAAGTGGCATGCGAAGCAGGGGCTGGTCACCAGCGCGATCTTCGGTGTCGGCTACCTACTTCTTCGCTTTCTCTACTTCGTTGCCGAGAACTACCTGTGGACCGTCCTGGCCGAGCTGTACTGGCTCGCGGCATCGGCTGCGATCCTCGGCGGGTTACTGGCCTTGCTGCTCTGTATCGTTCGCGGGTTGGAGGGCGAGCGATTCAAGCTCCCCGTCGTCGGCGAACTGGCGGACAGGCTCTAGTTCTTCTTCGCTTTGCGGTGCTTCCGTTTCGGGTACGGCACCCGCCAGTCGCGATCGCGAAACACCAACTGCGCGAAGCCGCCGAAGAATGCGAACTCTCTGAGCGAGTTGCCCTGTAACGAGTATTCCATCGCGGCCGCCACGAACAGCGGACGCGCCTGATCGACACGAGACTGGTAGTCCGCACGTTGCTCGGCGTTGATCGGCTGTTCCGCCTCGATGGCCGCCTGAGTCGAAGTCATGATCTCGGCGACGATCTCGGCCTGCCGGCGGATTACTTCCTCGAGTTCCGCGCCATTCATCTCCGCCCAGGGCCGATTGGCTCCGTCGGTCTCCGGCAACGGTGCGAGCTTGATGGCCGAATGGCAGAGGCGTGTCAGATAGCGCGGGCGATTGCCTTGACTGGGGTTCAGGAGCAACGCCTTGTTCCATGCCTTGCTTGCAGCCAGGTAGTTCTTCTGTCGCGCGTGCATCACCGCAAGACGGTCGTAGTCTTCCACGGTGCCGGACCCGTCGGCGAGCGCCGCGGTCGTGTAACGAGCGAGGGCTTCCTCGTCGCCGCCGGCGGCGGCCTCCTCGATGAGGAAGCGGGCCGCGTGACGGACGTAGGCGCCGGTCACGTTCTCCTGTCCCTCGGCGTGTTCCACGGTGGCGCTGAACCACTTCCTCGCATCGTCGGTCTGCTCGAGATCTTGATACAGCTTGCCGAGGCGGAACATGTCGGCAGGCGTCGTAGGGCTGGGCGTCTCGCCGGACTCGATGGCGGCGACGGTCTTCGCGGAGATCGCAGCTCGGTCCGAGAGACGCGCGATGTTCCCGTACGCATTCCCCAGGTAGAAGCCGGTCTCGAGGGTCGTCTCTTTGCCGAACTCCTCCTCCAGCGTCTCGATGGCACGGCGAAGTGCGCCGGTGGCTCCGTCATCGCCGATCTGGTTCAGACAGAAATAGCGCCGATAGAGCAGGGGACCGTCGAGGGCACCCTGATCGTCGAGTTGCTGGAACGCCTGAAGCGCGTCCGGGCAGCGGCTCTCGTCGTACGCCGCCAGCGCCTGCTGACGCAGCGGCTCCTCCGCCACGGCGAGGCCCAGGAAAACGATGACTCCGAGCCAGATGGGTGCTGTCCTCGGGCCTGCGTTGCGAAACGGTTGCTTTGCCACGATCATGGTCCTCCGAGCACCGGAATACCATTCCGGTCCCCCTTTCGCAAGACGGGCTCGGCGTCACGAGGGCCTTCCGTTGAAAGTTCTTCTTGCCGGCCTCCTGATCCTCCCCTGTCTTTCGGGGGCCTTCGCGGCGGATCCGCCCCCCGCAGGATCGGCCGCCGATCATCTGGCCGGGTTGCAACGATGGCTCGATGAGCGGCCCCACCTGCACGCATCCTTTCGCCAATCGTTGGTCTCCGGGGCCCTGGGAACCGGACTCGTGGAGTCCGGGGAACTGTGGCTTCGCCGTCCCGGACAGATGCGTTGGGAGTATCGCGATCCCGAATACAAACTGGCGCTGGTGGTCGATCGCCGCACCTGGCTCTACCTCCAGGAAGATCAGCAGTTGATCCTGGGGTTGCTGGATGACGAGGCCTCGCTCCTCCCACGGCTCCTGGCCTCGGAGACACGGTTGCAGAGCCTGTTCGTCGCCACGCCGATGGACCTCCTGGAGGGGGACGACGGGCTGGGTATCCTGTTACTCCCGTCGGGCGTCGACGAGGCGTTCGAGGAGGTCCGGTTGGTCCTCGATCCAAGGACCTTTGCGGTCCGGGAGGCACGGATCACCGACTCCGGCGGCAACCGGATGCTCTACACGTTTGAGGGCTGGGAGCCGGACCCGGGGAGCAGTGATCCGCAGTTCCGTTTCGAGCCCCCGGCCGGGACCGAGGTCGTCGGAAGCCACGAGCCGTGAGAAACCCCTCTAAAGTTGCTCGTGCGACCGGCACGATGCTAGTATCCGACGTCTGTGAGGGAGAGCCTTGAGCAATTTGGTCAGCATGGGAAAAGCCGAGCGGCTGCTGATCGAGCCCTTCAGTACCCCCCCCACCATCATCGGACTGATCGCTGACGACCTTGCCCGTGTCGAGGTCATGTTCCGGGACCAACTGGCGTCGCCGGTCCGGATCGTCGATGAGATCGGTGGCTTTGTCGCCGAGAGTGGCGGTAAGCGGGTCCGACCCACGTTGCACCTGCTCTGTACGCGGATGTGCGGTTACGAGGGAGAGCATCAGGTCGCGCTGGCGACGGTGCTGGAGTTCATCCACTCCGCCACGCTGATCCACGACGATATCCTCGATGAGGCCGAGACCCGTCGTGGGGCTCCGTCGGCCAATCGTCGTTGGGGAAACAACGTCAGCGTCCTGTTCGGCGACTACCTGTTCGCCAAGGCGATGGAGATGGCGCTGCAGGCCGGCAGCCTGCAGGTCATGAAGAAGCTCGCGGACGTCACCCTGCGCATGACGGAAGGGGAGATGCTTCAGACACGCTACGTGGGGCGTCTGGACCTGACGACCGACGAATACCTCGACCTGGTCGAACGAAAGACGGCGGCGCTCTTCGGTTGTTGTTGCGAACTCGCCGGCCTGCTGTCCGGGATGGACGACGACCGGTTGGTCGCCCTCAGGCGATACGGGACCGATCTGGGAATGGCCTTCCAGCTGGTGGACGATCTGCTTGACTTCACCGGTGAAGCCGAGCGGATGGGTAAACCGGTGGCCAGTGACCTCTCGGAAGGCAAGGCGACGCTGGCGGTGCTGGACCTGCTCTCCCAGGGCCAACCGGAAGTCCGGGATGTCGCCCAGCGGATCGTGGACGGCCTGCCCGCCGAGGCTCCGGAGTTCGCCCGCTTCACCGACTGGTTGAGGGAGCGCGGTGCCATCGAGCGCACCCACGCCCGGGCCCGCCGCTTCGCGGCGTCGGCCCTCGATCAGCTTCGGGGCTTTCCCGAGGGCCCCGCCAAGGACGCCCTGACGGCCTTGCCCGACATGTTGCTGTTCCGCGACCGCTAGTCTCTTCGGGCAGTTCCCCACCGATCGGAGTAGAATTCCCCGTGGTGCGCCACTTGAAGGTGGCGTCTGCCGCGCGGTTTTCCGGCGGGGCCTCCAGGACGACGGGAAGCCGCCCCAAGATGTTGGGGCAGGCCCTGAAGATGCGGACAGATCTTGGGGCGATCCTTGGTTCGGAACGGCGGTGGATGGTATAGTTCGCCGTCAATTCGCCGAAAACACGGGTTTACCTGGTCGAGGGGTCACCGTTCCCGATGCTCAAGCTCGAGAGACTGCAGATTGCCGGTTTCAAGTCGTTCAGCGACCGGACCGAAGTGACGTTTCCTGCGGGGATCACCGCCGTGGTGGGTCCCAACGGATGTGGCAAGTCCAACATCGGCGACGCCATCAACTGGGTCCTCGGCGAGCAGAGCCCAAAAAATCTCCGTGGCCGTCATATGGCAGACGTCATCTTCAGCGGAAGCGATGCTCGAAAGCCGCTGGGAATGGCCGAGGTGTCGTTGCATTTCAACGACGCACAGGGTGCCGTCGGCGGCGAGTCCGGGAAGCTGGTCATCACCCGTAAGCTCTTCCGCAGTGGAGAAAGCGAGTACCGCGTCAACGGCGCACGGGCCCGACTGAAAGATATCCAGGAGCTTCTCTCGCAGGGACACGTCGGTGCGCGCAGTTACGCGACCATCGAGCAGGGCCGAATCGACCAGATCCTCAACGCGAAGCCGAAGGATCGACGTCAGCTGATCGAGGACGCGGCCGGCATCGCCGGCTACAAACACAAGCGTCGCCTCGCCGAGATGAAGCTGGATGCGACCCACGCCAATCTGCTGAGAGTCAACGACATCATCGTCGAGGTCGAGCGATCGATTCGGTCGCTCAAGCGACAGGCGGCCAAGGCACGTCGCTATCGCACGCTCCGCGACGAGTTGCGTTCGAAAGAGCGGGTTCGCTTCGCACTGCGCGCCCAGGACCTCGACACCCGACTTGAAACGCTGCGAGGCACGGAAGCTGCTGCCCGTGAGGCCGAGGCGGAGATCGCCGCCGGGCTTGGCAAGTCGGAAGTTCAGCTCGTCGAACAGCGTACGGAACACGAACAACTACAAGAGAGTTTTCGTGAACTCGGTGAGGCCACGCACCAGCTGGAACTTGAGACGGATCGCAGCGAAGGATTGGTCAAGAGTTGTGTCGAGCGCGTCGCGGAGGCGGCAGAGGCCGCGACACGTCAGCGCGCCGAGGCCAAGAGCCTGACGGAACGTCTCGCCGAGTCCGAGGTTGGACTCGAAGAGATCGCCGCCCGGGTCGGTCAGTCTTCCGCCGATGCCGAGCGTCTTTCCGTCCAGTGGGACGAGCAACGCAACGCCGTTGCCGCCGCCGAGACGCTCAGGGGTGAGCAACGGGAAGACGTCGAACGCCGACGACAGGAACAGTTCAGCACGATGAACGAGGTCGCCGAGTTGCGAAACCGGCTGACCGCTATCGAGGAGGGCTTGCAGCGCTGCGGAGCGCAGCGTGCCCGAACCGAATCGGAGCTGGAGCTGACCGGCGACGACGTCGAACGCATCCGTGGTGAGTCGCACACGCTCGACGAGCAGTGCAGCTATCACGTGGACGAGGTCAGTCGACTCTCGAAGGCGCTGGCCGAGGCGGAGAGTGGCCTCGCCTCGATACGGAAGGCCCACGACGTTCAGTCCGAGGGGCTGAACGCCGCACGGGAGGCCGAGAAGTCTGCCGTCGCCCGCCTGAACACGCTGGAAGACGTGGACACCCGATTCGCCGGTGTCTCGGATGGCGTGCGGACGTTGATCCACGGTGGCCCCCGAGCGGGAGTTCGTCCGCTGGGGGTGCTTGCCGATTACGTCGAGGCCCAGAGCGACGTCGAGGGTGCGGCCGAGGGTTACCTGCGCAACATCCTGCCGACCGTCATCATGCAGGACGACGCGGACGTGGAGAAGGCCTGTGATCTGCTTCGTCGGGAAGGCGCCGGGCGCACCACGATGATCAGCAAGTCCCATCCGGGAGGCGGCGCGGCCGTCGGTCACACGAGCAACGGGACCGACGCCTTTCCAGGTAGCCTCCTGGGTCATCCCGGAGTTCGTGGGCGGCTCCGCGAGCGACTTGACCTGAAGACCGCGGGGAACGGGGTCGTCGGCGATCGAATCGGCGATGCGGTGCTTGTCGATACGCTGACGACGGCGCTGATGCTGCATCGTCAATATCCGGGTGTCGATTACCTGACCGCGTCCGGAGATGTCGTCTACTCATCGGGCGTCGTCGCCACCGGTGGTGTCGAACAGAGCAAGAACGGTCTGTTGGCCCATCGTCGTAAGTCCGACGAGGCGCGGCAGGGTGTAGAGAAGACACGGGCCGCCGCACAACAGGCACAGCGAGAGAACGAGACCATGCGCCAGAAGATGGTCGCGCTGGAGATCCTCGAACGGGAGACCCGTCAGGCGCTGGACGAGGCAAATCACAAGCGCGTCGAGTTGGAGGCCTACGCCCGTCGTAACCGGGAGGACGGCGAGCGCGCAGGGCGCAAGCGGGAGACCCTCGACGAGGAGATCGCCGTCGCCAATCGCGAGGTCGAAGAGTTGAGCACCCGGCAGGCCGCGACCGTCCAGGAGATTGCGACGGTTGAGGGTCGGCGACGGACTCTCGAACACGATTTGCAACAGGCGACGCTTCGATCCGAGGAGCAGGAGGCGGCAGGGCAGCTTCTGGCGGAGGCCGTCAGCGCGCTGCGTGTCGAGCTTGCGTCGCGTACCGAGCAACTCCAGGCTGCCCAGCAGGAGAAGCAGCGGCTCCAGGAAGGCCGCGACGAGTTGAAGCGTCGCGTTGACGCCTGTCACGCCGAGGCCAGCGCCGCCGATGCTCGCGGGGAAGAGGCCGCGCGTCTGAAGACCGAGACCGATGCCACACTACTCCAACAACTCGAGGAGCGTCGTGGGGCCACGGAACGTTCGTCGGAGATGGAACGACGGATCCTGGAGCTTCAGCGTCATCTCGGAGAGATGGACAGCGGGCTGAAGACCCTCCGCGATCGCCTCGAGGCCGAGCGGACGGTGACCCGGGAACTCGAACTCGAGCGAACGAAGCTGGAGTCGGAACGCTCGCATCTGGACGAACTCTGCATCCAGGAGCTCGGCGTCCCAAGTCTCGATGCGGGCGAACCGCCAGAGAGCGACGAGCCCGTGGACCTGGATACCCTCGACAAGGAGTGTGCCGACATACGCGAGAGGATCGAGCGTATCGGACCGGTCAACATGACGGCCATCGACGAGTTCTCGGAATACGAGGAGCGTCACGACTTCCTCAGCAAGCAGAAATTGGACCTCGAGCAGTCGATGAACTCGCTACGCGAGTCGATTCGACGCATCAATCGCACCTCCCGCGATCGATTCGAGGAGGCCTTCGAGCAGATTCGCAGGTCCTACCAGGAGATCTTCAAGCTGCTGTTCAACGGTGGACGGGCGGACCTGAGACTCGAGGAAGGCGAGGATGTGTTGGATTGCGGGATCGAGATCATGGTGCAGCCACCCGGGAAGCGACTCGGCTCGGTCGCGCTGATGTCCGGTGGCGAGAAGGCGCTGTCGGCGATCGCGTTGCTGTTCGCGGTGTTCCGCTACCAGCCGTCACCGTTCTGTCTGCTGGATGAGGTCGACGCTGCGCTGGACGACGCAAACGTTCAGCGGTTCGCACGGATGCTGAAGGAATATGCGAAGCAGACCCAGTTCATCGTGGTGACTCACAACAAGCTCTCGATGGAGTCGGCGGATCTACTCTACGGCGTCACGATGGAAGAGCCTGGCGTGTCGAAGGTGATGTCGATTCAGCTTCAGTAGGTCAGGGCTCCCTGAGACGAACCTGACGCACCGACAGACCCTCCACGACGGCTCCGCCCGATTGATTCTCGATTCGGAGACCGTACTCCACGCTGCCGCCGGCTTCGATCACGACATCGACCAGGTCCTCGGACGTCAATCGGAGGTACCGCTCACCGATCCGTGCCGCGATCCCGACGGTCAGTTGATGGTCGTCTACCTCGTCCAGGTGCAATTCCAGCGTCGCGGGCAATTCGAGAGCCAGCTTCTGCGTGCGCCCTCGATCTTGCATCGCGTCCGCCAGCTTGCCGATGCCCTTCGTGTCCGATGCGTCCGCGCCGGCGAGGAACAGCAACATGCGATGTCGTCGACTGCCGCGAAAGTCCCGCCCCAGCGGAGAGACGGATCGCCAGCGATCGGGAACGTGCTCTGCGGTCCGGCACTGGATGTAGACCGCCAGGTCATCGAAGTGCGTCTGATCGGCACGAAGGTCCAGTCGCTCGGCATCGACACTGTCGATGAAGTCCCACAGGTGAATCTTGCCGCCGTCCGGATGAGGCTTGCCCTCTTTCTTGGGCGGGTTGATGACGAAGACGATGTTCGACTCGCCGTCGGTGACGTCCTCGACCTCAACCGGGGCCTCTTCCGGCTCACTCTCTTTCTGGCGTGCGACCATCGCCCCGATCAGAGATTCGGGAAGGCCGGCGATCTTCAACTCCTCGAGCATCTCGTCATCGAGGACGAAGTCCACGGGAGCCGTTCGAATCTGCTGAATCAAAGCCTCGACCGATTCTCCCTGGACGAACCGTCGTACCACGTCCTCGACGCGTAGGGTGTCGTCCTCTGCGAGAGACGGTGTCAGAGCCGCCAGTAGCACGACTCCTGCGACCAGGAGGAGGCGGAGCCGGCGTAGCTCAGGGTTGGTCATCATCGATCTCCACGATGAGACCATCGTAGGCCAACTCGATGCCGGAGGGTAATTGCGCGGCAATGGTGGCGTGGTGTACCTCGTGAGACATGTGGGTGAAGAGCGTGCGTCGAGCGCCGATCCGTTTCGCAGTCTCGACGGCCTGCTCGACGGTCAGATGGGTCGGGTGGGGTCGTTCGCGAAGGGCGCTGAGGATGAGGGTGTCCAGGTCGTTCAACAACCCATAGCTCTCGTGCGGAATCTCGCTGACGTCGGTCAGGTAGGCCATCTTGCCGATCCGGAATCCCAGGATCGGGAGTGTGCCATGCAGGAGCGGGACCGGAATGATCTGTCGACCGAGAAGCTCGAACGGCCGGTCCACAAGACGACGATCGATCTCCGGTTTCGTGCTCTCGGCGGGTTTGTCACTGAAGACATACCAGAACGTCTGCGTCAGCGCGTCGAGGGTCGTGGGGTTGCCGAACACGGGGATCACGCCCTTCTGACGCCAGTTGTAGAGTCGCAGTTCGTCGAGACCCAGCATGTGATCCGCGTGGGCGTGGGTGTAGAGCACGGCGTCGATCCGCTCGATCCGATATCGAAGTGCCTGCTGACGCAGGTCGGTCGATGTATCGATGAGCAGGCTGGCGCCGGGCCACTCGAGCAGGGCAGACGGCCTGAGGCGGTTGTCCCGGGGATCGTCGGACGTACAGACCGAACAGCAACAGGTAGGCACGGGAACGCCCGTCGAGGTGCCGGTGCCGAGAAGCGTCACTCGCATAGGCGAAGTCTAACTTGTCCGGGCGATCTCGTCCGCGATGGCCTGGGCTGCGGCTGCGGGATCGTCGGCGTTTCGGATCGGACGGCCGATCACCAGGTAGTCCGCGCCGTCGGCTATCGCCGTGCCGGGAGTGGCCACACGCGCCTGATCGTCGGTGGAGCCACCGGGCAGGCGTATCCCGGGTACGACCCGCTTCTGGTCGGGGAACCGCTCGCGCAACGCACGAACCTCGAGCGGCGAGCAGACGACCCCACCGACCTGCGCCCGATCGGCAAGTCCGGCGAGGCGTCCGACGGCGGTCTCGCACGGCCCGTCCCAGCCGAGCTCTTGCAGGTCGTCATCGTCGTGACTTGTCAGGACGGTCACGGCGAGAGTCATCGGTGCCGGGTGGCCGGCTTCGTCGGCGCCTTCCCGTGCGGCCGCGTTTGCGCGACGCATCATCTCGACGCCGCCATTGGCGTGGACCGTGAACATCTGGACGCCGAGACGTCCGATCGATCGCGCGGCCCCCGCGACGGTGTTGGGAATGTCGTGAAGCTTCAGGTCCAGGAAGACCTGCTGATCGTAGCGCCGGATCTCCTCGACCAGCTTCGGGCCGGTGGAGATGAACAGCTCCAGACCGATCTTGAATCCACCGACGAGACCCTGAAGGTCGCGGGCCAGGGAGCGGGCGGCATCCGCATCGGGCGTGTCGAGTGCGACGAAGATCCGCTCGTGAGGCTTGCCCATCAACGGGGTACCTCCAGACGACCGACGATCGATTGGACCGACGGGATGTTGCGATCCGCGAGGAAGCGCTCGAGCCCGTCGACGACCCGGACCGCGGCGTCGGGATGGACGAAGTTCGAGGTGCCGACCTGGACCGCGCTGGCCCCGGCCAGGAAGAACTCCATCGCGTCTCTCTCGTCGGTGATCCCGCCCATACCGATGATCGGAACGTCGACCGTCTGGGCGACCTGCCAGGTCAGCCAGACGGCAAGGGGGCGAATCGCCGGTCCCGAGAGCCCGCCGGAGATCTTGGTCAGAACGGGTTTTCGTCGTTCGATATCGATGGCCATGCCGACATAGGTATTGATCAGAGAGAGGATGTCGGCGCCACCGGCCACGGCGGCCTCGGCCGTGACGCGGATGTCGGTGACGTTGGGGGACAATTTGACGATCAACGGCAGATCGCACGCCTCGCGACAGGCACGGGTCACCTGTTGCAGAGCCGCCGGATCGTTGCCGAAGATCATCCCGCCCTCTTCGACGTTGGGGCAGGAGACGTTCAACTCGATGGCCGCGACGCCCTCAGCCTTACTCAGCTTGCGACAGACCTCGATGTACTCCGCTTCGGTTTCGCCGAAGACGTTGGCGATGATCTCCAGGTCATACTCGCGGAGCTTGGGAAGTCGATCGGAGAGAAACGTATCGACACCGATATTTTGAAGGCCGATCGTATTGAGCATCCCCGAAGGGGTCTCGACGATTCGCGCGGGAGGATTTCCGAGTCGGGGTCGCGGAGAGAGTCCCTTGGTACACAGCCCGCCCAGTCGCGAGAGATCGAAGTAGGGTAGGAACTCCAGCCCATACCCGAACGTGCCGGATGCTGTGAGGATCGGGTTCTTTAGCCGGAGTGGACCCAGCTCGATGGTCATGTCGGGTTTCACCAGGCCATCCGATCCGCCGTCATGACCGGCCCCTCGACGCAGACGCGCTCGTATCGCGGTTGGCCGTCCTCGCCGATGACGGGAACGACGCACCCCAGACAGACACCGAACCCGCAGGCCATGTGGGCTTCGAGGGCAAGTTGGCACTCGACCCCCGCCTCGATAGCGATGGCCGCGACGGCCTTCAGCATCGGGTCGGGACCACAGGCGTAGATTCGCAGACCCCCCGGATGTTCTTTCAACATTCGCAGGAGGGGAGCGGTGACCCGCCCCTCTTCACCCTGGCTGCCGTCGTCTGTCGTTATCGACAACGACCGACATCGATCCGCGAACCAATCGGCCAACGGCAGGTCGCCGCTGGAGCGTGCGCCGTAGATCATGTGTGGGCGGGAGTGTCCGTTGCGCTCCAGAAGATCGATCAGCGCGGGAAACGGTGCGGAACCGATGCCTCCGGCGACGATCAGCGACGGACGGTCGTCGGTGGGAAGCGAGTAGCCCTGTCCGAGCGGTCCCAGCACGGTCAGCTCGGCTCCCGGCCCCAACTCGGAGAGCAGCCGGGTTCCCTTTCCCATCGCCTTCACGAGGATCGTGTAGCGGTCGGGATGGCTGTCGTCGAAAGTCCCCGGCAAGCCACACACACTGAACGGGCGTCGCAGCAGCGTCTCGGCACCGGGAATTCCGATCATGAAGAACTCGGCCGGCGCCATCGAGTCGGCGAATGACGGCGCGTCGAAGCTGAGCAGGAAATTTCCCTGCCCTAGATCTTCGTTCCGGCAAACCTTGGTGAGAAAGTCGAGTGGCATCGGTTACTCGGCGGAGCAGGATAGTCCTTGGTCCGAAACCCGTCAATTCCGCGGACCGCCTTGACCGCGGAACGGTCGGGCGATAGCATAACGCCGATTCCAACGAGCTTCCTTTAAGTAGGCCCAGAGAGGCCGCAAGGAGATCGTCGATGGCGGGAAGCCAACCGGTCCGTCTCATGGACGCGGAACAGATCGATCGTGCCCTCGTTCGTCTGGCCCACGAAATTCTCGAACGCAATCGCGACGGCGACTTCGCGAACGTATCCCTCGTCGGCATCCGCACCCGCGGGGTGCCGCTGGCCAACCGACTCGCCACCCACATGGAGTCGATCAGCGGCGAGCGACCCGAGACGGGGATGCTCGATATCAATCTTTACCGGGACGATCTTTCGCGAATCGCGGATCACCCGGTTCTGAAGAAAACCGAGATCCCATTCGAGCTGGATCGGTCCTGTGTGGTGCTGGTCGACGACGTCCTCTACACCGGGCGCACGATCCGCGCAGCTCTCGACGGTCTCATGGATCTCGGTCGGCCGGATGTGATCCAGCTCGCCGTCCTGGTCGATCGCGGCCATCGCGAGCTGCCGGTGCGGGCCGACTTTGTCGGAAAGAACGTCCCGACGACCCGTGATCAGAACGTGGACGTGCGGCTATCCGAGTCCGATGACGAGGAGGGGGTCTTCCTTGTAGAGATGCCCGCCGGCGGGGAGGAGCAGGCGTGAAGCTGGCCAGTCGTCATCTCCTTGGTATCGACGGCATGACAGCCGACGAGATCACGTTGATCCTGGACACCGCCGAGAGTCTCGCGGAGGTCGGTGCACGCGTCATCAAGAAGGTGCCCACCCTCCGCGGTCGAACGATCGTCAATTTCTTCGTCGAGCCGTCGACACGAACCCGCAGCTCGTTCGAGCTGGCGGAGAAACGGCTCTCCGCCGACACGATCAATTTCTCGCCGTCGACCTCCAGTTTCACAAAAGGGGAGACCCTGCTGGATACGGCGAAGACGCTGGAATCGATGGCGCCGTCCTTCATCGTCATCCGTCACTCACGAGCCGGAGCGCCCCACTTCCTGGCGCAGCACTGCACGTGTGGGATCGTCAACGCCGGCGATGGAGCACACGAGCACCCGACCCAGGCACTGCTCGACGCGTATACCATCCGGCGACACAAGAAGGAGCTGGGCGGGCTGCGGGTCGCCATCATCGGTGACGTGCTGAACAGTCGTGTCGCCCGTTCGAACATCCTCCTCCTCTCGACGATGGGTGCCGATGTCGTCGTCTGTGGTCCTCCGACGCTGATGCCCCGCGAGGTGGAGCGACTTGGCTGTCGGCAGGTGACCCGGACCGACGAGGCGATCGAGGGTGCCGACGTCGTGATGGGTCTTCGCATTCAGATGGAACGGATGCAACGTGGGTTCTTCCCGAGCATCCGCGAATACGCATTGCTCTACGGAATCGACGCGCGCCGGATGGCGCTGGCCCGTCCCGATGCGATTGTCATGCATCCCGGACCGATGAACCGGGGTGTCGAGATCACCGGTGGCGTGGCCGACGGTCCTCGATCCGTCATTCTCGAACAGGTCACGAATGGGGTGGCGGTCCGAATGGCCGTTCTCTACCTACTGGCCGCCAGGATAGACGATGAAGATCCTTCTTAAGAACGGGCACCTTCTTGATCCGGCGGCGGACATCGATGAACCGATGGACGTTCTGGTGGACGACGGCAAGATCGCCAGGATCGAGAAGACGATCAAGGCGAGCGCAGACGAGACCCTGGACATGAAGGGGCTGGTGGTCTGCCCGGGTTTCATTGACATGCACGTTCACCTTCGCGAACCGGGGCAAGAGTGGAAGGAGACGGTCGCCAGCGGGACCGCCGCCGCGGCCCGTGGTGGTTTCACCAGCGTCGCCTGTATGGCCAACACGGTTCCGGTGAACGACACGCGCTCGGTGACCCAGCTGATCGTCAAGCAGGCCGCGCAACACGGTGCGGTCAACGTCTTCCCCATCGGTTGTGTGACCAAGGGAATGGAAGGCGAGCAGCTGGCGGAGATGGGGGACATGCTGGACGCCGGTGCCGTCGCGTTCTCGGATGACGGCAAGCCGGTCCACTCGAGCATGATGATGCGCAAGGCGCTCGAGTACTCCCAGGTGTTCGGTGTGCCGATCATCGATCATTGCGAGGATCCGGTGCTTGTTGACGGCGGTGTGATGAACGAGGGCGAATTGTCGACCCGCCTCGGTCTTGGCGGGTGGCCCGCGGTCGCCGAGGACATCATGGTCGTGCGGGACATCATCCTCGCGGAGTACACCGGTGGCCACGTCCATATCGCGCACACGTCCACGGGCCAGGCGGTGGATTTCGTACGCGAGGGAAAGAAGAAGAAAGTGCGTGTGACCTGTGAGGTGACACCCCATCACTTCGTGCTGACCGAGGAGGCCGTTTCCGGTTTCGATACGGACGCCAAGATGAACCCGCCGTTGCGTTCCGCGAAGGATCGTAAGGCCCTCCTCCAGGGATTGGCCGACGGCACCGTGGACGCCATCGCCACCGATCATGCCCCCCATCACTGTGACGAGAAGTGCGTCGAATTCTCGGTCGCGCCGTTCGGTGTCGTGGGGCTCGAGACGGCGATCCCGCTCAGCCTGCACCATCTCGTACACGCGGACGTCCTGCCGCTCAGACGGATGGTCGAACTCTTCACCCGTGGCCCTGCGGAGATTCTGCGTCTGGATCGGGGCACGCTGACACCCGGTGGAGTCGCGGATATTACGGTGCTGGATATCCACCGCCCGTTCCACGTGGCGCCTCAGGAGTTCGTCTCGAAGGGTCGGAATACGCCTTTCAAGGGCTGGGATCTGACGGGCGCGGCGGTCCTGACCATCGTCAGTGGGCGTGTCGTCCACGACGGTCGATCCGCGGGCGATTGACACCCTGGTGTCCGGCGGGCTAGCCTGCGCTCTCTCGTCAACCGTCCAGATTCAACCCGAGGATTGAGGCATGCAGAGCAGTATTCCTGGTGCGGTCAAAGAGACCCACCTAGAAGGCATCCCGTTACGCGCCCGCGGCAAGGTCCGAGACATCTACGACCTTGGCGATCGTCTGTTGATCGTCGCGACGGATCGCCTATCCGCATTCGATTTCGTTTTGCCCAATCCGATTCCGGACAAGGGCAAGGTTCTCAATCAAATCTCCGAATTCTGGTTCAAGGAATTCGCGGAACTCGTGCCGAACCACACCGTGGCGACCGAGGTCGAGGACTTCCCGGAGTCGCTCCACCGCTTCGCGGACCAGCTGGTCGGACGAACCACACTCGCCAAGAAGTTGGACATGCTGCCGATCGAGTGTGTCGCCCGTGGGTATCTGTCGGGTTCGGGTTGGAAGGAGTACCAGGCAAACGGTACGGTCTGTGGGATCTCGCTCCCGGAGGGACTGCGGGAATCGGATCGTCTGCCGGAGTCGATCTTCACGCCGGCGACCAAGGCCGTCGACGGGCATGACGAGAACATCTCCTTCGATCAAGCTGTGGAGCTGATCGGACCCGAGCGAGCGGAGGAGGCTCGCAGCATGACGCTGCAGCTTTACTCGGCCGGCGCGTCCCTGGCCAGCGAGCGCAACATCATCATCGCCGACACGAAGTTCGAGTTTGGTCTCGACGGAGATCGCCTTGTGCTTGGCGACGAGGTGTTGACCCCGGACTCGTCACGATTCTGGCCGGCGGATAAGTACGAACCCGGCCGCGGTCAGGAGTCGTTCGACAAGCAGTTCGTTCGAGACTATCTGGAGTCCATCGGCTGGGACAAACAGCCGCCGGTGCCCGAGCTTCCGAACGAGATCGTTCTGGGTTCGCGACAGCGTTACCTGGAGATCTTCGAGATCCTCACGGGTCAAAAGCTGCGTTAGGCTCGCGGGCGATAGGTCTCGAAGGGCTTGGCCAGTTCGCTTGCGACCAGCGGCCCCTCGCGGCCGTCCGCTGCGACGGGCCAGCGAGACGCCGATGAGCGAACGTTCCGCGCGGCGGTCTGAAGTGACGTGAAAAAGTTCAGGTCGCCGATCGCCGCGTCACGCAGACGATCCCTGGCACGAATCGCGTTCTCCGCAGCCCAGCAGTAGAGAATCAGATCGCAGCCGGCGTCGATTGCCTGCACCGCAGCGCCGCCCTCGGTGTCCCAGGCAGCGACGGCGCCCATCTCCATGTCGTCACTGACGACCAGGCCCTCGAACCCGCAGGAGCCGCGCAGCATCTTGCGGACGATGTGGCTGGACAGCGTCGCCGGTGTCGGCTCGGCGTCGAACGCCGTGTAATGGCCGTGACCGACCATGACGGCAACACTCTCGCCGGCCAGTCGTCCGTAGGGTTCCATGTCCTCTTGCAGTTCGGCACGGGTTCGTGTCACGCAAGGCAAGGATTTGTGCGAGTCCACATGGGTATCGCCGAGTCCGGGGAAGTGTTTCAGGCAGCCGGCAACCCGATGGTCCTGAAGGCCGGCGAGAAACGCGGCCGCGGAGGGGATGACCGCAGACGGGGTCACCCCGTACGCCCGGTCTCCGATGCCGTTGGGCGCGTCTGACGGGGAGAGGTCGACGACCGGGGCGAAGTCCATGTTGAAGCCGAGGCTCGCCAGGGTCCTGGCGGTGGTCGCCGCGAACTCGTGGATCACCTCGGGACCCCGGCCGACCAACTCGAGGGCCGATGCGGTGGGACCGATCCAACGAGCCATCCGACTGACCCGGCCGCCCTCCTGGTCGATGCTGAACCAGGAGCGATCCGGAACGCATCGTCTGAGATCGCGAAGTAGACGCCGTGTCTGTTCCGGGGTCTCGAGGTTTCGGTCGAAGAGGATCACGCCTCCGGGACGCAGATCGTCGAGGAATTCGACGTCTTCCCGGGAAAGTTCCGTCCCGGGGAGGCCGACCATCAGCGTCGCGCCGGCCAGGGCTTCGACTTCCGTCTTGCGTGGGGTGTCCATCGGCCCATCTTACCCCGTGGAACACGGGGTTTGACCCTCCCGGAATCGGATGTTAAGTTTTCCCTCGTGGGCCCACCTTGTATCCCATGGGGTGGCTGGAGGCAGGACGTTGTCCCTTAGCAATCTTGTGGGTAGATGGGTGGGCCGTACGCGGCCCCAGAAAACGACCTACACCATTCTTGTCTTGCCGAACGCGCGCAGTCGCTTTCGCAAGCTCCACGTCTCCAAGGGCTTCGTCGTCGCGTCGCTCGCTCTCGTCGCCGCCATCGGCTTTGCAGCACTGGCGATGCCGCACTTTGCGTTTCGATCTCAGGCGCAGTCCGCCGAGATCGTCCGACTCGAACATGAGAATGAGCAGCTACTGGCCCAGAGCCAGTCGTTCCAGGAGTCGCTCGACGGCGTCGCCGAACAAATCGACATCGCCGAGACCCGAACGCAGATCCTCTCAAAGGCGCTCGGCGTCGAATCGGAAACGACGCCGGCAGCGGGAGGTCCCGGGGGACGGAGTTCTTCCCGATCGCCGCTGGCTTCGGTTCATGGTGAACTCGACATCCTTCGACAGCGCTCGGATACTCTGGGGCAGTCCATCTCCCTACTCGACGAAGCGTTCCAGGGGCGAATCTCGCGTCTCGCGTCGACCCCCCTGGGCATGCCTGCGGAGGGTTGGTTCTCTCACGGTTATGGTTGGCGCAAGGATCCGTTCGGTGGCAACCGGCAATTCCATCGTGGGATCGACATCGTCAATTCCACGGGCACGCCGATCATCGCTACCGCGGACGGTGTCGTTAGCCGCGCCGTTCGGGTCTCCGACTACGGCAAGACGGTCGATATCTCCCACGGCCTCGGATTCGTCACGCGCTATGCGCACATGAGCGAGATTCTGGTTCGACCGGGGCAGCAGGTACGTCGAGGAGAGACTCTCGGGCGTGTCGGCTCGACCGGGCGTTCGACGGGACCGCATCTGCACTACGAGGTTTTCCGCGACGGTCGCCGTATCAACCCCTGGAAATACCTGGATCTCGGCCGTAGCTAGCTCACGCAAGCCTGCGTGCTACGATTCTTACCATGGTGGATGAGCCACGGGACGACCTCGAGCCCGAGGTCCTGACGGAACCCACAGACGACCCCGCAGACGAGTCAGGTACCGATGCGTACATCGACGTCGGCACGAAGTCTCCCGTACCGGCCGGTGGGACCGGGCTCGTTCCGTCCGACCCCTTCCGTCGTTACATGGCAGAGGCCCGCAAGTACCCGCCGCTGACACGGGAAGAGGAACAGCGTCTTGCCCGCGTATATCGGGAGACGGGCGATCGGGATGCACTCTTTCGACTGGTGACCGCCAACCTCCTGATGGTCGTGCGTGTCGCCATGTCATTCCGACGGGCGGCGAAGAACCTCCTGGATCTCATTCAGGAAGGGAACATCGGCTTGCTACAGGCGATCGATCGGTTCGATCCCGAACTCGATGTTCGCTTGCCGACCTACGCGGCGTACTGGGTCCGTGCGTACATGGTCAAGTTCCTGCTGGATAACGTACGGCTCGTGCGCGTCGGCACGACCAACGCCCGTCGAAAACTCCTGCGTCATCTGCGACAGGAGAAGGAGCGGCTGGAAGCCGAGGGCTTCGAGGTGGGTCCCCGACAGCTGGCGGATCACTTCGGCGTCTCGGAAAAGGACGTCACGGAGGTCCAGGCGGCGCTCCACGCCCACGACGTCTCCCTCGATGCCCCGCGGGGGAACGACGAGGACCGCACCCACGGAGACTGGCTTTCGGACAGCGGCCAGCCGGATGCCGACGAGGTCCTGGCGCGAGCCGACCTCCAGGAGCGGACCGAGCGCGCCCTGGCGGTGTTTCGCGAGGATCTGGGTGAACGGGACCGGGTTCTACTGGATCGCCGGCTGGTCAACGACAGCCCGCTGACGCTGCAGGAGATCGGCGATCGGTTCGGCACCAGCCGTGAGGCCGTCCGCCAGGCGGAGGTCCGTCTGATCAAGAAGCTCCGCGAGCACCTCACCCGTGAGCTGGGAGACCTCGGTGAGATCGAGATCGGCACCGGTTCGTAGGGTGGTTTCGGGGCAACTTGCCTGGCCGACCGCCGGGCACCATATTGGGGCAGACGGGTCAGACTTGTTGGCTATGCTGGATACTGTTATGCTTCGCCAGTCGTTCGAAGGTAGCGACAGCGGGGCAGGGTGCCAGCGAACTGAGGAATGTTGATGCAGGTTCTGCTTCTGATCGCTACGGTTGTACTGAGTCTCGCCACCGCTCTACTTACGGCTCGTGGCGTGTTGTCGGTCCTCTTCCGACTCATGTCCCGTATCCGCTAGCCGTCGCTTCACGCCTGGCCTAGCGGCTCTTCTTCTCTTTCCTGAGCGACTCGAGCATCGATTCCGCACGTCCGTGCGAATCGTAGAGATCCGGGAGCGCCAGCATCCGCTTGAGTTCCCGCGTCGCTTTCCCGGTCTGCTTCTGCGTCCGGTAGGCGTTGGCAAGCTGGAAGTGGGCGAAGATCCGATAACGGGAGTCGGTCGGCAGCCCCAGCTCCAGCAGGCGCCGGAAGAAGACGACGCCCTCGTCGGTTCGACCGGCCTCCAGATCCATCAGTCCCAGGCCGTAGAGCGTTCCCGCGTCGTCGGGCTGCGCCTCGAGTGCGCGACCCATCGCGGCACGGGCCGCCTCGTCGTTCCCTGTATCGCGGTGGTGTTGGGATTCGGCAACCGCTCGCTGGAAAGCCAATGCGGACATCGCCCCTTCGGCCAGACCGTTGAGGTGCGCGCGAAACCCTGCCTCGAGGGCCGTGGCGTCGGTACCCAGAGCCGCGGCGAGTGTCTCCACACCCGGGCGTTCGACCGTATACGCCTGGGCAAACTTCGGTTCGTCGAACTGCGCTCGGAGCCACTGAACGAGAAGGGCCGCGACGGCAAAACCGGTTCCTTCGCGGGCGAGCACGCGAAATGATTCCTCGTCGAGAAGTTCGTGGATCGACGGTAACTGTTCTTCGTCGAACAGGTGCGCGGCGACGGTGTCCAGCGTTGTCTGGTGACCGTCCTGCTCGTAGGCCAGCGCGAAGCCCTCGTATAGCGCGGTCGAGAGGCAGGGGCCATAACGCTGATGGGCCACGACGTGTAGGTCCTCGTGGGCCGTTTCGGAGAGGGCGTGACGCTGAAGCAGATGTATCTCGTTCAGGCGAGGGATCGAGTGAGTCGTATTGGGGACGTTCGTCCGCTCTAGCTTGACGGGGAGATCGGGGTAGACGTAGACCTTGATCCTGGCGTCCAGCGGCCGGGAGCCCAGTCGGTCCTGAATGTCCGCGAGGGCCTGAGTGCGGGCCGCGAGGATGGCCTCAGCGGTCTTGGTGTCCGTTCCGCCGTTCACGAAGATCTCGTGCTGTTCCCCTTCAGCCATCCGAACGGCACTCCCGCGGTAGGTTCGGAACTCCATCTCGGCGGCTTCGTCTCGTGTCGGCGGAACCGCATCCCAGTTGGCGTAGTTGCCCTGGTGCTGGATCCGATAGCCTTCGAATACCGCGAAGTCCGACGCGACAAACGGAACGACGTAGAAGCGATCCAGTTCGGGATCGATCCGAGACCAAAAGATGACCCGATGGTCATCGGAGAGCGTGGAACGTCTGGCAAACAGAAGGTCCTCGCCGGGTGCGATCGTGATGCCGTTCATGAAGGTTCCGGAGACGCCGTTATGGCTTAGGAACTGAGACTCGGCGATCCGCGGAAGGAGCAGATTGTCCCAGCCGAGTATGAGGAGGTTGTCGGGTGTCGCAGTGGGGTCAAAATCGGTGTCGGCAACGACCCGCGCATCGACACCGTGGATTTCCCGTAGGTATGCGGTTTTGCGTTCTGCGGAGAAGCGGTTCGTGTCCATCGTCCCCGGATCGGACGCCGGATAGACGACCGTCGCGGTCGGTCCATTGAAGATCCGCGCGCATCCGACATAGACCGGCTTCTCCTGGGCAGCCGTCATGCCGACGAACGCGATCATCACGAGGAGGAGCGACCCACTCACGCTTGATATCCGTCGATTCATGCTCGATCCTCTCCCGTCCAAACCTGAAACTTTGACCCCAACCGCGAACCGGTCATAGAATCCTACGATCATTTCGAGGAGTCCGCCGGTGCCCCGCATTCTAGCCATGGCTGATCTCCATCTCTCCCTCGATGGCTCCAAGCCGATGGACCGCTTCGGCGACCTCTGGATCGACCACGCCCGCCGCATGGCCGAGTACTGGGACGACGCCGTCACCGCCGAGGACACCGTGCTGCTGGCGGGGGACCTGTCGTGGGCCCGGAACCTGAGCCGGGCTTCTGCCGATCTCGACTGGATCGGTCAGCGGCCGGGTCACAAGATCCTCCTGAAGGGGAACCACGACAGCTGGTGGGGAGGGATCGGAAAACTCCGCGAGACGTTGCCGGCCTCCTGCGAGGCGCTCCACAACGATGCGATCGAGGTTGGGCCGTGGGGCGTCGTGGGGGCCCGTGGCTGGCTGGCGCCGGACGATCCGATCGCCACCACCGCCGACGCACGGGTCTGGCATCGTGAGATCGAGCGACTCCAGGCGTCGATCGCGGATGCGCGGAAACGATTCGACGCCACGCGCCCCCTCATCGCCATGCTGCACTACCCACCGTGGCTGCTCGGCCGAGAACCGACCGAACTGTTCACGCTGCTCGAACAGGCAGGCGTGTCGATCTGCGTCTACGGGCATCTCCACGGGGACGATCACCGGTATGCGGTACGTGGCGTCCACCGGTCGATGGAGTTCCACTTCGTGGCGGTCGATGCGATCGGCTTCGCGCCGGTGCCTCTTGTGCACTACGACGAAGCGACCTGACCCGTGAGATTCGAGTTTTCATCGGCCGCCCGCTGGCTCCCCCGGGTGCTGGGTGCGACCGCGATCGTCGCGGCGTGGCTGATCTCGTTACGATTTACCCATCGTGGGATCGCTTTCGCGGGTGGGCTGACGCTGCAACACATGGTGACGGCGCTCGGTCTGTTCCTCGGCTGGTGGATCGTTCGACAGGGTGCAGAGCTTCGTCAGTCGGTGACGGTCATGGACGACGGCATCGTCTGGGAGTTCGAGCGGCATCGTCGCGAGTTGAGCTGGGAGTCCATCGAGCGACTCCGATTCGAGGGGCCGTTCTCCCGGGAGCGACGCTGGATCCCGGCGATCGCGTTGGAGGATGAGGCCGGCAGAAACCATCGGGTGCCGACGTTCATCTCGGACGGTGTGGGGTTACTCCAAGAGCTAGAGAGACGGAGCGGTCGTGACGATCTCGCCGCATGGATCGATGCCCACGGGCTGCTGGGACGGATGGCCACGGGTCGCCGACAGCTGCTGGGTGCGTACGTGATGACGCCGGTGATTCTGGCCGTAGCGCTGCTCCTGGGGCGGGCATGATCGCGCCGCGCCTCAGCTGGCTCGTAATCGGGCTGCTCCCGTTGGCAATCGGTGGAGCCGTCGCGCCCGGTGAGTCCGTGGAGTGGATGACTGCCGCACGGAGTGCGGTCGCGGATGGACCTCCGGCGGAGCAACGGCGAGCGCTGACGCAGGCGGAGAGCTGGCTGCTCGATCATCCCGAGGATCGGGTGGCCCGGACGATCCACGCGGAACTCGCCCTGCGGGTGGGTGAGCTGCTTACCGCCGAGGATGCCATCGCGGCACTCCTCGAGAACGAGGACGGCCTGCCGGCCGCGGCCTATCGGGTGGCCGGCATGTTGGCGATCGCGAGAGGGGATCACGCCACCGCTCAGCGGCTGGCAGAGGATGGTCTGGCGGACTACCCCGACGATCTCCCGCTGTTGTTCTGGTCCGCCGAGGCGGCCGCGAGCCGTGCGGACGCCCTTAAGCGGTTGCGACGGTACGTCGCACGAGGTCCGGACGGTGGGGCCGATCCCGACCGCCTGACGGCGGCACGGGGAACGATCGCCGTCTACGAGGCCCTTGGCGATACGGCGGTCTGGCGACGCTCACAGGCGCCGGAGAGCGGTGTCCTGGCACTCCGTCCGCTCTGGTCGTCGAACAAGCGGTTGCAGGGCTACCTGCTTCGTGTTCCCGCCGCCCGCGGCCGTCGGCCGATCCGGTTGCTGCTCGATAGCGGCAGCACGGGACTGTTCCTGACGTCCAGCGCGGCGCGTCGCCTCAACTTCGAGCCTATGGCCGAGACCACGACGTTCGGTGGCGGGGGTGAGGGCCGACATCGTTCACGTCGTGGGCTTGTTCCACGCCTGGCCCTCGGCGACCTGGTGTACGAGAACGCGATGGCGACGGTCACTCCCGGGGCTCTGGATGCCGGTGGCCGCTACGACGGGCTGGTCGGACTTCAGCCGTTTGCCGACTATCTCCTGACCCTGGACGGCGAGAACAGGGAGCTGCGCTTCACGCAGACCGACGAGGCTCTGGACGGGGAGCGCTACTGGAACTTCTCCGGACAGATGTTGGTTCGGGGCGTCGCTGCCGATGGCGTCCGAGGCCTGTTCGTCTTCGATACGGGTGCGTATGAGACGTTGGTCAGCCGCACGTTCGCCGATCGATTGACCGACGTGACGATTCTCGAGGGTGGAGCCGTCCGCGGCTTTGGTGGGCGGATGCGGGGGCTTCGTGTGGTCGACGGCGGCCGGGTGGGATTCATGGAGCTGTCGACCAACGATCGACGCCTGGTTGCGCTCGATCTGGCGATCGCCAGTCGTCTTGGCGGTGTGGAGCTTGCCGGCTATCTGGGTCTCGATCTCCTGGGGGAGACACTCATCGAGGTCGACTTGCGTACCCAACGGGTCCGGGTCCGACGACCCTAGTTTCCACCGCCCAGTCGTTCCAGCCATTGACGCGCGACGCGTGAACCCGGTTCGCGGGTGAGGACCGTGCGGAGATCGGCGACGGCACCCCGACGATCCCCCCGTCTGGCGCGATAGAGGGCCCGTTCCATCAGGGCCTGGGTCGGGCAGCCCTCCGCGACCGCCTCGTCGTGCCAGCGCCCCGCCTGCTCCAGCGCGCCGAGACGCTCGTCGATCCACCCCAGCCGTGTACGGACCGCGCAGGCTCGGTTGCCGTCGATGCCTCGCTTCAGCGCTTCGCGACAGTGTTCCCCGGCGGTACGCCAGTCCTCCTGCTTGAACGCCACCCAGCAGGCCTGGTCGAAGACCGCTTCGCCCGCCTCGGCGGACGCCACGAGAGGCGACAACACATCGAGGGACTCGTCCAGACGATCCTGACGGGACAACACCGATGCGAGCCGCAGCGTCTCTCGCTCTGTGACCTGCCCGGCGAAAGGCGAGGCGAGAACCAGCAAGGCGCCGACAAGCAGGACGATGGTGCCCCGTCGTCGACTTCCCGGTTCGCGACGGTCGTCGATGGCGCCGACGACCGCATACGCCGCCAGCGGGCAGAGAAAGAACAGCATCGGCAAACGCAGTCGGGTGCTGACGAAGAAGGTCAGCAACACGCATAGATGGCCGAGAATCATGGCGACGATCGGCATGGCCTGTCCGAAGCCGCGGCGTCGAAGCAGGCAGACGCCACCGTAAATTGCACCGACGACCAGGACCGACGTCGGCACGACGAACAGATACAGCCAGCCCAGGTACCGTCGTCGCTCGACGCGGAGCGAGTAGAGATCGGTCGGATCCGCATCCACGAGAGCCCGTCGTAGCTTCCTGGCCTCGATTCCCAGCCAGGCGGCAGGCGCCTCCCGAATCTCGTCGACCGCTCTTGTCGCCCAGTAGCGGGAGACCTCAGACGAGAGCAAGGCTCGCCCGCGGCTCTGCTCCGCAATCCGCCGGGCCAGGATCCGCTGGGACTCGATGTCACCGGCCTGCGTGTCGAGTGGCGTATGGCCACCGTCGGCGCCACGCTGATTGCCGATGAAGAGATTCTCTCCGCTGGACGAGGCGATCAGGACGCGATCCCCATTCGAGACGTTGTGGTAGGTGATCGGGGCGATCACCAGCAACGTCGTGATCAACACGATTCCCGCCTGGCCCAACGACAGGCGGCGGGGTCGAAGGAGCACGAGCGTAGCCAGGACGAGGATCAACAGGAGGAGCGCCTCGACGCGGGTGATCGCCGCCACACCGGCGGCGAGGCCCGCAAGCCCGAGACGCATCCACGTCGGCTGCAGGCCGGCCCGCAACAGGAGTGACAGGAGCGCGACCTGCGTTCCCAACGCCAGGGTTACCGGAAGCAACTTCAGCCCGTGGAACGCGAACGGTCCGTACAGCAGCGCCAGGCCGACGGCCACGAGGCCGACGCGGTCGTCGTCGAAGAGCTGGCGTCCCAGCGGACGGAGGCAGGTGATGGCCGCAGCCAGGAGAAGCAGCTGAAGTCCTACGACGAGTCCCGGGCGGGACGCCTCCTCCGCGACGCGATAGAGCATCGAGAGCAGCACGGGATAGAGCGGTGCCTGATGGAAGACACCCTGAGTGCCGAGGCCGTCTCCGGCCATCTCGGTTGCCCAGCTGTCGTAACGCATGGCGTCCGCGACGGGAGTGGTCCTGAACGGATTGTCGCTATTGGAGAACGATAACGGGAGGAGGACCAGGAGACAGATCAGGAAGACGCGCCTCGTCGAGAGGTCCCGCCACGTCATCAGGCGTCGGGCAGCAGCGCCTCGAGCTGATCCAAACGACGTTCGAAAGCGCTGCAGGCGTCCTCGTACGGTTGGGCCTGCTCCAGGTCGACTCCCGCGGTGCGGAGCAGTTGGAGTGAATAGTCCGAACCTCCGCGATGGAGGAACTCGACGTAACGCTCGACGCTGCCGGGTGTCTTGTTGACGATCGCCTCGGCCAACGCCGTCGATGCGACGATACCGGTCGCGTACTGGTAGACGTAGAAGTTGTAGTAGAAATGCGGAACCAGCATCCACTCGCCGCCGTAGCGTTCGTCGATGTGAACGATGCTCTCGTCGTGGCCGTGATACTTGCGCAGCAACTGCAGGTAGATCTCGTTGAGCCGCTCGCCGGTCAACGCCTCGCCGCGTTCGCTACGGTCGTGGATCTCCAGTTCGAACTCCGCGAACAGCGTCTGTCGGTGGAACGTCACACGGAAACTGTCCAGATAGCGGGAGAGAAGGAACTGCTGCTCGGTCTCGTCGTCCGCACACTCCAGTTTGTGATTCAGCAGGAGCGCCTCGTTCAGGGTCGACGCAACCTCCGCGACGAAGATCGAATAGTCCGCGGTCGCGAAGGGCTGCCGTTGATTGCTGAAGTACGAGTGGAGTGCGTGGCCCAGTTCGTGGGTCGCGGTGGAGACGCTGTCGTAGTCCCCCAGGAAATTCAGCAGTGCGTAGGGGTGGACGTCGTACGCCCAACCGGTCGCGTAGGCCCCCGACCGCTTGCCGTTCTGGGGATGCCAGTCGATCCAGCGATTGTCGAAAGCCTCGTCGACGGCGGCGAGGTACATGCTTCCAAGCGGGGCGAGACTCTCGCGGATGGTACGCATCGCATCCTGCGGCTCGTACCGCGTGGGCTCGTCGCCCGTGAGCGGACAGTGCAGATCGTGATACTCGAGTCGTTCGACGCCGAGCGATCGCTTCCGCAGTTCGAAGTAACGATAGAACGTCGGTAGCTGCGCATGGGTCTGGGCGATCAGATTGCGATAGACACCTTCGGGTACGGCGTTGCCGTCCAGCGCCGCCGCCACACAGCTTGGGTAGCGTCGCGCACGGGCCCGAAAGATGTGTGCGCGAATCTGTCCGGCCAGATTCTCACCGAGGGTCTGCTGGAAGCGGGCCTGCGACTCGTAGTACGCGGTGAACAGCAACTCTCGGTCGTTGCGGTTGCCGGTGGTGCGATGTTTGAAGAACTCCGTCGGTGTCAGCTCGACCTGGCGACCGTCCTCGAGGGTGACTTGCGCCGGCGGAATCTCGACGTTGTGCAAGACGTTGAACAGGCTTCCCGGGGTTCGTGTGATGGCGCTGGCCTCCGCCATGATCCGTTCCTCACCGGGAGTCAGCACATGATCGCGCTGTCGCATCAGGTCTTGCAGGAAGAACCGATGGATCGCGAGGCGCGGCTCCTCGTCCAGATACGTCTCGAGCGTCGATGACGGCAACGCGAGAATCTCGGGTCGGATCCACGCAACCCGACCGGAGAGGTCCGTGGTCAGCAGATCGATTTCTTCTCGCAGCGCCTGCGCCGCCGCGTTGCGGATATCCGTGTCGGATTGCAGCATTGCAAAACATCGCAGTTTCGCAACCCGTCGCCAGGCCTCGGTCGACGCCTCCAGCGCATCGGCCAGGATCGCTGCGGACTCGCCTAGACGACCCTGCCCGTCGGTCAATCCGTCGAGGGAGCCCTGGAGCGCCTGTCGTTCGGCCCGAATAGCCGCGGAGTCGGGGAAAATATCGTCAAGTTTCCAGCTCTCCTCGATCGGCAGGGTGGCGGTGTCCATCGATGCGGGGCTCCTCGTCGGTGAGTTTGAAGGTCCGACGTGTCCAGTCACAAGCTAGGGAAACACCCTACGGGTCGTCAAGTCCAGGGGGGCTTGGAGAATAGGGTTCCCCATAAAGAGGGGACCGGCCTGTAGAGTAGAGGCATCCTCCGAACCCTACGAGCCACCCCGGGGAGCGCACATGGACTGGCCCATCACTCTGACCCAGATCCAGCAGTCCCGTTCCCGCATGGCCTCCCACATCCCAACCACCCCGTTCCGCCGCTACCCCCTCCTGGAATCCGCCATCGGTCACGAGATCCAGCTCTTCGTGAAACACGAGAACCACTGCCCGACCAACTCCTTCAAGGCCCGCAACGGTCTGTCTTTCATGACCGCGTTGCCCGAGGCCGACCGTCCACGGGGTGTGGTGGCTGCGACCCGCGGGAACCACGGCCAGGGGCTGGCCTGGGCCGGGGGAATCTGCGACGTCCCGGTGACGGTGTTCGTGCCCCACGGCAACAATCCCGAGAAGAACGCGGCGATGGTCGCTTTCGGGGCCCGTCTGATCGAGGCCGGACACGATTACGACGAGAGCCTCGTCGCCGCTAAGGACTGGGTCCGGCAAGAGGGCGCGGTCCTGGCCCATTCCACCAACGATCCCGAGATCATCGCCGGCGCCGGGACCCTCTCCCTGGAGATGTACGAGCAGCAGCCGGAGCTGGACGCCGTGGTGGTGACCGTGGGAGGCGGCTCCCAGGCGGTGGGGGCCATGACGGTCTTCCGGGCGTTGCGTCCCTCGGTGGCCGTCTACGCGGCCCAGGCCCGCCAGGCGGCGGCGATCCATGACAGTTGGCACGCCGGCGAGAAGCGAGAGACCGCCCGGGCCGACACCTTCGCCGACGGGCTGGCGACCCGATCCCCCTATTCTCTGACCTTTCCGGCTCTTCTTGCGGGGCTGACCGACTTCGTGACGGTGACGGAGGCCCAGGCAGCGGGCGGCGTTCGACTCTATCTGTCGGCGGCGCACCAGCTGGCGGAGGGGGCCGCAGGGGTCGGTCTGGCCGCGGTCCGCCAACTGACCGAGCGTCTGGCGGGGCAGCGGGTCGGGTTGGTGCTTTCCGGGGGAAATATCGATCGTGAGACCCTGAAACGGGTTCTCAATAACGACCTCTGAAACGACTGCTGATCGACTGGTACCGGAGGTGGGAGTCGAACCCACACACCCTTTCGGGCGGGGGATTTTGAATCCCCTGCGTCTGCCATTCCGCCACTCCGGCACAGGTGGGCGGATTCTAGCGCAGTGCCCAGCCAGGCGAAAGAGCGAGCTAAGTTGTTGACAAATCGACTAATTATCGGTACTTTAATGCACCCACTTCAGCGTCCCCCGGTAGCGCCGTTGCGCCCATCCACCCTTGGGAGAGTTCCATTGGACTTCAAAGTCGGAGATAAGGTTGTCTACCCGAACCATGGTGTCGGGGTGATCGAAGAGGTGGCTAAACGGGCCATCGGAGATGTGAAGGGTTCCTTCTACTGTCTCCGGATCCTGTCCACCGACAGTACCGTCATGGTGCCGGTCAACAACACGGCGGCGGTCGGCCTGCGAAAGGTCCTCACCAAACGGGAAGTGACCCGGGTCGTCAAGACCCTCAAAGACGGCGAAGTCACCACCTACGATGACTGGAAAGGCCGATTTCAAGCCAACTCCGACAAGATGCGCACCGGCGACATCAAGGCCGTGGCAGAGGTTCTGAAGAGCCTGACCATGCTCAACGAGGTCAAGCCGCTGTCCTACAGAGAGCGGAAGATGTTGGATCGCGCCCGATTCCTGCTGGTCTCGGAGCTGGCGGAAGCCGGCGGCAAGGACTCCGAGACGGTCGAGCAGAATATCGACGACGCCCTCGCCGAGGCGATGAAGCTCAACCAGCCCAAGATCGAGCACTAGCCGACCCCGTAGGGAAGGTCTGAGGGGATGGACAACCTCGTCCTGATCCGGACGGTCGCCGTCCTCCACGCCAGTCTCACGCGGACCGTCCTGGCCGATATTCGCCAGGAGGGGCCGTTCTGGTTTCGGGCCCGTTTCGAGGGACCGGACCGACCCCGATCCCTACTGATCTCGATGCAACCGGAGATGCCGTGGATCGTGCAACCGATCCGTCTGGCGGCGTCCCCTCCACGGGTCCGAACCCCGTTCCTCGATGGCCTGCGAAAACGGCTCATGGGGATCGTCCTCGCCGCCGTCGAGAAGCCGACCTTCGATCGCTGGGTCCGTCTTCGTTTTGAGAGCGGCGCGTGCCTGTTGATCGAGCTCTCGCCCCACGGCGCCAACCTCATCCTCGTCGATGAAGACGATCGCGTCGTCCAGGCGTTGCGTTCTCCCCGGCGTCGCGCCGCGTCGTGTGAACCCGGCGCCGTCTGGCAGCCGCCGTCGCTCCCGTCCGGACTCGTGGATCCCTCGTCGGCCGACCCGGCGACCCTCGATCTCGCCGTGCAGCAGGGAACGTCTACGGGAGACGTCCTCTTCGAGTCCATCCGACGTCGCGTGTTCGGCATCGGTAGCGAAGGGGCGTCGCTCGTGGCGGCCGAGAGCCGCGGCGTCGATGTCGGCCGTTGCATCCGGCGAAACGTTCAGGCCGTCGAGGATGGGCAGGTCGATCCGGTGATCCGCATCGACGACGACGGCAGCACCCATCTCCTACCGTGGCCCCCACGAGACGACGCCGACGTCACCACGGAGAGGAACGCGGCGAGCACCGCCGGCCGCTACTACATGGAACGCGAGTGGGACCAGATGGAGCAGCGGCGTCGGGAGGGGCTGATGGTCATCCTCGATCGCGAGCTGGACCGTCTGCGCAAGGCGATGGATCGCGTGCAATCGGACCTGGACCGTCTGGGAGATCCCGGCGTTCATCGTCGTCAGGCCGAGGCCCTCGCCGCGGGGCTGACCCAGCTTCTGCGAGAGGGCGATCGTTGGACGGTACCGGACCCGCAGGATCCGGCTTCGCGACTGGTGATCCCCCATCGAGGAGGCGCCGGACCGGCGGAGACCATCGACGAGCTCTACGGACGGGGACGCCGGGCCGAACGCGGACGCCAGGAGGTGCAGGAGCGGCTTCGACGGTTACAGGCGACTCGCGACTCGCTCTTGCAGATCCAGGGTCACGACTCGCTGGATCCCGACCGGTTGGAGGCGGGGCTGCGGGCGGCGGGGGTGCCGGTGGGGCTGCGTACCGACACGCGGGCGGAACGTCTGTCGGCCCAGATCCGTCGACCACGGATCGAAGGCGTGCGGATGTTGACCAGTCGGGCGGGGGAGACCATCCTGATCGGTCGCAACGCCAAGGAGAACCAGCACGTCACTTTCCGTCTGGCAGGGCCCGAGGACTTCTGGTTCCACGCTCTGGGGGTCACCGGGGCCCATGTCATCGTCCGCAACGAGCAACGGCGAAAGCGTCCGCGGGAAGAGACCCTGGAAGATGCGGCGGCGGCGGCGGCCTATTTCAGCGATGCCCGAAATCAGGCCTGGGTGGATGTGCAGTGGACGCGGCGAAAGTGGGTTCGCAAGCCCCGCGGTGGCGCCCCGGGGGCGGTCCTGGTCAAACGGTCCGAGACGATTCGGGTCCGACCGGGCATTGAGAGACAGGTCTGACAGAGGATCCGGGAAGGTTTTGGGTAAGCCGAGCCATCTTTCGTTAAAATCCCACAATGTTTTGCCGGATTGGTTGACCTTGCCGTGGGGATGAAATAGATTCGCCCTCCGTGACCCTCTGGTGGGCGGAGGAGGCCGGACATCGTACGCGACGGGTTCAAGCTTGTAGGGGGTCTGGGCCTCGCAATGGTCCTACTCTGGTGGGTTTTTCGCGGCCAGGACCTGAATGGGGTCGGCGAGCAGATCCGCCGCGCGTCGCTGAGCCTACTTCTGCTTGGGGCCCTGATGAATATCGCCCATATCCCGTTCCGGGTCCTGAGGTGGCGTTACCTACTAGATGATGGTGGCCGTCAGATTCCCTTTCGTCCGCTTTTCGTGGCGGTGGTGGTGGGGTACATGACCAGCTGGATCTTGCCCGGTCGATTGGGAGAGATCGTCCGACCGATGCTGCTCTCCAGCCGGACCGACGTCTCGTTGGGGCCGGCGCTGGGTTCGGTGGTCGGGGACCGGCTGCTGGATGCGGTGACGGTGGCGGCGCTCTTCGGTGTCGCCAGCCTGTTGGTTCCCCTCGAGGGCGCGGTCGGCGAACACGCCGCATTGATCCGTGGTGGGGCAGGCCTCATCGCAACCGTCAGCATCGCGGCCCTCATCGTGATGGTCCTGGTCTCACGCAGCGCCGACACCGTCCGACGTCGATCCGCGGAAGCCCGTGGACCGATCCGCTGGGTCATCCACACCGTGCTGTCCTTGGCCGAAGGCGTGAAGCCTCTCGTGCGACCTCGTGTGCTGTTCTGGGTCGCTGTGCATAGTGTCCTGGCCTGGGTCGCGATCGGGCTCAGCACCTATCTGTGCATCCGCGCCTCCGGCGTGGAGATTCCGCTCGCCGGTGTCTGGTTGATCATGCCATTGTTGGTCCTGGGGATCGCCGTACCGACACCGGGCGGGGCCGGTTCGTATCACCTGGCTCTGAAGACCGGTGTGATGCTATTCGGCGTGACGGAGTTGCTGGCGTTGGGCGCCGGGTTGCTGACCCATCTCGCGTCGACGCTTCCCGTGTTATTGCTCGGCCTGCTGTTTTTGTGGACCGAGAAGATCTCCTGGCGTGACATGCTAGCCGCAGCCCGGAGTCGTCCGACTGCCGCTCGGGCCGGGTAGGAGAAGTCCGTCATGAAGTGCCCTTTCTGTGCACACATCAAGGACAAGGTCGTCGATTCCCGCGAGAGCGGAACCGGTGATGCGATCCGACGTCGTCGCGAGTGTCTCGAGTGTGGGCGTCGCTTTACGTCCTACGAACGGATCGAGGAGATTCCGTACCTCGTCGTGAAGAAGGACGGGCGTCGTGAAGCGTTCGATCGCGGCAAGTTGACCGCCGGTCTCCATCGTGCGTGTGAGAAACGACCGGTGTCGGCGAAGGCCCTGGACGATCTGGTCGACGAGGTCGAGCAGATGGTTCATGAGTCCACCGACAGAGAGCTGGCGACTCAGATCATTGGTGAGCGGGTCATGCGACGCCTCGCCGAACTCGACAAGGTCGCGTACGTGCGCTTCGCGTCGGTGTACCGGCAGTTCGAAGATGTGAACGAGTTCATGATCGAGCTACGCGGATTACTGGAAACAAGAAAATGATCTTCCCCTCAATCTCACGAATGGAGCGACGAATCCGATGACCAACACGCTGGGGCCACTGATGGAAGTGGCTCGTATCCAGAGCGAGATCAATCGACTGTTCGAGAATCTATCGAGCCTCGGCGGTGACGAGGCCGGTGCGAGTTGGATGCCCAATATCGACATCCTCGAGACCGAGGAGACGCTGGTCTTGCGTGTCGAGTTGCCCGGCGTCGAGCCGGCCGCTCTGTCGCTCTCGGTCCACGGAGGCGACATCATCATCCGCGGTGAAAAGCAGCGGACCGAGACCCACCCGGAGCAGACGCAACTCGAAGGCGAGCGAGACTTCGGTCCGTTTCGCCGGGTGATCCATCTCGGCGTTCCGGTGAACACCCGGCAAGCTGCGGCGACACTCGTGGACGGTCTCCTGACGGTTCGTTTTCCGAAGGTTCCCAATCGACGCGGCGAAGAAGTGCCGATCGAGGTAAGCACACGATGACCTCCGACGATGCAAACGTCCGCGACGAAGCGGTCAACGTTCCCGACGAACTTCCGGTTCTCCCGCTGCGGGACGTGGTGGTCTACCCGTTCATCATCGCCCCGCTGTCCGTAGCTCGAGAGATCTCGATCTCTGCCGTGGATAGCGCGTTGGCGGAGAACCGCATGATCCTGCTGACCGCACAGCGGGACAAGGATGTCGAGGAGCCGGCAGGCGACGACATCTTCCGCATGGGTACGGTCGCGGTCATCATGCGAATGCTCAAGCTTCCCGATGGCCGCATTCGTGTGCTCGTGCAGGGTGTCTGTCGGGCCCGGATTACCGAGGTCGTCTCGACGGTGCCCTATCTACAGGCACGGATCGAGCGGGTGAGCGAACCGGAGTGCGCGGACGACGCCATCGAGCAAGAGGCCCGAATGCGTAGTGTGAAGCGACTCCTGGAGCGCGCCTCCAGTCTCGGCAAGAATCTCCCGTCCGAGGTGATGGTGATCGCGGGCAACCTCGAAGAGCCCGGACGTCTCGCGGATCTGGCCGCCTCTAACCTCGATCTCAAGGTCGAGGAAGCTCAGGAGGTGTTGGAGACCCTGGAGCCCGGCGCCCGTCTCACTCGGATCCATGACTTCCTCAAGCGCGAGATGGATCTGCTCTCGATGCAACGAGAGATCGACTCGCTGGCCCGTGACGAGATGGATCGTTCTCAACGCGAGTACTACCTACGCCATCAGATGAAAGCGATCATGATGGAACTTGGCGAAGGGAACGAGCTTCACGAAGAGGTCGAGCAGTATCGCGAGAAAGCCAAGGACTTGAAGTTCTCCGACGAGGCCGAAAAGGAGTTCGGTCGCCAGTTGAAGAAGTTGGAGCGGATGCATCCGGACTCGACCGAGGCGACGACGGTCCGCAACTATCTCGACTGGATGACCGACCTGCCGTGGGGCAAGTGCACCGAAGACAACCTGGATCTCGAGACCGCGGCCGGGATCCTCGACGAGGATCATCACGGCCTCGGCGAGATCAAGCAACGGATCCTCGAGTACCTGTCGGTGCGAAAACTGAAGAACGACAGCAAGGGCCCGATCCTCTGCTTCGTCGGGCCTCCCGGTGTGGGAAAGACCTCTCTCGGTCGATCCATCGCGCGATCGCTGGGTCGCAACTTCTTCCGGCTGGCGCTCGGTGGCGTCAAGGACGAGGCCGAGATCCGCGGGCATCGACGCACCTACGTCGGTTCGATGCCCGGGCGGGTGATTCAGGGGATCCACCACACGGGATCGCAGAACCCCGTCTTCATGCTGGATGAGGTCGACAAGATCAGCTCCGATTTCCGTGGCGATCCGTCGGCGGCGTTGCTGGAGGTTCTCGACCCGGAACAGAACCACACGTTCCGGGATCATTACCTGGGCGTGCCGTACGATCTGTCCGACACGCTGTTCATAGCGACGGCCAATCTGCTGGATCCGATTCAGCCGGCCTTTCGCGATCGGATGGAGGTGATCCGTCTGTCGGGCTACACCGAGGAAGAGAAGCTGACGATCAGTCAGCGCCACCTGGTGCCTCGACAGATCCACGAGAACGGGCTGGGCGAGAAGCTCATCGAGTTCTCGGAGAACTCGCTAAGAACGATGATCGGCGAGTACACCCGCGAAGCGGGGCTGCGAAACCTGGAGCGCACCATCGGGTCGGTCTGTCGCAAGGTCGCCCATCAGGTCGCCCAGGGTCGCAAGAAGAAGGTCCGTGTCATCGCTTCCAGCCTCGAGGCATATCTCGGTCCTGCGATCGTCAGCCGTGAAGAGGCGATGCAGGGCGATCAGGTCGGCGTGGCCACCGGTCTGGCCTGGACCGAGTCCGGCGGCGACGTGCTGTTCATCGAGGCGACGATCATGAGTGGCAAGGGCAACCTGATTCTCACGGGACAGCTCGGTGACGTGATGAAGGAGTCCGCTCAGGCGGCACTTTCCTACGCCCGAACCCATGCGGCCGAATTCGATATCCCCGCCGACTACTTCGACGGCAAGGACATCCATATCCACGTGCCTCAGGGAGCGATCCCGAAGGATGGCCCGTCGGCGGGCATCACCCTCGCCACGGCGATGTTGTCGGTCTTCACCGGGCGGCCGGTGCGGAGCGACGTGGCGATGACCGGCGAGATCACGCTCCGTGGGAACGTGCTACCGGTCGGTGGCATCAAGGAGAAGGTCCTGGCGGCCCGTCGCAGCGGCATCAAGAAGATCATCCTGCCCAAGGCCAGCGGAAAGCAGGTGGACGAGGTGCCCAAGGCCCTCCGTCGCGATATCGAGTTCGTCCTGGCGTCCCAGATCGACGACGTTTTGGCCGTCGCCCTGACGCCGGCCGGGAAGCCGTCGGCCCCGGCCAGGGTCCCGGCCGCCAGCGGGCGAGAGCCACAGCCGACCCACTAGTTCCCGGCCAGGAGCCGTCTGCGCTATTTTGTCCGTCTTCGATGGGCTCCTAGACGGGGAACGATGTCGGGCCGTACCACATCCGAGACAGCCACGGGACGAACCTCCCGGATTCGGAGCGTGCATGCGTGACGAAGCCGAGAGGATCAGGGCCGCGGCAGCCGGTGATCGAGACGCTTTCGACCAGCTCGTCCGTGCCAAGCGCGAACGGGTGGTGCGGACGGCGTATCAGATCACCGGAAACCTCGAGGACGCTCTCGACGTTGCCCAGGGGGTGTTCCTCAAGCTCTGGCAGGGGCTGGATCGTTACGACCCCGCCAGGACGTTTGACACTTGGGTGTACAGGATCACCGTGAACGCCGCCATCGACAGCCTACGAAGCAAGGGACCGAAGGGGATGATGCACGCGCTGCCCGACGAGGCGGCGGAGATCCTGCCGGCACCGGAGAAGCGAACCGCCGACGAGCGTCTGGATCTCGGTTCGCTCCAGGCCGCATTCCGGCGGCTGGCAGCGACGCTGGCACCCAAACAAAGGGCTGCGTTCGTCCTCCGCGAGATCGAGGGACGGACGACCAGCGATGTGGCCAGGATCCTGGATGTCACCGAGTCCACCGTCCGGAACCATCTGTTGCAGGCGAGACGCATCCTGCGTCGCGGACTCGAGCGCGACTATCCGGAACTGATCCAGGGCTTCGGGGACTCCGAAGATCGCGACGATCGTGGAGGCGGATCGTGACGCACCCTCTGCACTTACACAACGACGCACTGCGTCGCCTGTCGGACGACACGTCGTCCGCGGACCGCACGGTTGCGCTGCGTCATCTCGAGGACTGCGCCGACTGTCGGGCTCGCTGGGCCGCTGCCGACGAGAGTCGACTCTTCGCACTCCTCGCCACGCAGGAGATTCCGCTCGAAGCGCTGGATCGGCTCAGTGCCTCGGTTCGCACGGGGATTGAAGCGCCCGCCGCATCGCGTCGCCGACACGGCCTGGGCTTCAGCGTCGCCGCCTCTCTGTTGCTGGCGCTTGTGCTGGGTGGGATCGCGACGTGGGGTCCGCCGAAGGAGCCGGCACCGGAGATCGCCGCGGTCGAAGCCGGTGAACCGGCGCCGACCAACGCCACCTTCGAACTCCTCTCCTCGCCGGGACACGCGCAGGTCGTCGATTTATCCGTCGGGGAGACCCAGATCGTGATGATCTTCGACGAGGCGCTCGACCTGTGATGCGGAGACTCCCAGGACTGTTGTGTCTGGTTGCGCTCTCGTTCGGAGTGCTGCTGGCGCAGGCCCCCGATCGCCAGGATCCGATCTCGGCCCGAGCCTACGAGATCGACTTCCGTCCGTTGTCCGACGTCGCCGAGCTGATCGAACCGCTGCTGTCGGAAGACGGCATGATCTCGCTCCGACCACGATTGGATACCCTGGTCATCGAAGATCGCCAGTCGGTCCTCGACCGGATCGGGGAGCTCATCGAGAGCTTCGATCTGCCACCTCGCAACGTTGAAGTGAAACTCACCCTGGTCCTCGGGATGGATCAGCGACGATCGGACGAAGAGCTCGCCGCGACCCGCGATGCTCGGCGTCAGGCACCGTCCGTCGATGAGTTGTCCCGAGAGGTCCGAGGGATTCTCGAGACCCTCGGTGATTTCACGCGCTGGAGCGCGTACGAGCCGCTGGGGAGCCTGGCGGTCGTCGGTGCCGAGGGCGAACAGCTGCAGGTGGAACTCTCCGCCGAGTACCGCGTCGTCTTCGTCATCGAGGCGATTCAGGAAGGATCGCAGAAGATCAAGCTCAGTGGATTCACGTTGCAGCGATTGACGCGAGATCCGGAAGGGCTCCCGGTGGTCGAGGAGCTCTACAGCAGCGTTCCGGTGCTCACCGCCGGTCGCCTCTCGGTCGTCGGTGCCGCATCCGGTGCGGATGCCGACCGCGCGTTGTTCCTGATGTTGCAGGCGGAGGTGCGCTGATGACGGAGTTCGTCTGTCGTGTCGCCAATGCCACGGGTGAGGTCTACGAGCGCTCCATCAACGCCGTTGACGAGGCCACGGTCCGTCGTGATCTGGAGAGTCAGGATCTGATGATCCTCGACGTGCGTAAACCCAGTGCGTTGATCGGGGCGCTGAAGAGTCTCTTTCGAATCAAACGCGGCATCTCGATGAGCGAGTTTCTGATCTTCAATCAGGAGCTGGCGGCCCTGGTTCGTGCCGGATTGCCGATCGTTCCCAGTCTGGAGCTGTTGATCGAGCGAAGGGACCCCGGTATTTTCCGCGACGCGTTGCAGGATATCCGCGAGCGGGTCAAGGGTGGCGAGGCGCTGAGCGAGGCGTTTCAGGCACAGGGTGACCTGGTCCCGCCGCTCTACTCGGCAAGCCTGGCCTCCGGGGAGACGACCGGTGACATGGGTGCGGTTCTGGCGCGCTTCATCGAGTACACCAAGAAGGTGCTGGCCATTCGCTCGAAGGTCATCTCGTCGATGATCTACCCGGCGGTCTTGCTGGTTCTCTCGTTGGGTCTGATCGGGCTCATGGTTTTCTTCATTATCCCGAAATTCGAGACGTTCCTCTCCGGATTCGACACCGAATTACCATTGTTGACGCGGGTTGTCGTCGGTAGCGCAACGTTTATCACGTCGCAGTGGAAAATCGTCGTGGTCGTGCTTATCTCCTTGTTCATTGGTATGGGCACCTGGGGCCGCACGAGCGCGGGTCTGATCATGGTCGATCGGATCAAGTTGCGGCTCCCTCTGGTGGGGAAGATTATCCGTTTCTACGCCCAGACACGATTTACCCGGACCCTCGCGGCGTTGCAGGCCGGTGGGTTGCCACTCGTGAACTCTCTCGAGCTTGCGGCGCGTGCCGCAGGCAACCGTGTGTTCGAGTCCGCCCTGTTCCACGTCGTTGGGCGGGTTCGTGAGGGACAGTCGCTCTGGGAGTCGTTGGACGAGACGAAATTGATGACGGGAATCTCGGTGCAGATGATCAAGGTCGGCGAGTCGACCGGTGCTCTGGTCGAGATGTTGGAGAACGCATCGGAGTTTACCGAGAACGAGATCGATCAGAGGCTTACACGATTGGTGGCTCTGGTCGAGCCGTTGATGCTGGTGTTCATGGCCATCCTTGTGGCCATCATGCTGATGTCGGTCTATATGCCGTTGATCAACCTCTACGGCAATAGCGGTGGGTTCTAGGCGATGAGGGAACAGGTCGATGGCTGAAGAGGTACAACTCGACGCTGCGTTGCAGACGCAGGAAGACGCGATCAACGAAGAGTTCGCTGCGCGGAAACTCGCGGACCGTCTTGGCCTGGAGTATGTCGATCTTGAACAGTTCGAGATTGACCCCGAGCTGTTCCGCTCGATTCCCGTCGACCTGATGTTCCGTTACAACTTCGTTCCGCGTCATCGGACGGAGACGGGGCTCGTGGTGGTGGTCGCGGATCCCGCCGATGTCCTGATGATCGACGAGCTCGAGCTGCTGCTCGGCACCGGGATCACGGTCTCGGTCGGCACCTCGTCGGCGATTCAGGAGATCCTCAAGAAGAGCGAGTCGTCCCAGCGTGTGCTGGAAGAGGCGACCGAGGGCTTCCGTCTTCAGATCATCACCGAGGATGCGGACACCGGCGAAGAGACGCTGTCCATCGACAAGATGACCGAGGGGTCGTCGCCGATCATCAAGCTGGTCGACTCGACCATCTTCAACGCACTACAACGTCGCGCATCGGATATGCATTTCGAGACTCGCGACAAGCAGGTCGTGATCAAGTACCGCATCGACGGTGTGCTGTACCAGGCGATGGAGCCGATCGATAAGAAATTCCACTCACCGATCATCTCGCGTCTGAAGGTCATGTCCGAGTTGGACATCTCCGAGAAGCGAATTCCCCAGGACGGTCGGTTCAAACTTCGCATCAAGGGCAGAACGATTGACTTTCGTGTGTCGATCGTTCCGACCGCCCACGGTGAAGACTGCGTCATCCGTGTCCTGGACAAGGAATCGACCAGTCAGGAGTTCTCGTCCCTCAGCCTCGAGGTCTGTGGCTTCGAGGAGAAGGACAAGGCACGACTCCGCCGCTTCATCAAGGAACCTTACGGCATGGTCCTCGTCACGGGTCCGACGGGATCGGGTAAGACCACGACCCTCTACGCCGCGCTGGCCGAGATCACCAACGAGGAAGACAAGATCATCACCATCGAGGACCCGGTCGAGTATCAGATGCCCGGGATTACCCAGATCCCCGTCAACGAGAAGAAGGGCCTGACCTTCTCCAAGGGGCTGCGGGCGATCCTACGGCATGACCCCGACAAGGTGATGGTGGGCGAGATCCGCGATCCGGAGACCGCCGCGATCGCTATCCAGTCGGCGTTGACGGGTCATCTTGTGTTTACCACGGTCCATGCCAACAACGTCGTCGATGTGGTCGGTCGTTTCCTCAACATGAACGTCGAGCCCTACAACTTCGTCTCGGCCCTCAACTGCATCCTCGCCCAGCGGCTCGTGCGTCTGATTTGCGAGCATTGCAAGCAGAAGGTCCAGGCAACCCCGCAGCTGCTGATGGAGTCGGGCCTGGATGTCCATCGATTCCGCGACTGGACGTTCTACGAGGGTCGTGGCTGCATCGATTGCAACGGCACCGGTTACCGTGGGAGAACCGCGATCGCCGAACTACTGAACATGTCGGATCGGATTCGCGAAATGATCCTGCAACGTAAGCCGGGCTCGGACATCAAGCGCGCCGCCAAGGAAGAGGGGATGACGTTCCTTCGCGAGGCGGCGTTGTCCAAGGCCTTCGCCGGCAAGACAACCCTTTACGAGATCAACAAGGTCACCTTCGTCGACTGAGGAACTGGTAGATATTATGGCAACCGTTACCGACATCTTGGAACGCATTCGCACCGTCGATCTGGAGTCGCAACTCGGGTTGCGGGCTCCGTCGCCGCCGGTCGTCGTCTCTCTGGTGGGGGACGACCTGTCGTTGATCCGCGTCAAACCGTCCCGTCGCGGGAAGCCGGTTCTCGAGGCGGTGCAGAGTCGAACACTGTCCGAGGGTGTCGTCCCCACCTCGATCTTCGACGCCAATCCGGCGGACGCCGGCAAGCTCACGCTGACGTTGCGCGAACTCCTGGAGGCCAGCGGGACGCGTCCAGGGCGTGCGTCCCTGGTGCTCCCCGACAACCTGGCCAAGGTCAGCCTGTTCACGTTGCCGGAGCGGCCGGCCAATCGTCGAGTCCTCGACGAGCTGGTGCGAGCGAAGATGCGCAAGGCGATCCCGTTTCGTCTCAAGGAGGCCAGCCTCTCGTACGAGTCGCTGCCGTCCGAGGGCAAGGGCGTAACGATGCTTGTCGTGGTTGTGCGGCGCTCCCTCACGGACCGCTTCGAGCAGGCCTTCGAGGCCTGTGGCTGTCGTCTCGGCTTGATCGATCTCAGCACCCCTAACCTACTAAACCTCTGCCGGGAGAAGGTGACCGAAGCCGGGGACGGGGACACGGCGATCCTCAACTGTGCGGGGACCCACTTCTCGCTGGTCATCATGCGAAATCAAAACATCATCTTCTATCGCAGCAAGTCCCTGGCCCAGGAGCCCGGCGAGGGGATGGCCGCCAACAGCGGGCTGCTCCGTGAGCTGTCCAGTTCCTTCTCGTACTACGAGGAGAAGCTCGGCGGGGAGGGCGTCGGCCGGGTCATCCTGCGCAACGTCGCCAACGACAACGACGCTTTGGAGGCGCGGTTGGGTCAGATCGGCTGTGGGCGGATCGAGACGCTGACCTCTTCCGACGCGATCGACTTGGCACCGGGAGTCGGCTTCAGTGGCTCTCAGGCGACGGTCCTGGCGCCGGCCATCGGCGTCGTGGCGGGGAGGGGCTAGGTCGTGCGTCCACTTGATCTCAACCTGGCCCATCGGCCATACCGCAACAACACGCTGTTGTGGATTGTGACCGGTCTCGCGGTGCTGGCGCTGGTGGCGGGAACCGTCTGGGAGGTTCGCTCCTTCCTGGACTACAGCGCGCGACTGAAGATGATGACCCAGGATGTTTCTACCTTCGATGAGCAGGAAGAGGAATTGGAGCAACGGGATCGCGCAGCTCGCAAGGAGATCGCGACCTTCGATCTTGCCGTCCTGGAAGGACAGGTTCGGAAGGCCAACGATGTCATCGAGCGCAAGGCGTTCTCCTGGACGGGGCTGTTCAATCAGCTCGAGGCCTGTCAGCCCAACGATGTGAAAATGGTGACGATCCGGCCGGAGTTCGGGCGGTCTCGCACCCGTCGTGGCGGACGCGCCCAACTGACGTCCGCCGAGGATCTGGGATTTCCCGTCGCCATCGAGGCCATCGCCAAGAACTTCCCGTCGGTCCTCGACATGCAGAATCAACTATTTGAGTCGCCTCACTTCGGACGAGTCGAGATGGAACGGATCTCCAAGAGCGATCTGGGGACCAGCGAATACCTGGTGGTCGCCCGTTTCATGTACTACCCCGACGGAAGCGACGAAGCGGTCAGCGATGCCGGTGACGCGGCCGAGGTTGCGGACGAGACGGAGACGGAGGAGGCGCCATGAACAAACGACGCATCCGTTTCGATATCCGGCAGAGCGCTAGACCGATCCTGATCGGTGTGGGTATCTGGTTGGCATTGGGGCTGGCATTCTGGTTCCTGATGCTGCAACCGAAACTGGAAGAGCATCGGGCCCTGGTGGATGACAGCGGACCGGTTCGACAGGCCCTCGAGGTGCGTCGTAATCAGGTCGAGGCGGTAGAGGACTACTCCGAGAGCCTCGAGCAGGCCGAGCGCGATCTCCATGAGCTGCGCGACGCGTTGTCGGTACGAGACCTGCGCGCGGTGGCGGTTCAGTCCGAGGTCGAGACGATCTGTCGCGAATTCGGTATCGGTTGGGATTCGATCAATATCGAGAACGAGTCGATGCGAGCGCAGGCCATGGAGCGGATGGCGATGATCGTCCCGCTCACGGGTGGTTACTCCAATCTGCGGAAGTTCATCCAGGCCGTCGAGGGCTCCGACGAGTTCCTGGTGGTGGAGCAGGTCTCCCTGGGCGAGAGTGCCGATGGTAGCCAGCAGTTGATCCTCAACATCACCCTGACGACCTACTTCGAGGCCCCGGAAGCGTTGCGTCAAGAGACCCGGAAGCCCCAGGGCGTCGACGAATCCGCGGCACGGAGGGCGTGATGAGGCCGCTGACCCAGAGCGAGAAGATCCTCCTGTCACTCCTGGCCGTGGTGGCCTTCGGCTTCTTCTACATGACGCGTGACAAGGTCGGCGCCGGCGTGATCAGCGCCACGGATAGCGCCGACATGAACCTCAAGCCGATCCCCGCCGTCAACATGGCGGAGCTGTCGCCGGAGAGAGACGACTACGACCCCGACGGACGGAACCTGTTCCGTTACTTCGTGCCGAAGCCTCCGCCACGACCGCCACGGCCAAAGCCGAAACCGCAAGAAATCGCGAAGACACTCCCGACGCCACAGCCGCCGAAGCCGACGGTCAAGCCGACGCCGACCAAGCGGGCCCCTCGGGCTCCCAACATGGGCTTCGATTACCTGGGCTATCTTGGGCCGAAGGACAACAAGATCGCCGTCTTCTCAGAAGGCGAGGAAGTCCTGCTGGCACGGATCGGTGACGTCGTGCAGCAGCAATTCCGCCTGGTGGATTTCGGTTTCGAGGCGGTGGTGATGGGTTATACCGATGATACGTTCAAGGATCAGACGAAGGAACTGGCCCAAGTGGGCCGTTAGGGAGAGGTTCGTGGGACGACCATCCAGACAATGGATTCGATTGGCGGCGGTCATTGCGCTGTTGTTCATGCTCTCGGGCTGTGCAGCCAAGAAGGCATACGAACAGGCGGAACGTGACCAGCGCCGAGAGAACCTCGATGCGGCGGTACTGGGTTACAGCAAGGCGGTCGCCATGGACCCGGGAAACACCCGTTACACGGTGGCCCTGGGTCGGGCCAAGCTGCTGTCATCGAGCCAGCACTTCCTCAAGGGACAACGGTTCCACAACGCCGGACAGCTGGAGTTGGCCATTGCCGAGTACCAGCAGACACTCCTGCTGAATCCCGGTAACGAGCATGCCAGCAACGAGCTGAATCGGGCGATCAAGGAGTTTCGGATTTCGAAGTCCGGCCCCTCGGAGATCGAAGAGCTGAAGGCCCGCGCGGCACGCCGGAGTCTGGGTCCACCGGAGTTGGATCCGACGTCCAATATCCCGATCCTGATGAACTTCAAGGAGACCGAGGCGCGCAAGATCTTCGAGGCCGTCGGAAAGGTCGCCGGAATCAATTTCATCTTCGACGAGAAGGTCGACGACGACAAGCCACTGACTCTCGATATCGGCAACGTCAGTTTCGCCAAGGCGCTCAACATTCTGATGTTGCGCACGAAGAACGACTACAAGGTGATCGACGAGCACACGCTGTTGATCTACCCCGACTCTCGTCAGAAGCGTCAGGAGTACGAGGACCAGGTGATTCGCACCTTCTTCCTCAGTAACGCAGACCCGAAGACCGTGACAACGCTGCTGCGATCGCTTCTTCAATCCCGACAGATCGCGGAGAACACGGACCTGAACTCCATCACGATCAAGGACACGCCATCCAAGGTGGCCATCGCCGAACGGATCATCAACGCCAACGACAAGTCCAAGGGCGAGGTGATCATCGATGTGGAGCTGCTCGAGATCAATCGCACCGTGGCCAAGACCCTCGGCATCGATCTCTCGTCCAAGACGTTCTCTCTCAGCTTCGGCGATGGGCAGCAGTCGTTACCCGTGAATCAGCTGGACCAGCTTGGCAAGGCCGCCAACTGGACGGTCGGTGTGATCCCGAGCGTCGTGCTCAACTTCCTCAAGAGCGATTCGGAGACCAAGACGGTCGCCAAGCCGCAGCTCCGCGTGGCGGAAGGCGAGCAGGCCGAGATCCTCATCGGCGACCGCGTGCCGATCCCCTCGACCTCGTTCAACACGTCCCAGACCGTCGGTGGCAACATCGTCCCGATCACGTCGTTCACCTATCAGAACGTCGGTATCACCGTGCAGATCGAGCCCCGGGTCCATCACAACAAGGAAGTAACCCTCAAGGTCCAGGTCGAGATCTCGCAGATCAGTTCGTTCGTCGAGACCGGTCCGGGCCAGAGTCAACCGATCATCGGCACCCGTCAGATCCAGTCGGTCTTGCGGCTGCGGGATGGCGAGACCAACGTCATCGCCGGCCTGATCCAGACGACCGACCAGGACACGCTGTCCGGTGTGCCGGGGTTGATCGACATTCCCGGGATCCGACGGATCTTCAGCAACAGCAGTCAACAGTCGACCGAGACCGACATCATCATGACCCTGACACCGCGGATCGTCCGCATCCCGGATATCACCGAAGAGGATCTGATGACCCTCTGGGTCGGCACCGAGGATAAGACGGTCCTCCGTGGTCCGGCAGTCGGTGCCGGGGGTGTGGGGCCGTTCGGCGCCGCCGAGGACGCGGGAGACCTACCGTTCACCGGTAACGGGGACGCCGGCAGCGGTGTGGCGAGCAACCCCAACGCAGGCGACGACGACGCCGATGATCCGCGCGGCCTGGACCGCTCCGGGGACGACAACAACGCGGCGGACGGTACCGATGACACGACGGGGAATGACGACGGCGAAGCCGAGCGCTCCCGGCGTCGCAACGGTAACGACGATGACGCCGATACCGAGCCCGATGACCCGGCCGACGACCCACCGCAAACCGTCGCGGTGGTCAACCTGGTGCCGAGCGCCCAGACGATCGGCGTCGGATCGACCCTCGTGGTGCAGGTCAACGTGGGCAACGCCAGCAACGTGGGCTCGATCCCGTTCCATCTCTCCTACAACCCGGAGGTGATGCGCTTCGTTTCGGCGGCCGAGGGGCCGATGATGCGCTCCGACGGGGCCAACACGGTCTTCCTGGCACGAGACTCGGGGACGGCGGTGATCGTCGGTCTCTCGAGACTCGGCGCGCCCCAGGGTGCCTCGGGAACGGGCACTCTCGGGACCTTCCAGTTCCAGGCGATCGCACCGGGGAACGCCGGCTTTGGTTTCCTGGGCGCCAGCGTGACCGATCCTCAGGCCCAGCCGTTGCCGGCGGCGTTTAACGTAATTCCGGTCGAGGTTCAGTAGTGTTCAAACGGCGACAGCGGGGGCGCGGCCAACGGGGTGTCACCCTGGTGGAGCTGGTCGCCGTCACGGCGGTCCTCGCGGTGATGGCGTCCGTGGCCCTTCCCGTCGCCAACACCATGCTCAAGCGTCGCAAGGAGGTCGTCCTACGACGCAACCTGCGCGAGATACGTGAGGCCATCGATAAGTTCCAGTTCGATACCGAACGCTACGAGGGGCTGAAGACCCAGGTCCTCAGCGCCACCAACGAAGAAGGCTATCCGGAAGAGTTGAAATGGCTCTACGAAGGGGTCGATATCGGCGACGCCGCCGGGACCAAGATCAAGTACCTCCGTCGGTTGCCGATCGATCCGATGACCGGGTCCGACGAGTGGGGTACCCGGTCGAGTCGCGACGAACCCGGTTCGCTGTTTTCCGATGGCATCAACATCATGGACGTCTACAGCCTCTCCGAGGCGGTGGGACTGAATGATGTGCCGTACTCGGAGTGGTAGGAGTGAGTGTCGTGAGCAAGAAGCGAGCAAAAGGTCAGGCCGGCTTTACGCTGGTCGAGATGTTGGTAGTGGTGGCCCTGATCGGTATCGTCGCGGCCATCGCGGTCGGGCAGTACGGTCGTGCCATCGATCGCGCACGAGAGGCGACGCTGAGAGAAAACCTCTTCGTCATGCGGACCCAGATCAACAACTACTTTGCCGACAAGGGCCGCTACCCCTACGACCTGCACGCGCTGGTCGACGACAAATACCTGCGAGCCGTCCCGCAGGACCCCGTCACTCAGAGTGCGGACACCTGGGACGTCATCATGAACGAAGTCTCTGACCAGGATATCTCGACCGAGCCGGGCATCGTCGATGTCCGAAGCGGTGCCTCGGGCGTTTCGCTGGACGGTACGCTCTTTTCAGATTGGTAAGCCCCCTGTGAACGAGGAGTGTGATCGATGATTCGCGAAACAAGTAAACGAACGTTACAAACCGTTGGTCTGTTACTCCTTATGTTCAGCGCGTCGTGGGCGCTGCTGTCTTGCAATAGTGACGGAGTCCTGGCGCCGGCGACAGCCCAGTTCACCGTCACGGCCTCACCGTCCGAGATCGTCATCGACGAGACCGCCGGCGAGTCCGAGGGCACATCGACGATCACCGTCCTGGTGCTCAACGAGGGTGGCTTCCCACTGGAGGACATCAAGATCACGTTCTCGACGACCGCCGGCGTTCTCGCCTCGGCCGGCGCTACGGGATCGCCGCCGACGGAGATCCTGACCGACGACAACGGGCTGGCGGTCGATGTCCTCACGATGACCAGCAGCGACCCGGCCGCGGCGACCGTCACGGCCAGCTCGGCGGCGGCGTCCCAGCCGGTCATGATCACGAAGACGATCTTCGAGTCCACTGACCCGTTCGCCGTGATCGACGTCAGCCCGGACAGCCCGGCGGTTCGTGGAACCCTGGTTCTGTTCGACGGCCGTGACTCCGACGACTCCGACGGCGACCCGATCACCTGCTACCAGTGGGAGATCGATTCCACCAACAACACCAATGACGAGATCGTGCAGGGTGTCAGTACCTTCTCTCGCACCTACAACACGGATCAGAATCTATCCGTCATCCTACGTGTCAGCGACGATCCAGCCGCCACGGCGGTCTGCCCGCCCAACAGTTCGCCGGCGGATCCTGCGCTGTTCAGTCTGGACATCGACGCGATCGCCTACCAGATCGTCTGCGATCCGACGGGGCCATCGGCCGCGGCGGGCACCGATCAGATCATCACGCTCAGTGGCGGCTCGGCCTCCGTCGTCCTCGACGCCAGTGGATCCAGCGACCCGGACTCCGGGATCGCTTCCTACTCGTGGAACTGCGGCAACGGAGACCCGACGATCCAGTCTCCGGTGGCGACGTGTACGTACACCAACTCGTTGACCTACACCGCGACGGTCACCGTGACCAACGGCTGCGGTCAACCCTCCACCGATACGGTTCGAGTTACGGTGACGAACCCCTGAGGCCAGGTTGAAGCAACGGTTCCAAAAGACGATGGGTTCGCCACGGACGGGAGAGGCCGGTCATCTGATGGCCGGTCTGGTCGCCACACTGGCGATCCTGATGATCTTCTCGCTGGTGGGCTACCAGGCGTGGGAGGACATGCTTCACCGGGAGATGGAAGCCGAGATGGTCTTCCGGGCGCAGGACATCGTCCGCGGCATCCAGCGATACCGACGGGCCAACGGTGGCATCGCGCCGGTCAACTGGGAGAAGCTGATGGAGCGGGGCCCCCAGGGCCAGTATTTCCTTCGGAAGCAATGGACCGACCCCCTGGTGCCCGATGGCGAATGGGGGATGCTCTACATCGGACCCAACGGGCAGATCGTGGATCCCAATCGCAACCCCGACGACCTGGGGCTTGGCGGTTCGGGCTCCCCATTCGGCTCGGACCGTGGCGGGCGAAACCGCGATCGTCGATCACCGCTGGATCGCAATGGAGGCGACTCGGAGCCGCCCGGTTCCGGTGGCCGCCTGGACTCCGGCATGAACCAGAACCGAGACAATCCTCTGGGCGGCGTGGCCAATTCCGGCAGTTTCGCCAACCGGAGTGGTGAGAGTGGCCTGCCCATCGCCGGGGTTCGCAGCCTGTGCGAGAAGACGCCGTTCCGGATCTATCGAGACCTGACCGAATACAGCGAGTGGACCTTCACCTACCTGGATATCGACCAGCCCCAGGGACAGCCGGGGCAGCAGGGCCAACGGGAGGCCGGCAACCCGACCAACACCAATCCCAACGCCGTGGCCGGCGCGTCACCGGTCCAACGAGCCCGGGAGGGTTTCGGCGGGCTGGGAGGCGCGGGCAGCGCCGGAAACAGCGCCCAGCCCGGTGGGACGACGGCCCCGGGGTTTGGCCAGCCGGGTCAGGGGAGTACCGACGCGTTCGGCAACGACACCGGCAGCACCTTCAACCAGCCCGGTACCCAGGGGACACCCGGCGAGAATCGGCGACGCCCCCCTCGACGTCAGGGGCAGGGTCTCCAGCTCCGGGACAACCCGCAAAATAACAACCAACAAAACAACAATCAGCAGAACAACAATCCGTAAACGCTCCGCCGAGTCCCTGCTATAATCGGCTTTTGCACCGGCTGTTTCGCGCATCCGTTGCCCGTCCGACGGAGCTCACGCCGTCCAACATCCCCGATGATTCGCAGGAAAAAGTTCGCCAGCGGCCTGACCCTGTTGACGGAGAGCATCCCCCACGTGCGCTCGGTCTGTGTCGGGGTGTGGCTCCGTCGCGGCAGCCGCCACGAGGCGGCACGGGTCAACGGGATCTCCCACTTCATCGAGCATCTGGTCTTCAAGGGCACGCGCAATCGCTCGGCCCGTGACATCGCGTTGCAGATGGACTCGGTGGGTGGGCAGATGGACGCCTTCACCTCCAAGGAATACACCTGTTTCTACGCCAAGGTGTTGGACGAGCATCTCGACGTGGCCGTCAACCTGCTGGCGGACATCGTCCAGAACCCGCTCTTCGACGCCGATGAGGTCGAGCGGGAACGGAAGGTCGTCCTGGAAGAGATCCAGATGGTCGACGACACCCCCGACGACCTGATCTACGACCTGTTCGCCTCCCATTTCTATCCGGGGCATGTGCTGGGTCGCCCGATCCAGGGAACCGCCGAGTCGGTCGGCGGCCTGACGCGGCGTCAGTTGATGTCGTTCTTCCGCAATGCCTATCGCCCCGAGAACATGCTGATCGTCGCCACCGGAGATGTCGATCACGGACGTCTCTCCCGCAAGATCGGTCGGGCCTTCGGCAATCTCGAGAGGGGCAGTCGCGGGCTCCGTCACCAGGCCTTGCCACGACCCCACGGGGGACTGGTGACACGGTCGCGGAAAGAGCTGGCCCAACTCCATCTGCTGATGGGGTTACCGGCGTTTCCCGATCGGGGGACACGACGCTATCCGCTCTACGTCTTCAACACGTTGCTGGGGGGGACCATGTCCTCGCGGCTATTCCAGCGGATCCGCGAAGAACGGGGCCTGGTCTACAGCGTCTACTCCGCCGTAAACGGTTTCGTCGATGCGGGCTTCCTGGCGATCTACGCCGCCACCAGCCCGCAAAAGGGACCGGAGGTGCTGGAGGTCGTGCAGGAGGAACTGCGAGACCTCCGCGACAACGGGCCCACCGCCGAGGAACTGAGGGTGGCCAAGGAGCATCTCAAGGGATCGCTGATGCTCTCCCTGGAGTCCACCTCCAGTCGGATGTCCAACGTCGCCCGGCAAGAGATCTACTACGGACGTCAGTTCACGATGGAAGAGACGCTGGCCGGCGTAGAGTCGGTCGATCGGGATCAGGTTCAGGATATCGCTCGTCACATTGTTGCCGACCGCGAGATGAGTGTCGCGGCGGTCGGCAAGATCGGCAGCATCAAACGACTTTCGGGGGCCTTGAAACTATGAAACAGAATCACCACGAGGCATCGAACGTCACCCTGGCGTCCACGGACGGGGGCGCAGCCTCCAAGACGACCGTGCAGGTTCGTGCGGTGCCGGGGGCCGAGGATCTCCCGTTACCGTCTCAGGCCACCGGAGACTCGGCGGGGTTCGACCTCCGGGCCAACATCGACGGTGTTCTGACCTTGCAACCCGGGGGTCGCTATCGTGTCGCGACGGGGATTGCCATCGCCCTTCCGTCGGGCTACGAGGCCCAGGTGCGACCTCGCAGCGGACTGGCCTGGAAGCATGGACTCACCCTGCTGAATTCCCCCGGCACCATCGACGCGGATTACCGTGGCGAGATCCAGGTGATCCTGATCCACCACGGAGACCAGCTGTTCAGCGTGAGACGGGGCGATCGGATCGCCCAGTTGGTGGTCCAACGGCTTCCGCGGGTCACCTGGCAGGCCGTCACGACCCTGCCGGAGACCGATCGGGGTGCCGGCGGCTTCGGCCACACCGGGGATCATTGAGGGTGGGGCTTCGATTCCAACCGCTCGGCAGCGGCTCCCGTGGCAACGCCGCGCTGGTCCAGTTCGGCGAAGCGACCCTGCTGGTCGATGCGGGGCTCTCGGCCCGTGCGATGACCCGTCGGCTCGTCGAGGCCGGTGTCGAGCCGTCGTCGGTCTCTGCCATCGTGCTCTCTCACGAGCATCAGGATCACAGCCGAGGCGCTCAGCTGTTTTCCCGCCAGCATCAGGTGACCGTGGCCTGTTCCAGGGCGACCCTGGAGGCGATGGACTGTTCGCCGGAACACTTCCATCGCTGGGAGTCGCTTCCGGCCGAGGGGAACCAGTGTGTGGCCGGCGTGAACGTGAGGACGTTCCCCGTTCCCCACGACGCGGCTCGTCCGGTGGGCTTCGTTCTCGAGCGAGACGGTCTGCGGGTGGGTGTGGCGACCGACCTGGGTCACGCCACGACGCTGGTGCGTCAGCGACTGCTGGGCTGCCACCTGTTGATGATCGAATCGAACTACGACCCGGTCCTGCTGAATCAGGGACGGTATCCGTGGCAGATCAAACAACGGGTCTCCGGTCGGATGGGTCACCTGTCCAACGCGGCGGCAGCGGCGTTGCTGGGCGAGGTGGTCGATGACCGCTGTTACGCCGTGGTGCTGGCCCATCTCTCCGAGAACAACAATCGACCCGAACTGGCACGACAGGCGGCATCCGGCGTGCTGGCCGAGAGGGGGTACGCGCGGGTTCGCATGCGTGTCGCATCGCCACGCGCTCTGACCCCCGCGCTGTGGTTGGATCATGACGGTGTTCGCGAAGAGGAGAGTCTACGTTGATCGATCGGTACACACGAAAAGAGATGGCCGCGCTCTGGAGCGAGGACTCCCGTCTCCGTAGTTGGTTGGACGTCGAGCTTGCGGTCTGTGAGGTCTTGACCCTCGAGGGGATCGTCCCCGAAGAAGACATGGCGGTGATCCGCGAGAAGGCCGACTTCGACATCGACCGGATCGCCGAGATCGAGGCGACCGTGGGTCACGACGTCATCGCGTTCTGCACCAGCGTCGCCGAGAAGGTCGGGCCCGCGTCCCGCCATATCCACTACGGCCTGACCTCGTCCGACGTGGTCGATACGGCCCAGGCCCTGCGGATCGTTCGCGCCACCGATCGATTGCTGGCCGGAATCGAAGCGATGCTGACGGTGCTGCGGAAGCAGGCCCTGGCCCATCGCCAGACCGTGATGGTCGGTCGGACCCACGGCATCCACGCCGAGCCCTACACGCTGGGTCTGAAGTTCGCGTCGTGGTATGCCGAGGCGCAGAGGAATCGCCAGCGGCTGACCGCCGTCCGCGAGGAGATCGCCGTCGGCAAGATCTCCGGGTCGGTCGGGACCTACGCCCACCTGGGACCCCAGGTCGAGGCGGCGGTTATGGAGCGCCTGGGGTTGAAGGCGGAGACCGTGTCGACCCAGGTCGTCGCAAGGGATCGCCTGGCTAATTACATGGGCGTGCTTGGCGTCCTGGCCTCGTCCCTGGACCGGATCGCCACCGAGATCCGCCACCTGCAACGGTCCGACGTGCGAGAGGTCGAGGAGCCATTCCGCGCCGGCCAGAAGGGCTCGTCGTCGATGCCCCACAAACGCAACCCGATCCGTTGCGAGAACGTCTCGGGGTTGGCCCGGGTGGTCCGCTCCAACGTCCAGGCGGCCCTGGAGAATGTTGCCCTGTGGCACGAGCGCGACATCTCCCACTCGTCGGTCGAGCGGGTGATCGTTCCGGACTCGACGACGCTCTGCGATTTCATGCTGTCCCGGATGACGTCGGTGCTGGACGGGCTCCACGTCTATCCCGAGCGGATGCAACAGAATATGCAGATCACCCGCGGGCTGGTCTTCTCTCAGGCGGTCCTGCTGGCGCTCACCGAGTCGGGGATGGCCCGGGACGATGCGTTTGCCATCGTGCAGCGGAACGCCATGCGGACCTGGGCCGGGGAGGGGTCGTTCCGGGAGCTTTTGGCCGCCGATGACGCGGTCCTCCAGGCACTGCCCGACGGACGATTCGAGGCCTGCTTCGAACCCGAGAAGTTTCTGCAGCACGTCGACACGATTTACGAGAGGACCTTTGGCGGCAAACAATAGCCAGGGTTCGCTATAATCTATTTTTGACCCGGGAGTCATTCACGCATGTGTGGGATCGTCGGCATCTTCGGCCACCCAGAGGCGTCGACGCTTGCCTACCTCTCGCTCTACGCCCTCCAGCATCGCGGTCAGGAATCTGCGGGGGTGGTCTCTGCCGTCGGAGAACAGTTCCACCGTCACGCGGGGATGGGTCTCGTCGACGAAGTCTTCGACGAGCAGATCCTGAAGGCGCTGCCGGGCACGGCCGCCATCGGTCATGTCCGTTACTCGACGTCCGGAGTCTCCGACACCTGCAACGCCCAGCCGCTCTTGCTGCGTCATCATCGTGGACCGATCGCCATCGCTCACAACGGAAACCTGGTCAACGCCGCGTCGATCCGAGGGCAGTTGGAGGAAGACGGTGCAATCTTCCAGACCTCCAGCGACACCGAGACGGTGCTGCACCTGACGGCACGCTCGCAGGCGGCGGACGTGGTCGACGCGTTGGTCGAGGCTCTTCGCCCGATGCGTGGCGCGTTCGCGATGGTCACGATGGTCGCCGGACGGCTGATCGCGGTTCGCGATCCGTGGGGGTTGCGCCCCCTGTCGATCGGTAAGGTGGACGGCGCCTGGGTCGTGGCCAGCGAGACCTGTGCCTTCGATCTTCTCGGGGCAACCCGTGTGCGCGACATCGAACGTGGCGAGGTCGTGGTCTTCGATGTCGGGGGGATGCATTCCTTCCGCCCGTTCGAGGCCGAACGTCCTGCGCCGTGTCTGTTTGAACATGTCTACTTTGCGCGCCCCGACAGCGACCTGTTCGGTCAATCGGTGCAACACGCACGAAAGAAGTTCGGCGAACAGCTGTATGCCGAACAACCGGTTGACGCGGATGTTGTCGTTCCCGTGCCGGACTCCGGCATGTTCGCCGCTCTGGGCTTTGCGGCGGCGTCGGGGATCCCGTTCGACCTGGGTCTGGTGCGCAACCATTACGTCGGGCGAACCTTCATCGAGCCAACCCAGAACATCCGCAACTTCGGTGTTCGCATCAAACTGAATCCGGTCCCGGAGATCCTCGAGGACAGGCGCGTCGTTCTGATCGACGACTCGATCGTGCGCGGGACGACGAGCCGCAAGATCGTCCAGCTCTGTCGGGATGCCGGCGCCCGCGAGGTTCACATGCGTATCTCCTGTCCGCCCACGACGGGTTCCTGCTTCTACGGAATCGATACACCGCACCCGGAAGAGTTGATCGCATCCCACAAGGACGAGGACGGCATCCGCCAGCATATCGGCGCCGACTCGCTGGGCTACCTCTCGCTGGAGGGGATGCTGACCGCCGCGGAGGAGCGACGGGACGAGGTCTGTACCGCCTGTTGGACCGGGGACCAACCCGTCGCGATCCCACCCACCGAGGCGGAACAGCTGAGGTTGTTTGAGAAGGCACGACGCTGATGGGTTGCGCGCGCCGTTACCGTGGCATAACCCGACGACCGCGCCGGACCCTATCCCCTGGGCGGTGCCGCGTACTATCGTGGATCGGGACGCCGAGGGGTGTCGCCAGGAGAGTCTCCCGTGTCGAAGACTGAACAGGACGAGACGACGCCACGCAAGGCGTGGACCTATCGGGACTCCGGTGTGGATATCGATGCGCAGGACCAGGCGCTAAGCCGCATCAAGGAGTTCGTCAAGTCGACACGGACGTCCGGCGTGCTATCCGATCTCGGTAGTTTTGGTGGGTTGTTCTCTCCCGACCTGTCGGGCATGGAGCAGCCGGTCCTGGTCTCCAGTGCCGACGGCGTCGGCACCAAACTGCAGGTCGCGTTTCGGACCGGGCGTCACGACAGCTGCGGCCGAGATCTCGTTCAGCATTGCGTCAACGACATCCTCGTTCAGGGTGCACGCCCCCTGTTCTTTCTGGACTACGTGGCGACGGGTGTCCTGGAGCCGGCCGTGTTGGCGGCGGTCGTCGAGGGGGTCGCAGGCGGTTGTCGCGATGCCGGCTGCGCGCTGCTGGGTGGCGAGACCGCGGAGATGCCGGGGTTCTACAAGGACGGGGAGTATGACGTCGCGGGGTTCATCGTCGGCATTGCGGATCGTGGGAAGATCCTCGACGGCAGCGCGGTCCGCGAGGGCGACGTTCTCCTGGGTCTGCCCTCCGCGGGTCTCCACACCAACGGTTATTCCCTGGCGCGCAAGATCTTCTTCGACGTCACGGGACACGACGTCGACGATGCCGTGGCGGGTCTTGACGAGACCGTCGGCGACATCCTGCTGGCACCCCATCTCTGCTATCTGAAGCCGTTGACGCCGCTGCTGGACGCCGATCGGATCCACGGCTTGGCCCACATCACCGGCGGGGGGCTGACCGACAACGTTCCGCGGGTCCTGGGCGACGGTCTTGGTGTTGAGATCCAGCTCGGCAGTTGGCCGGTGTTGCCGGTCTTCCGGTACATTCAGGAACACGGCAACGTCCCTACGGACGACATGTATCGCACCTTCAATATGGGTATCGGCATGGTCGTGATCTGTGGCGCGGACGACCTCGCCCGGGTTCAGTCCCATCTCGACCAGGTCGGTCAGGCACACCACACGATCGGTCGTGTCATCCGCGGCGACGGGCAGGTGCGGTATGTCGATGGAGCGTAGCCCGCGTCGTGTCGGCATCCTGCTCTCCGGGAGGGGGAGCAACATGGTGGCGCTGCTCGACGCCATGGCCGACGGTTCCATCGACGCCCAGCCGGCGGTGGTCATCTCCAATCGCCCCGATGCCGGTGGGCTTGAAATCGCCGCCGCCCGCGGGATCGCCACGGCGGTGGTGGATCACAAGCAGGTCAAACCCCGGGATCGTCACGAGCAAGAGTTGATCCGGATCCTGAAGGAGCACGCCGTCGATCTCGTCTGTCTGGCCGGTTACATGCGGCTTCTGACGCCAAGGATGGTGGGAGCTTTCCGTGGTCGGATCCTCAACATCCATCCTTCGTTGCTGCCGGCGTTCCCGGGTCTGCACGCGCAGCGCCAGGCCCTGGACCACGGGGCGTCGTTTGCAGGATGCACCGTGCACCTCGTCGACGAAAAGTGCGATCATGGACCGATCGTCCTGCAGGCCGTCGTCCCGATCCAGCCCGACGACACCGAGGAGACCCTCTCGGCCCGCATCCTCGAGCAGGAGCATCGCATCTATCCCGAAGCGCTGGCGCTCCTCGCCGCAGGTCGTCTCCGTGTGGAAGGACGACGGGTGCGGATCCTGGCCGCCACCCACTGACGTCTATCGCCCGGTTCCGCCGTCTCCTGACGATTCGAGAAGTCCACGATGTACGGTGCCAGGAGACAGGATCGGACCCGTCAGCGTCGTCGTCCGCGTCATCTGTGCGAACGGCTGCGTGGGCAGGGCGTCGAGGCCCTGACCCAGGACGAGCTGCTGGGACTGGTCCTGGCGCTTGAGGTGCAACCGGTCCAGCGGGCGCAGGCGGTGACCCGCATGATCGGGGAGCACGGCATCGAGGCCATCCGCGGCTGGCCCCTCGACCGTCTCCGCGCCGAGTCGGGGCTGCCGCTGGAGCCCGCCGCAAGGTTGCAGGCGACGGTGGAGTTGGGACGACGGCTCGTAGGCGACCAACCGGAACCCCGGCGTCCGCGGATCGGCGGCCCGTCCGATGCCTGGGGACACCTCAGGGAGCTGGGTCGGCAGACCAAGGAGCATCTGGTCGGGCTCTACCTGGATCCCCAGAACGGGATGATCCATCGCGAGACGATCTCCGTCGGCAGTCTGAACATCACCCGGGCCCATCCAAGAGAGATTCTTCATCCCGCCATCGTCCATCTGGCGTTCGGGTTCCTGCTGGCCCACAACCATCCGAGCGGCTGCCGGGACCCGTCGCCGGAGGATATCGAGTTCACCCGAAGCGTCGCGTCGGCGGCCGAACTGCTGGGTATCGAACTGTTCGATCATCTGGTCGTCACCCGCGACGGCTACACCAGCCTGCGGGAGCGGGGACTCCTCTGAGGCTTCCCGTGCAACGGTTTGTTAGAATCCCCGTCGATCCGGTCGCAACCCCATGAGGTCGTCTTGAGCCAATCGATTTTCGCCGACGTCGACGAGCAACTCGCACTCCTCGAGCGGGGCTCGGTGGACCTGTTCCGGCGTGACGAGCTGAAGCAAAAACTTCAGGACTCCCGCAAGAACGAGCGGCCGCTGCTGGTCAAGGTGGGCTTCGATCCGACGGCGCCGGATCTGCATCTCGGTCATACCGTGCTGCTGCGAAAGATGCGTCACTTTCAGGATCTCGGTCACCGGGTGATCTTCGTCATCGGCGACTTCACGGGACGCATCGGCGATCCCAGCGGTCGATCGAAGACGCGGCCGGCCCTGTCCAACGAGGAGATCCTCGCCAACGCCGAAACCTACAAGCGGCAGTGCTTCAAGGTCCTCGACCCCGACGAGACGGAGATTCGCTTCAACAGCGAATGGCTCGACGAGTTGGGCTCTGACGGCTTCGTTCGTCTGGCGGCACGCTACAACGTTGCGCGGATGTTGGAGCGCAACGACTTCAAGAAACGTTACAACGCCGGCCAGTCGATCTCGATTCACGAGTTTCTCTACCCGTTGGCCCAGGCCTACGATTCGGTCTATCTGAAGGCGGATGTCGAGCTGGGTGGCACCGATCAACTGTTCAACCTGAACGTCGGGCGGGATATCATGCCCGGCTACGATCTTCCGCCGCAGGTCGTACTGACGACGCCGCTACTCGAGGGACTCGACGGCATCGAGAAGATGTCCAAGTCTCTCGACAACTACGTCGGTGTCGAGGAGGACCCCGTCCAGGTTTTCGGCAAGTTGATGTCGATCAGCGACGACCTGATGTGGCGTTACTACGAGCTCTGTACGGATGTATCGCTGGACGGCATCGCGGAGATGCGAAGGTTGTCGGAAGACGGCACGCTCCACCCGAAGAAGGCCAAGGAGGGGCTGGCCGCACGAATCATCGCCGGGTTCCATGGCGAGGCGGCGGCACAGAAGGCGCGGGAAGAGTTCAGCCGGGTCTTCCAGAACAAGGGCACACCCGAGGACGTCCCGGAGTTCACCTTCGCTGTCGGCGACGGCAAGACCTTCCTGCCACAACTTCTGGCGGACACCCGACTGGCCAGTTCCAAGACCGAGGCCAACCGTCTTCTCAAGCAAGGCGCAGTGGCCATCGACGGGGAGCGGGTCGGCGAGGGCACGTTCGAGCGGGCGGTCGCCGGGGGGGACGCCTGGCTGGTCAAGGTGGGCAAGCGCCGCTTCGCGCGCATCCGCTTCGAGGGTTAGTCCGCGGGGATCCAGCGGTAGGTCAGAAGGTCCAGCGTCCCGTTGTCACGAAAGGCGATCCCTTCCTCTTCCAGTAGCGCTCGCTGAAGTCCCCGGGGGCTGTCGGCAAGTCGATCGGTGGAGCAGCCTCCGGTCGCGTTGACCACCCGTTGCCAGGGGACATCCGACGGGCAGCCATTCAGCGCCCAGCCCACCGCACGGGGCGAGAGTCGATCCTCGATCTCGTTGGCGATCTGTCCATAGGTCATGACGTGACCGCGTGGGATTCGGCGGACCATCGCATAAACCGCCGCGAAGGCACCCGTGCCGGCTTCGGCGGTGTCGCGTTGATCCCCGTGCAGACGGTCCGCGGTCCGGATGGGCCTCGGCTTACGCTTCATCGGATCCTCCTGGGCCGGTAATCTCTCGACGGTCGAGTATATTGGAGTAGACGACGTTTCCCGGTAGGAGATCGAGGCGTGGGGCGGAAGATTCGCGGACTCTGGATCGTCGTGGGGCTCGGCCTGGGGCTCCTGCTCTCGCCTGGCTGTGGCCCCTCGGCACCCGAAGCGCTCGGACCGATCCCTCGGCCGGCGGATATGAGTGCCCTGGATTCGACCGTCGCCGCTCTGGTGCAACAGATGCTCCTGGACGTCGAGAAGGACACGTCCAACCCGGAGCCACGGACCCGGCTGGCCATGGTCTATCAGGCCAACGAGCTGTTCGTAGAATCGGCGGCGACTTTCGTGCAGTCCCTGACCCTGGACGCCGAGCAGCCGGTGGCGTGGTACCACCTGGCTCGACTCCAACATCGCGAAGGCGATCTGGAGGCGGCCATCGAGTCGATGGGACGCTCCATCGCGTTGCAGCCGGACTACGTCCCCAGCTACTGGCGTCGTGGCGGTTGGCATTTCGAACTGGGCGATGTGGATCGTGCGGCGACGGACTTCGATCGCGCGCTCGAACTGAACCCCGGAAACGTGCAGGCCCGCCTGGGTCGTGTGCGCGTGACCCTCGAGAAAGGGCAGGCCGAAGAGGCGCTGGTCGCGGCCCGGGAGATCCTGCGAAAAGATCCCACCCATTCGTTGGCCAACCTGCTGGCTGGCAACGCCTACCGGCAGCTCGGCGACATGACGCGGGCCGAGTACCACCTCAAGCGGGGCGGCGGATCCCAGGTCATCCGTGACGATCTCTGGAGCAACGACGTCCTGCGTTATCGCGTGGGCTACGGTGCCCAGGTCCAGTTGGCGATCCAGCTGGCCAACGACGGGCAGAACGACGTCGCGTTGCAGATGCTGCAGTCCCTGCGTGAGCGTAACCCCGACGACGTCCGTGTGCTGGCACAGATGGGGCAGGTCCTGATGCGGCTCGGGAAGAACGAGAAGGCCCTCGTCGTCTTACAGGACGCGCTGGACCGTCACCCCGAGAACCCGAGGGTCCATCTGGAGCTGTCGGCCTACTACTACGTGACCCGTGACGCGGCCGGCGCGTTGCGTCACGCCGAACGATCCATCGAGTTGCGGCCGGAGCAGAGCCTCGCCCACATCCGCAAGGGGACCGCGCTCCGTGCACTGGCGCGGAACGAGGACGCGGTGGACGCTCTCGAGGAGGCGCTACGACTCGATCCGGGGAATCCGCGGGTTCTGGAGACGCTGGGCGACTGCCTGGCTACGCTCAAACGTTGGGAGCCGGCGGCCGAACGCTACCAGGAGGCGCTCCAGCAGCAGGATCAGGATGCCGACCTTCATGTTCGTTACGGGCTGGTGATGTTGTTCGCCGGCAATCCCGCCGTCGCCGAGACCGCGCTGGTGCGTGCGTTGGAACTGGGGCCGAGTCAGCCGGACCGTGTCAACCAATTGCTCCAGCAGTCCAGGCGACAGCAGCAAGAGGGTGGCGGTGCGGGATAGTTGTCTTAAGTTGCTCGTGACGTGCTCGTTGCTCGGGACGTTGGCCTGTACGCCGCCGACGGAGCCCCAGGAAGACACGCCGGAGCCGTGGTTCCAGGAGGATGCCGCAGCCCGCGGTCTGACTTTCGTCCATCGCTCGGGTCACGATGGTCGCTACCTGATGCCCGAGGCGGCGGCCGGTGGCGGCGGTCTGTTCGACATGGACAATGACGGTGACCTGGACGCCTATCTGGTGCAGAGCGGCAGTCTCACCGACCCCGCAAAACGAACCCCCGGAAACCAGCTATTCGAGAACCTCGGCGACGGTCGCTTCCGCGAGGTGCAGGACAGCGGCGCAGGCGCCGGCAGTGGTTACGGGATGGGTGTCGCGTGCGGCGACGTGGACGATGACGGCGATGTGGATCTTTATGTCACCAACTTCGGACCCAACACGCTGCTGCTGAATGACGGTAGCGGCAAGTTCGTCGACGCCACCGACGTCGCCGGTGTGGGGCATGACGGTTGGGGCACCAGCGCGGGCTTCTTCGACTACGATCGTGACGGCGACCTGGATCTCTTCGTGGCCAACTACCTGAACTGGCAGGAGTCCACGGAGCTGGACTGCGCCAACCCGATGGGGGAGCCGGACTACTGTAGCCCGCTGAACTACGACTCACCGTCGATGGATACTCTCTATCGCAATGATGGTGAAGGACGATTCACCGATGTGACGGTGGCCGCCGGTCTCGATGCGGGCTTCGGCAACGGGCTTGGTTTTGTGTTCGGCGATTTCAGCGGCGACGACTGGTTGGATATCTTCGTGGCCAACGACGGGATCGGCGATCAGTTATGGGTCAACCAGCAGGACGGGACGTTCATCGACCGTGCATTGGTGGCGGGGGTTGCGGTCGACCTGGAAGGTGGCGTGCCGAAGGCCGGCATGGGTGTGACTGCAGGAGACGTCGACGATGACGGCGACCTGGACCTGATGGTCTGTAACCTCGTGGACGAGACCGACTCGGTCTATCGGAACGAGGGGGAGTACTTCTCGGATGTGACGGCCCGTACCGGCCTGGGACTCGTCAGCCGTCGCTACACACGCTTCGGGCTCGGCTGGGTGGACTTCGACCTGGACGGCGAGTTCGATCTCTTTCAGGCCAACGGCAAGGTGATGCGTTCGCCATCGAGTCTTGCCGAGGACGGCTTCGCCGAGATCAACCTCCTGTTCAAGGGCAGAGACCAGGGTTCCTTCGATGAGGTCCTTCCCCGGGGCGGGACCACCGAACCCCTCATCGCGGCCAGCCGGGCGGCGGCATTCGGCGACATCGACGACGACGGGGCTCCCGATATCCTGGTCGTGAACAAGGACCAGCGGGCGCATCTGCTGATGAACGTCCACGAGGATGTCGGCAACTGGGTCCGCTTTCGTGTGTTGGAGCGGTCCGGTCGGGATGCCGAGGGGGCCGTGTTGTTCGCCTCGGTCGGCGATCACACCGAACGTCAGGACGTTCGCTCCGGTTACAGTTACCTCGCCTGCAATGACCCGAGGGTGACCTTCGGGCTGGGTGAAGCCACGAAGATCGATGCCCTCGAGATCCTGTGGGTCGACGGCACGCGACAGACGTTAGGCGCGTTTGACGTCAATCAAACCCACACGATCCAACGGGATTAGGAGCAGCTGGACCCCGTCGTCGAAGCCCGGCAGGGCGAAGACGGTGCGGGTCGCAGGGTGCCATCCGAGTCGACCCCCAGCCCACCTTCGCGGGAGGCGTCGTGGGGGACCACCAGATAGAACCGATCCGCACCGGACGGAGTGAGCACTTCTTCGAGATCGAGGCCGGCGTCGCAGACGGCCGCCGTCACCTGGTACTGGCCGCCACGAAGCGTGGCCAGACTGCCCTCGTAGACCGTATAGCCGGAGATCGACGTCGAGCAGCCGGCCTCCCAGCTGACACGCACGTCGCCGAAGCCGCTGGGTTCCAGACGCAACGAGCCGAGGTCAATATCGCCGGGCTCGGTAGGCGACGCCGCGACGATCTCGAAGGAGCTGTTGGAGACGTCGTCGCTACAGAACTCGTCGTACAATGAGGGATTCGCGCCCATGCGTGCGGGACGGACGACCCGCACCCGCATGTCGGTGCCCGGCGTGTCGGGAACCGTCCAGTCGTACCAGCCGTCGTTGGCGGTGCCGTCGGCGATCGTGCTCCAGGCTTGACCGCCGTCTGTGGAAAGTTGCAGTCGGACGCTTCCGGGGTCGCCGCTGCTCTCTGCGCTGGCGCTCCACTGGATCCCATACGTCTCGCCGACGGTCAGCTGTTCGCCGCCGTTCGGTGTGACCATCCCCACCGCGTGTGGGTAGTGACAGTGGGCGGCGTCGAGATCGTCGTCACCCAGACGCGGGCCACGACCGCCGTAGGCCGACGACCGCATCAGCGCGTCGAAGACCCAGGAGTGACCCAGACCGATCCCATGACCGAGCTCGTGAGCGGCGACCTCCGCCAGGTTGTCGGCGTCACCGAGGAAGCACGAGAAGTTATTGTTGAAGATGACGTAGAGACGCAGCACGGGGTGGAAGTTGACGCCGTTGACCATGCCGGCCATGGAGGTGGTTCGCCAGTAGCCGCCGATGGCGAGGACGCCGGAGCAGCCGCTGGGATTGCTGATGTCGTTGTACGGATCATCGAACAGGATGACGCTGCGGTCGGGATAGGCGGCGGCCGGACTCTGTGCGTGGGTCGCGACGAAGTTGTCGTTGCCGTTGCCGAGGGATAGCAGCAGGCGGGACTCGGGGACATCATTCCACGCATCGAAGGCGCGGACCATCTCGGCCGTCGCCTGGGCGTCGTTGCCGAGGGGGTTGCCTGTCGGGTCCACGTCGATCACGACGGCGCTGCCGCTGTCGGACTGAACCCAGCGCGCGGGGTTGCTGGAAGATAGCGCCACGAATCGCGGGCGAAGATCCTGGTCGTCCAGTTCGTAGGTCGTCAGGTCGGAGGCAAAGCCGCGGTCGGTGGCCGGTGTGGGCTGCCACTCCTCGATCCGTTGCCAGTCGATGGCGTCGTACTCCACCGGTCGTGGTCGCCAGTTGTCGGTCGACGCGGCCGATTCCAGACGACCCTGACGCTGATGTCGAGGCGTCGCCATGCTGGCGGTCAGGGAGACCAGCGACCGCTTGTCGATCTCCTCGACCGGGGCCACGTCGTCGTCGCCGTCGCGTAGCGGTGCGCGGAAAATCCGACCACGATCGGCCAGGTCTCGACGGGCCGGCTCGACGTCATCGCTGTCGGATCCCGCAAGGCTGTACTTACCGTAGAACATACCGACGGTTCGCAGGGCGCCGTCGTCCGCGGCTTCGAGAAAGACGAAGACACGCTCGCCGACCGTGTAGTGGGGGGCGGCGTCGATCTCGAGGACCAGATCGCCGGCAACGCCACCCGCTTCGCGCACGGTCAAACCTGTCAGGTCTGCGGGTCCGCGATGGACCTGATCGATGTCGAGATCGATGTAGGTCGCCACCCGCAGACCGTTGGCGTCGGGCCCCGACGCGATCCGGGTGACCTGGCCTTCGACGACGACGGTTGCGCGCTCGGCCAACGCCTCCGGTGTCATATAGATGGACGTGGAGGCGGCCACCGGAGCCAGGGCGACGCCGAGCGCCCACACGAGGCAGATGAGAGAGGTGTTGCGTCGCACGAAGTGTCCCCGTTGCTTGTGTTATCGCAAAACTAACGTCCCGGTCCGGGGCCAAACGATGTCCATGTCGAAAGGTCCGGGGCCCCGGTCGGCAGAGTCGGCATTCGACGATCCGGAAAAGCCCGACGGTCACAACTTGCCCCGGGGAGGGGGGTTCGCTAGGGTGGGCGAGTGGCACCCTCGCCTCCGGGAGACGCCTTGAAATCCACACTCGAATGGCTGGAGTGCTCCCGTTGCAAGGCGGCCTTCGACGTCGATCGTCTGCAGACCGTCTGCACGCATTGCCGGAGTGTGCTGCTGGCGCGGTACCGGTTGGACGAGGCCGCCCGCACACTGGATCGCGGCTCCCTGACCGGTCGCGCCAACAACCTCTGGCGCTACCGCGAGGTGCTACCGGGAGGCTCGGACGTCCTGACCCTCGGCGAGGGGCTGACGCCCTTGCGCCGCGCCAGCTTCATCGGTACGGCGAACGGCATGAACCAGCTGTGGATCAAGGACGAGTCGGTCAACCCGACGGGATCGTTCAAGGCCCGCGGGATGGCGACCGCGGTCACGATGGCTCGAGAGCTTGGAGCCCGGCATCTCGCGTTACCGTCGGCGGGAAACGCCGGTGGGGCGGCGGCGGCCTACGGTGCGCTGGCCGGTCTGGCGGTGGATCTGTACCTGCCGGTGTGGACCCCGGAGCCCTTCCGACTGGAGGCGGCGGCCCACGGTGCCACGATCCATCTGGTCGATGGCGATATCGCCGACTGTGGCGTCCACGTCCGCGAGGGCAAGGCACGTCACGGCTGGTTCGACCTGTCGACACTCTGGGAGCCGTATCGACTAGAGGGCAAGAAGACGATGGGCTACGAACTGGCCGAGCAGCTGGACTGGAAGCTACCGGATGTCATCGTCTATCCCACCGGTGGCGGCACGGGTCTGATCGGCATGTGGAAGGCGTTCGAGGAGATGGAGCAGCTCGGGTTGATCGAAGTCGGCCAGCGTCCCCGGATGGTCGTCGTGCAAGCCGAGGGCTGTGCACCGATGGTGCGGGCCTTCGAGGAGGGTGTCGAGCGGGCGACCCGCTGGGAGAACCCGCGGACCTACGCCAGCGGCCTGAGGGTTCCGGCGGCGATCGGCGATCATCTGATCCTGCGGGCGGTCCGCGACTCTCGGGGCACCGCGTTGGCGGTCACCGAACGCGAAATGGCCAAGGCTCAACTGGCGATCTGTCGTGGCGAGGGGATCTTCGCCGCGCCCGAGGGGGGTGCCACCCTCGCGGCCGCCCAGAAGCTCGTGGACATCGGTTGGATCGATTCCCATGAGACCGTCGTCCTCTTCAACACGGGCAGCGGGTTGAAGTATCCGGAGATTCCCGGCCTGCGGGTTCCCTGAATCGGGATTACGATACACTTCCATCTCTAGCGGGAGGCGCCTTGCGCGACCGAATCTTCGTCGAAGGAATCAAGTTTCACGGCTACCACGGCCTGACGCGGATGGAGCGTGAGGTCGGCTGTCGCCTGTCCATCGACGTCTCGCTGACCTTCGACCTTGAGGCCTCCGGTCGCGGAGACAATGTGCATCGGACCATCGACTACCGCAAGGTCCACGCGTGCGTGATCGAGCTCGGTCGCGGTTCTTCGCACAAGTTGCTGGAGTCGTTCGCCGTCGCCGTCCTCGATCGCTTGTTCGACGACTTCGCCGCCGAGGAGATCCGCATCACGGTCCGCAAGGAGACCCCGGTGTTGGACGGCATCGTGGATTCGGTCGGTGTCGAGATCTTTAGGGATCGCAAGGCCTGGAACCGGAATCGCGAATGAAGGTCCGACGACGATTCCCGTTCGAGGCGGCTCATAAGCTTCCCAATCATCCGGGCAAGTGCAAAGAGCTCCACGGCCACTCCTACAAGTTGTTCGTCACCGTCGATCGCGAGGTCGATGCCGAGAGCGGCATGGCCATCGACTTCTCCGACCTGAAGACCATCGTCCGCGAGCACGTCGTGAATCGGTTGGATCATCGCTACATCAATGAGATCATCGACAACCCGACCGCCGAACGGATGGCGGTCTGGTGCTGGCAGCAACTGACGAGAGGTCTCGACGGACTGGTCGAGATCGAGCTCCACGAGACGGAGAACTGCTCCGTGATCTATCGAGGCGAGTAACCGATGGACCTGAAGAAGATGGAAGAGGGGATCCGCATGTTCCTCGACGGTATCGGCGGCGGCTTCGAGGCGGACGATCGCGAGCGGACACCCGAGCGAGTCGCACGGGCCTGGCGCGACGACCTGGTCTCCGGCTACGACCTCGATCCGGGCGAGGAGCTCACGTGGACTCCATGCGCCGCTGACGAGGGGTTGGTCCTTGTGCGTGACGTGCGCTTCGCGTCGATCTGTGTCCATCATCTGCTGCCGTTCTTCGGCACGGCGGATGTGGCCTACCTGCCCGGTCGGCGTCTTGCCGGACTGAGCAAGATCGGCCGCGTTCTCGACGCTCACTCCCGTCGCCTGCAGACCCAGGAACATCTCACGCGTGGCGTCGTCGACACGCTTGTCGAGGTGCTGGAGCCGCGAGGCGTCCTGGTCGTGTTGCACGCGGAGCATACCTGCATGTCGTTGCGTGGCGTGCGGAAGGAAGGTAGCCGGATGACCACGATGCGGGGCGCCGGTCTGTTGGCCGAGGGCGCCCGTCGTGACGAAGCGCTCGCACTGATCGCGGGGCATCGCGGGTGAGACGGCTCGTCGTCTTCTTGCTTCTGTTGTTGTACGGGCTCTCCGGGCAGGTGTTCGGGGATACCGTCGACGATGCGCTCGCTCGTCGTGCGGCGGCGCTCGGCGAGAAGACCCCCAGGATGCGGATCGGCCTCGATGAGGGTGCCACGCTGAGGGTCGCCGGCTCCGGTTTTCGTGTCATCGATCCCGTAAGCGGCGCCGATGTCTGGCGGGATCGCTATCGCGGTGAGTTGCGGTTCGTCGCGGAAGACCCGGCGGACCCTGCAGGCGCGAGTGCGACGTCAACGGATCGGCGTCAGAGTGTCTTCCGCGTCCAGGTTGCCGCCTTCGGTGGACGGGATGCCGCCGAGGCGGAGCTGGAGAAGCTGACAAAGCAATTCGGTGTCAGCGGTGTGGTTCGCGAAGACGTGGACCGTGGCAACTGGCGTGTTCGCCTGGGGGAGTCGGAACGCCGGGCGGGCCTTCAACCCCTGGTCGATCGGCTACGGGTCGCCGGACTCGGCTCGATCTGGATCGCCGAGGAGCCGTTACGCGAGGCGGCCCGCTTCCGTATCCGTCTTGTCGATGAGAGCTATGCCTCCCAGGTCCTGGATCTGGGGCGGGTGGCGATCGTCCCGATCGGCAGCGCGGGGGTCAAGGTCGAGGATGTGGCGTATCGCGGTCTGGTCGAGGTGCGTACCACCGGCTTCGGGACCCTGCAGGCGATCAACTGGATCCATCTCGAACGTTACCTGCGTGGTGTGGTGCCCGCCGAGTTGGGGCCGGAGGTCTGGCCCGAACTCGAGGCGCTGAAAGCGCAGGCGGTCGCCGCACGGACCTATGCCTGGGCCAATCGTAATCAGTTTGCCGATCGTGGTTTCGATATCTGTTTCACGCCGCGCTGTCAGGTCTACAAGGGGCTGCGCGCGGAGCATCCGCTCTCCGATCGCGCGTTATCGCAAACCCGCGGGGAGGTCCTGGTGCATGGCAAGCAGCCGATCGATGCCAAGTACACGGCGACCTGTGGCGGCCACACGGAGAATGGCGGACTGATCTTCCCCGAGCATCTCGACTCGAAGTACCTGACCGGTGTTCCCTGTCGCGCCGAGGAGGATGCGATGGCCAGCCTGCGTGGCACGGTGGTCGGTCGTGACTTGACCGCCGTCAAGGACGAGACCGGTCGGGATGTTTCCCGGGACCACGGTTTGCTGGTCGCCGCCGGTGTGCTGAAGGACGGCGCCAGCTTGCGAGACGCGACACGCAGACTGGCGTCCCTGGCGGGGCGTCCGGCGCCGCAGGGACCCGAGCCGTCGACGGCCACACTCGGAGCCTCCTCCGAGCAGCTGTTGCGGGACCTCGGCCTGGCGCCACGACTCGATCTCCTCGTGGCAGACGCCGACGTGCCGGCGCTTCTGAGGGATGCCGAGGTCGAGAGCCTGCCGGCGACGCAACAGCGGGCGCTGGCCTACCTGGTTTCTATCGATGCCCTCAGCTCTCACGGCGACGGACGCTACCGGGCCGGAGAGGCGACGCAGATCCGACGCCTGGTCCCGGCGCTGGCGCGGCTGGGGGAGAGCTACAAGGCGTTCCGTCTGAAGAAGGCGGTCGTCTCCGGCCTGGGGAAGACGAGTGTGAGGGTCATCCGCGGGAAGTCCGAGGTCCGTGTCGAGTTGGCGTCCAGTCCGACGCTACTGGGTTGGTCCGGTGGGCATCCGGTGCCCGTCGATCAACTGGAGTTGTGGCCCGGCGATCGGATCCGTTATCGAACCGATGCGCGGGGCGCCATCGACTTCCTGGAGCTGAGACCCCCAGTCAAGGGCACGTCGGACGATCGCAGCGGACGGCTCTACAAGTGGCAGGTTCGCAAGACCCGTCGTCAGCTGGAACGAACCATCAACCGTCGACTGTCGATCGGGACGCTGAAGGATCTGAAGGTGATCAAGCGGGGTGTGTCCGGTCGTGTCGTCGAACTCGAACTCGTCGGCAGCAGCGGCTCGAGTCGTGCGATCGGTTTCGATGTGCGGAGGGTCCTGGACCTGCGCGAGATCCTGACGGTGATCGAGATCCAGCGCGCCACGGACGGATCCATCGAGGCCGTGCTGTTCACCGGTAAGGGCTGGGGGCACGGTGTCGGGATGTGTCAGGTAGGTGCCTATGGCATGGCCCTCCGCGGTGCGGGCTATCGGAAAATCCTCGCGCACTACTACCGGGGCACCGAAATCGAGAAGATCGGCGATTTCCCGTAAACTCACCCCAAAACAGGTAGTGAACTCCCACCTCCCGGAACCTATATTCCATGAAGAGTCTGTCCAGGAGGCACTCCGTGGGAAGCACACTTCGATTGTTAGGACTGATCGCGATGGCAGCCGGTGCCTGGCTGTTGATCGCCGAGGAGGCGTCGCTCATGCAAAGCGACGAATTCTTCCAGTTCACCGGCCCATTACTGATAGGCGGAGCGGTCGCTTTCGTCGGTGGGCTCCTGCTGACGGTGCTCTCGCCGGTTGCCCGTACAATGTCCGGGAGTCGTTGCGCACGTTGTAGCGCAGCCGTACCGCGAGGGCAGACGTATTGTGCCGATCACCTGCGAGCCACGGTCCAGGAATATCAGGACCGTCTGCATTCTCAGCGTCGCTAGCGTCCCCACTCCTCATCATCTGTGGTCCGACCGGTAGCGGGAAGACCGAAATCGCGATCGAGGTCGCGAAGGCCGTTGACGGCGAAATCGTCGGCTGCGATGCGTTGCAGGTGTACCGACGCTTCGACATCGCGACGGCCAAGCCCTCCGACGCGCAGCGGGCCGAGGTGCCCCATCATCTGGTCGACGAAGTTGAGCCGGGCGAGTTGTTCACGTTGGCCCGCTACGTCCGCCGGGCCGAGACGGTGATCGCCGAGATCGTCGACCGGAAACGACAGCCGATCATCGTCGGCGGGACCGGGATGTACCTGAGAGGGCTCCTGCGTGGCATCGTCGATGCGCCGTCTCGGGATGAAGCGCTGAGAGAACGGCTCTACGGCCTGCGGGAGCGCTACGGCGCCGAGCGACTCTATCGTCTGCTGCGGTGTTGGGATCCCGAGAGTGCCGGCCGTCTGCACGCCGCCGACGGGCAGCGGACCATTCGGGCCCTCGAGCTCCTGCTGTCGGAGGGCCCCAGCTGGAGCCGACGGCTCGAGCAGCAGGGGACCTGGGCCGCCGGCGCCGAGCGATTCCCCAATGCCAAGTTTGCGCTGCAGTTCGATTCGCAGCGATTGGCCCGTCGCCTGGAAGAGAGGGTCGATGGGTTCTTCGCGGCCGGGTTGCTTCAGGAGGTCGAGGCGATCCTGGCCGACGGGATCCCGGAGAGCGCCAGTGGGTTCAAGGCCATCGGTTATCGAGAGATCCTGCAATGCCGGCAGGCGGGCCAGGATCCACGGTCGGCGTTACCGACGATCCAACGGAACACAAGACGCTACGCGAAGCGTCAACGCACCTGGTTCCGGAGCGAGCCCGGCGTGATCTGGCTGGACGCGGAACGACCCGCCGAGGTCGTCGCGGGAGAGATCGTGACCCACTGGACGGCCAACCCCCACCCCCCTTGACAAGAAACCCACGTCTACCGTGGTATACTCCGCGCGCTCGAATCCATCGTATGGGAGGACGCGGATGGAAGGGGAGTCTAGAAACCTTCAGAACGACTTCTTCAACGCGGCTCGTAAAGCGCGTTCGGTCGTCACTGTGTTTCTCAGCAACGGCAAGAAGCTGACGGGTCGCGTCAAATCCTTTGACAAGTTCACGGTCTTGCTGGAAGGACACCAGGGGGAACTCCTGGTGTTCAAGCATGCGGTCTCGACGGTCAGCCCCAACTCGGCCGCCGGTCGATCCGAGGCCGCCGCCCGTCCCGCCGCAGCGACTGTGGACGGGTAAGGGTGCCGGCTAGGGGTGACGGTTAGCGTCTGAAGAAACCGCGCTTGGGTTCGGCCCCGACGGGCTCGGCAGTCTTCGACGAGGGCTCGCCGCCCGTGGCTGTGGTCCCCGACAGGTCGCGGATGCGGTCGTTCAGTCGCTCGATCTTCGTCTCGTACTCGGTCCGCACCAGCTTCATCTGCTGCGCCAGACGGGAGTTCTCGTCGCGAAGTCTTTCGACAGCGCCGTCGTTGGAATCGACATGCTCGCTGTTCTGCGCCAACGCCTGCTGCAGCCGTTGGATCTCTTCGTCCTTGGCGTCCAGGTCGGTCTTGTGACGTTCCTGGGACTCCTCGTAACGTTGACGGATCTCCTGCAACTCGAGGATCTTGGAAAAATCGCCTAGTGGTTGGCCCATGTCATCTCCCCCATCGACGGGATTCTCGGACTGGTAGAGGAACTTGCGTAGGATCAGATCGAGGTCGCCTGGATTGCTGGAAGAGGCCAGGGCGGTCTCGACACTGACAGCCCCGTTCAACACCAGAGCCGCCGTCGACTGGTTCATCGACTGCATGCGGTAGTAGGAGACGGAACTCTCGAGTTCCTCTTCGAGCGCCTCCAGGTTTCCTTCCAGAATCAGTTTGGAGACCCGCGGCGAACGGCGGAGGATCTCGATGGCTGCGACGAGTCCCTGGCCATCCTTTCGCTCGATCAGTTTCATCGACACGACCGCCTGTAGGACGTTGGCCAGCTGCTGGCGGATCTGTCGGTGATTACCGGAGGGGAAGCTGTCGATCAGTCGATCGATGGTCTGAACGGCACCGTTGGTGTGAAGCGTGGAGAAGACCAGATGGCCGGTCTCGGCCGCGGTCAAGACCGTCGACATCGTCTCGGCGTCCCGCATCTCGCCGACCATGATCACGTCGGGGTCCTGTCGCAGGGCGTTGCGTAACGCGTGGCTGAAGCCCGGCGTGTCGCAACCGATCTCTCGCTGGGTGACCGCGCCGAGGTTGTCATTCAGTAAGAACTCGATCGGATCCTCGACGGTCACGATGTGAACCAGTCGGGTATCCGCCACCCGTCGCATCATCGCGGCCAATGTGGACGACTTGCCGGCACCGGTCGGTCCCGTGATCAGGACCAAGCCTTGCGGTAGTTTCGTGAACTCCTCGACCACCGGTGGGAGCGACCAGTCCTCGAGGGACGGGAAGTCAAACGGCACACGGCGGAAGATCGCCGAGAGCGTGCCGCGTTGATGGAATACCGACGCGCGAAAACGGGAGACACCGGGAACGCTGTAACCGAAATCGACGGCCTGCATATCTTTCAGGGCGGCCCGTTGCCGATCGGTGAGGATCTTGTCCAGCATCGTCGGGATCGCGTCCGGCGGAACCGGGTCGGTCTTGAGCGGCAACAGCTTGCCGTTCAAGCGCAGAAGCGGTGGGCGTGCCGGTTTCAGATGGAGATCGGAGGCCTGCTTCTCGACCATGAAGCGAAGCAAGTCGTCGATGTCCAGAAGGTCTAATTGCATGGTCGATTCCGTAGGGGAGTCCTCCATCCGGACCCGCTTCTCGAACATAGGTCCGGCCTAAACAGGCCGCAACTACGGGAGTTTGACCGTGAAGCCGTAAATGGTCTATAAATCAGCACTTTCGAGCGATAGGCGAGGCATGTGAACGCCAAGAGACTGCTGGCAAACCTGAATCTTGCCAATCAGCTGACCTTTCTACGGTTGGCGGCCGTCCCGTTCTTCATCCTCTCGATCCTCGAGGGTCGCTTCGACCTGGCGCTGTTGATCTTTGTCGGTGCCGCCGTGACGGACTTCCTCGACGGTTGGACCGCGCGGGTCCTGAACGCCGGCACGCCGCTGGGTGCCTGGCTCGACCCCGCGGCCGACAAGCTGCTGCTGACCTCGGCGTTCATTCTGTTGACCGACTATCCGCGGATGTTCCAGGACATCGACATGGTGGCCCGCCTGCCGGTGTGGCTGACGGTTCTGACGATCTCTCGTGATGCCTGTATCGTCGGCATCGCGTTCATCCTCACGATCACCCACGCACAGCGTCGCTTCAAGCCTTCGATCTGGGGCAAGCTGACCACCGCCGTCGAGTTGATCACCATCGGTGGCTTCCTGCTGGCCAACGCGCTGCAACGCACGGGCCTGTTGTTGGAGATCGCGATCTGGACGACGCTGACGTTGACGCTGATCTCCGGTTTCCACTACATGATCCGCACGATCCGCATGTTGCAGCAGGACGGAACGGCCGCTCCACCCGGACCCCATGACTGACTCCCTGCGTTTCGACGACGCCACATCGTCGGCACTGGGTTTCGCAGAACTACTGGACTGGCTGGCGAAACGGGCGGTGACACCACCGGGTCGCGAAGCGCTCCTTTCCTTGCGGCCGCACACCGATCGAGCCCGGCTGGAGCAGGTCTTCGACGGGATCGACGAGCTTCGACAGTTTCGTCAGGGACTGGGGCGGCTCGTGCCGCGGGGGCTTCCCGATCCCATGCCTAGCCGTCGTCTGCTGGCCAGCGGGGATCGCGGGCTGGATCCGTCGGCCCTGCGCGCGCTGGCCGGGTTCCTGGTCGGCTCGGGCAAGGTCAGAGAGCGTGCCGACGATCTGTCGGTCGAGCAGTGGCCGGTCTTGCGCAGCGCGTTGGATGCGATCCCTACCGGGTTGCTGCCGCTGGCCCAGGAGATCCTGAAGGGGGTCGATCCCGACGGCAACCTGACCGACAGCGCCAGCCCCGAGCTGGGGCGCATCCGCCGTCGGCAGCGGGAGTCGGCCGGTCGCCTGCAGAAGATGCTGGAAGGCTGGATGCGGGAGCCGGCTCGGGCGGTGCACCTGCAGGATACCTTCGTCACCCAGCGCAATCAGCGGTTCGTGGTTCCGGTCAAGACCGATTCCAGCGGACAGGTGGCTGGCATCGTCCACGACCACTCGTCGACGGGATCGACCCGTTTCATCGAACCGCTGGAGACCGTCGAGCTTAACAATGAGCGCGTTCAGCTAAGGGATCGTGAGCGGGAGGAAGAGCGCCGGATCCTGCTGGAGTGGAAGGGCGCTCTGCTGGAGCAGCTGGACACCATCGATCGCAACGTGGAACAGATCGCGATCCTCGACGGGCTCGAGGCTCGGGCCGAGTTTGCCGATCGGTTGGAGGGCTGTCGCCCGTCGTTCGGCGAGAGCGCGGCCCTGTCGGCCGAGGGTCTCCGTCATCCTCTGCTGATCCGTCACTTCGAAGGCGAGTCGCGGGAGGTCGTGCCCCTCGAGATCACCGTCGATGCCGAGACGCCTCTGCTGGTCATCTCCGGTCCCAACGCGGGTGGCAAAACTGTGGTGTTGAAGAGTCTCGGTTTGGCGGTGTTGATGGCGCAGTCCGGGATTCCTCCGCTCGCGACGCGGCTTGCGGCCCCGATCTACGAACGACTGTTCGCCGACATAGGCGATCATCAGTCGATCGACGACGACCTGTCGACCTACTCCGGTCACGTGGCCTCGCTGCGCACGGTCGTCGAGCAGGCCGCACCGCGCTCGTTGCTGTTGATCGATGAGATCGGTTCCGGAACCGACCCCGCGGAGGGTGCGGCGTTGGCCCAGGCGTTCCTGGAACGTTACCTGAGGCCGGGCTTCACCACCATCGCGACGACCCATCATGGTCCGCTGAAGCGCTGGGCCTATCTGGAGCCGAAGATCGACTCCGCCGCCATGGAATTTGACGACGAGGCCCATCGTCCGACCTATCGGATGATTCCACGAACGGCCGGGTCGTCGGCCGGTCTGGATGTGGCCGAGCGACTCGGGCTGCCGGCCGATTTGCTCAGCCGCGCCCGGGAACTGCTGGGCGAGCATGGCGTCGAGTCCGAACGGTTCATGCGTCGTCTGCGTGAGGCGGTGTCGGGCGCCGAGAAGGAGCGTGACGAGGCGCAGGCCGCCCATGACACGCTTCAGCGCAAGCTTGCGGAGATCGAGGGTCAGGCGAAGGACGATCGTCGCGAGATCCAGGTCAAGGCTTCCAGGGAGCTGGATCGTGCCCTGCAGGAGTTTCGCAAGCAGGCCGGCAAGCAGCTCCGTGGTCTGGAGGAGGGGACGGCGCGTCGTGCCGCTCAGAAGGAATACCAGACCCGCGAGGCCGCCATGAGGATGGAGCATCGGCGCCGGGACGCCGAGCTGGGTGCGCCGGAAGACGATGGCTCGCCCCCGGCGACGTTGCAGGTCGGAATGTCGGTACGTGTTCACTCGTTGGCGCGAGTGGGGACGCTTGTGGCCGTCGACGGGGAACGGGCCGACGTGAAGCTTGGTAGCCACTCGTTCAACGTGTCGATCAGCGATCTGCGGGTCAGCGATTCGCAGGCGGATGCCGGCACGGGCGGACCCAGAGTTCCGACGCCGATGGATGACACCGACGAGAGTTATCCGACGGAGATCGTGCTGATCGGTGAACGGGTGGTCGAGGCGCTGGAGAAGCTGGATCGTTACCTGGATGAGGGGGTAGCGGCGGGGCTTGACGTGACCCGGATTGTGCATGGGCATGGGACCGGGAAGTTGAGGAACGCGGTGCGGGAGTATCTGCGGGGGGATCCGAGGATCAAGAAGGTGCGGCCGGGGGATGAGACGGAGGGGGGCAACGCCGCAACGATCGCGACCCTACGCTGAGGTCCGTCGGGGGCGCCGCACCAGCTCTCCCATACAGTTCGGACAGTTCGCACTCAACTTCCGCGCACACTCCCCACAGAAACTACACTCATAACTGCAGATGTAGGCCTCATCATCCGCCGCCAGCGCCACTTCACAGGCCTCACAACTCGTCTTCATCTCAAGACTCATGATCTTCTCTCAATTGCAGTTGCTTCTGATTCCAGATCCGAATCCCCAGAATCAACAGAACCACATACGGTATCCACAGAAAATGTTTGTAAGGCGCCGGCACGACCAGGAACAACACGACAAAGACGAGGACCCCGGTCCAGACCGCAATGGCCCCGCGAACCACCAGCGCCCGCTCACCGTCACTCTTCGTATTCCGATACGCCAGGTAGGTCCCCAGCACCCCGCCGATCACTCCGACCATCGCACCGATCGATCCGCCAAGGATCCCGTCCATCTCTTTACTCCGGGTGGGACCAGACGGCGAACTCATTGCCGCTGGGGTCCGTGAAGTGAAACCGCCGCCCACCGGGAAAGGCGTAGATCGGTTTGATGAGCTTGCCGCCGGCCTCCTCGATCTTGGCCTGGGTCGCCTCCAGCGAATGGCTGTAGAAGACGGTCAGCGCGCTGCCGGTCGTCGAATGGGCGCTCAGCGTGGATCGGACGAAGCCGCCGTTCAGGCCGGCGTTCTTGAACGAGGCGTAGTCCGGGCCGTAATCGACGAATTCCCAGCCGAACACCTGACTGAAGAACCGCTTCGAGCCGTCCATGTCGGTGACCGGAAATTCGAGGTAATTGATCTTCTCGTGGGCCGGCATGGGGCGCTCCCTTCCTGGATGGCAGATGCCGCCCCAATAATAGGACAAATCTCGTAAAATCCGGGTCGGATACAACCCTTGGGGCCCCGGTTGCATCCAATAGTCACCATGGAGGCAGCCATCATTCAGATTCCCGACCCATCCTCCGCTTCCGGCGGTTTGGTGGCGCGTGCCCGGGGTGGGGACTTCTCGGCCTACGAGCGGCTCTACCATCAGCATGTCGGACGGATCCACGGGCTGTGTATGCGGATGACCGCCAACCGTGGTGAGGCCGAGGACATGACCCAGCAGACCTTCATCCGGGCCTGGGAGAAGCTGGACACCTTCCGTGGCGAGGCCGGCTTCGGGGCCTGGCTCCGTAAGATTGCCGTCAACTTCGTGCTGAGCGAGCGGCGCTCGGGTCGTCGTCGCTACGAGCACACCGTCGAGGATATCCAGGTGGTGGAACCGGCTGAGGCCCCTCGTCCGGCGCCGGTCGGTGGCGGCGTCGACCTGGATCGGGCCATCGCGTTGTTACCGGAGCGGGCCCGCCTGGTCTTCATCCTGCACGACGTCGAGGGCTTCCGTCATCACGAGATCGGCGACCGGCTTGGGATCGCCGAGGGGACCTCCAAGAGCCAACTTCATCACGCGCGACGCATTCTAAGAGAGGCATTGAACTCATGACTCATCCCAACGAAGAGATGCTGAACGACTACGTCGACGAGTTACTCTCGGAGTCGGAGACTCTCGAGGTGCGTCGTCATCTCGATAGCTGCCCCGATTGCCGCTCCGACGTGGAGTCGATCCGGAACCTGTTGCATCAGGCGACGCAGTTGAGCGATATCGAGCCCGACCGCGACCTGCTGGATGCGGTTCGAGTTCGCGCCCGCAAGCCTAGCTACGGCTGGACCCGCTGGCTGGCGGCGGCCGCCGCGGTGGGGTTGGTGGCGATCTTTGCCGGACTCGAGCTCGGTCGTGACAACGGGGAGACCGCGGTGGGCCCGTCGGGCAAAGTCGAGCCGTCGTTTGAGACCCTGCTGGCCAACTTCGAGGCCGCGGAGGCCGAGTACATCCGGGCGACCGAGTCGTTGGCGGAGGGGCTTGAAGCCCGCCGCGACGAGATCGAGCCCGAGACCCTGGCGGTCCTGGATAAGAACCTGGCCGTCGTCGATACCGCCATCGCCGAGGTCCGTCTGGCCCTGGGTCGCGACGGGGTCACCTTCGAGAACAGCCACATCCTGACCGCCCTTTATAACCGGAAATTAGACATTCTCTTGCGGGCCTCCCGGCTCCGCTCCTGAGAGGAATTGCCATGAAGAAGATCACACTCATCGCCGCACTATTACTGATGGCACTGCCGCTTCTGGCGGGGACCAAGACCGTCGACATCACCCGCGACGCGACCGCGGACGCCGACGTCTCCATCGAGCTGATCTCGGGGACCATCCGTGTCGTCGTCGGCAGCAACAGCGAGGTTCGGATCCGCGGGACCGTCAACGACCGCTGGGAGACCGTCGAGGTCGACGGCGACGACGACGATATCTCGATCGAGGTCGATCTCCCCAGCGGGACCCACAACAACGTCCGATTGGAGGCCGACCTGGAGATCAGCGTGCCCGCCGGTGTCGAGCTGAGCATCGAGACCGTCAGCTCCGAGATCTGGGTAGAGGGTCTGACCGGTAGCGTCTCCGTCGAAACGGTCAGCGGCGACATCGACATCGACGGAAACATGGAAGAGATCCTCGTGGAGTCCGTCAGTGGGAGCATCGACATCCGCGGCGGCAAGTCGACCGACACCATCGAGGTGGAGCTGGTCTCCGGCACGGTCGAGGTGTCCGGTGGCTTCAACAACGGCGGCGACTATTCGATCGGCGCCGTCAGCGGCAACATCACGCTTCGTGTGCCTGCGGGCTTCGGTGCGGAGTACGAGATCGAGACCTTCAGCGGTTCGATCAAGAGCGACTTCGGTCCCACCCCCAAGCGTGCCGAGTACCTGCCGTCCAAGAGCCTCAGCTTCACCGAGGGCAACGGCAGCGCCGATGTGGAGATCGAGACGTTTAGCGGTACGATCCGACTGCAGAAATCCTGAACACGACAGAGGTCCAGCACCCGTGGAGAAGCCCGGCGTAAACGACCCGACCCGAGTCAAGCATTACGAGATTATCTCTCGGCTTGGCGAGGGAGGGATGGGCGTGGTCTATCGCGCCCGCGATACCCGGCTGGGTCGTACCGTCGCGCTGAAGATGCTGTCGGGTGAGTTCAGGCTGGATGCCGAGCGCAGTCGCCGGTTTGAGCGTGAGGCGAAGATCGTCTCGTCGGTCAGCCACCCCGGTATCGCGACGTTGTTCGATTTCGACGTGGATGGGGAATCGGCGTTTCTCACCATGGAACTGGTGGAGGGCCCGACCCTCCGAGAGGTTCTTGAGTCCGGCGCACTTCCCGTGGAGCAGGTGCTGGACTGTGGCTCCCAGGTGGCGTCCGCCATCGCGGCGGCTCACGAGCACGGGGTCATCCATCGAGACCTGAAGCCCGAGAACGTCATGGTCGGCGGCACCGGCTTCTACAAGGTGCTTGACTTCGGCGTCGCTCGGATCGAGGACGTCGTCAACGAGGAAGAAGAGTCCGGGTTGTCGAAGACCCAGACCCCGACCAAGTGGCTGACACGGGGCGGGGTGCTGATGGGCACCGTGGCCTACATGAGTCCCGAGCAGGTGTCGGGGAACGTTGCGGATGCCCGTTCGGACATCTTTGCACTAGGCAGCCTGCTGTACGAGCTTGCGACCGGTTGCTCTGCGTTTGCCCGTGGCAGTGACGTCGCGACGTTGCACGCGATAGCGTATGAACCGCCGAATATTCCGACCGACTCCGAGGTTCGGGTTCCCCGTGGTTTGGCGTTGGTGTTCGAGAAGTGTCTGGCGAAGGATCCTGGGAAACGCTACTCGTCGGCGGCGGAGCTTGCCGACGATCTCAACCTTCTACGCCGACAGATGCATGGCGGCTCCGGTGGTGTCGAGCGACTGAGCGTCTTTCCGGCGTCTAAGCGACGGGGGCTGTCAAAGCGTTGGTGGCTCGGGATCGCGGCGATCGTGGTTGTCGGTCTGCTGGGACTGTGGATTCCGAAGTTCGTCGATCGTGGACCTGAGGTGGAGGCGGCGGCGCAGACGTCGTCGGTGATGCCGGTGGCGATGGAGGTAGCGCCCATCCCGCGGGTCATCGTGGCGTTCTTCGAGAACCAGACCGGTGACGATAGTGCCGGTTGGATCTCCAGCGGTCTGCCGCAGATGCTGACCACCGATCTGTCGCGCTCGAGCCAACTCGAGGTGATCGCCACCCAGCGTCTGCACGACCTGCTGGCCAACGCCGGCAAGGACGCAACCACACCCCTCGATCGATCCACCACCGCCGAGCTGGCCCGTTGGGCCCGCGCCGACATCGTCATCAGCGGCTCGGTGTTCAAGCTGGGCGATCAGTACCGCATCGATGCCCAGGCCTACGATGTCGAGACCGGCACGTTGTCCGCCGCCCACAAGGTATCGGGGACAGATTTATTTTTGATGGTCGAGAACCTGACCACCGGGCTGCTGTCCGGTCTGACCCAGGGCGAGACGACCCGCCCCGAGAGGATGCCCACCCGGTCGCAGGACGCGTTCCTGGCCTTCACCGAGGGCAAGACCCAGTACGAGAACCTACAGTTCGAAGCGGCGGCGGACAGCTTCCGTGCGTCCATCGAGCACGACGGCGAGTTTGCGTTGCCACAGGTCCATCTAGCGACGACGCTGCTGACGATGGGTGACGTGGACGGCGGGTTGGTCGCCATCGAGACGGCCCTGCAGGATTCCGAGTCTCTTCCCGAGGACGAGCGCTTGCTGGCGCAGGGGATCGACGCGTATTTCCGCGAGGGCGACTTCGTGAAGGGCGCCGCGTTGTTTGCGGATCTGATCGAACGCTTCCCCCGTAATCCCGAGTCCCATGTCTGGTGGGGTCGCGCGGCGTCCGAGCTGCAGGGCGACTCGATGGAAGGCATCCGCCAGCTGCGTGCGGCGCTCAAGATCGATCGGGACTACCTACCGGCGGTTGTCGGCCTGGCAGGGGAGATGAGCCGACTGGGGGCCGTAGAGGAGTCCCAGACGATGCTTCAGGCGGCTGCGGATCGTTGTCCGATGGCGGCGGACGCGATCATGGAGCTGATGGAGTAGGGCGAGCTAGAGCGTTTCGACGAGCACGAGATGCGGCGACTCGAAGATGCTTGCCGGCGAGATGACCGGCTCGTTCATGGAGAGTCCGTCGGGGTATCGCTCCTTGATCTTGGCCGCGACCTCAGGACTGGACAGGTCGAAGTCCGCGAACGTCTGTCGCGAACCAATCTCTAGTCCCAGCGCCGAGTGGTACATCTTCCACACCAGCTCGGAGCAGTAGATCCGATCGTCGGACCACTCGAAGCGTAGATCGTAGGGGCGTCCCGAAAAGCGCTTGCCGACTTCCTTCAGTCGGGTCAGCGCCTCCGGCGTCAGGATACGATCCGCGTCCTTCAGTCTCTTGACGACATAGTGACCGTCGATCCCGCGATCGATCCACTCCTGGAGCGGGGTCACCTTCACGGGACCGACCGCCTCGTAGACGAACGGCTTGCCATCGTTGATGTAGATCACTCCCATGTGGGTGTAACGCGAGTTCATGGCCAGGCGTAGGGCCACGCTCTGGGACGAGCGGGACTCGTGGAAGATGATGTCGCCGTTTCGGTAGCTGGATTCGGACGCCGGAGTGCAGCCGATGACCAGGAGGAGTACAAGGACAACCCTTCTCATCGTGTAGCTGATTGCGGTGGGTGTGTGGGTCATCTACATGATCCCGTTTGTCGCCGGGTGGATCCCGATTATCGTGTGAACGATCCGTAACGGCATCCCGGATAAGCGGTTCGAGAGTTTACGCTTCATGGACGTCGTACGAGGTGATCTCGATCTCATGTCCGTCCGGATCAAGAAAGTAAATCGAATGCGAGATCTCATGATCCTGAAACTCAACTTCGATCCCGAGT
>Ga0224508_10000048_pt1 | contig 147589 bp, 141 predicted proteins | sample SF_Jan12_sed_USG_4_FD_170157 | JGI IMG/M metagenome (GOLD analysis project Ga0224508, IMG submission 170157) | Sediment microbial communities from San Francisco Bay, California, United States - SF_Jan12_sed_USGS_21 | ecosystem: Environmental > Aquatic > Marine > Sediment | place: USA... | reverse complement strand
CGCTTCAGCGCCACCCGCCAGGCAATCCTGACCGCGTTGTCCGAGCGTGTGGGTGAAACCTGCAATATCGCTTACCCCGACGGGCTCTACATGGCTTACTCTGACCGCGTCGAAACCAAGGCGCCGCTGCGCCTGCAGTTCTCTATCGGCATGCGCGTGCCGCTTTACTGCACCGCCAGCGGCAAGCTCTACCTGAGCACCTTGCCCAGGGGCCGACGCAAGGCCATCGTCAACAAGCTGGACCTGGAAAAACACGCCAAGAACACGATCACCGACCCGGAAAAGTTGCTGCTTGAGCTCGATCGTATCGCCGAGTTGCAGGTATCGGTCGACAACCAGGAACTCTACGACGATGTCATCGCCATCGCCGTGCCGATCGAGGACAGGCAGGGACGATTTTACAGTTCGCTTGCCATCCAGGCACCGGTGTCGCGGGTTTCACCCGAGGAGCGCGACGAGTACCTGCCGCTGCTGCGGGAGGCCGCACGCGATTTATCGCGACTCGCGGAAGAAAAAAACTAAAGTCGCTCAGGCGCGGCGCGCACCCGATTGCGCGAGGATTACGCCGGCGGCGACTACCGCCGCACCAGCCGCCTGCCACCAGTTCCAGCTCTCATCGAGCATTAGCACCACGATCACCATGACATAAAACGGCACCGCGTTCATGTGCAGCGAGGCAAGCAGAATCCCCAGACCCGAAGCGCCTCGAATCCACAGGAATTGCGCCAGCGCCAACGACGTGATCGAGGTAAACAACAGCAAGGCGGTATGACGGAGGTCGAGCGAACCGATAGCGGTGCCCGGAAATTCAAGTAACAACAGCAACAGATATATGCCGCTAACGACGAGCAGGCTGCCGGTCAAGGTGATGGCGGTCTGCCCGACGAAGGATAGCGAACGAAATTCGTTGGTGGTGGCGCGGGTGCCCCAGGCGAACAGTATCACCGACAGCAGGCATAGCAGGCTGCCCCAGCCGAAATTGCCCTCGTCGATCCTGGCCCCGGTGGCCAGCAAGCCGCCCGTCAGCGCAAGCAGGATTCCAAACAAAAGTCGCGGGCGCATGCGACGCCCGTCCAGCGTGACTTCCAGAATGGCGCCAATGATCGGCATCATCGATGCGGCAATCGCCGGTGTTACCGCATCCGACATATACTGACCAACCAGGAACATCATCGAGCCCAGCCCGAATCCGATTCCACCGACGTTGATGCCGCGCCGCCAGTTGGCGGCGCAAACTTTTGCCCAGCCGTCGATCCAGAACCAGAAGACGAACAATGCCACAACCGCGATCAATTGACGTATCAGCACCAGCGCGATCGTGCCCCAGCTCGCAAGCAGGACCTCCGCGATCGGAAACGCGAACGCCCACATCACCATCGCCAAAAAACAGGTCAGGTTCGACTTGACGATACTTTGTCGCGGCGCGGACAGGAATTCGGCGTTACTGGACACGGGACTCCGGCTGGTTGTGGTGCAGTGTCGATGACCTGATTGACGGGTCTCGGGATTATTTTTGTGGCTGAATTATTTGCGTATTGCCGGCGAAACACCAGTTTTTTGTCAGCCTTTCCAGCAGCTTCAAATTTTTTTGGCCAATCCTGTCAACCGAATTCGGGGTCGTGCGTTATTACTGGTAACGACAACCGAAAAACGGGGATTAACCATGACATTAACCCACATCAAACAGGGCACCTGGATTCTTTTGTTAGCATTCACGGTACTCGCGCTCGGCGCCTGCGGCTCCGACAGCGGGGGCGGCGACGAAGAAACCAGTGAACTGACGATATCGCTGACCGATGCCGAGGGTGATTTCAACCAGTACACCATCGACGTCGACAGCATCAGGTTGCACAAATCGAACGGGGCAATCATCGAAACCCTGCCGAACAGCGCGCGTCTGGACTTTTCCCGCTACGTCGAAGTCACCGAGTTTCTCTCCACCGCGACGGTACCGGTCGGCAGTTACGACAAGGCTGAAATCTCGCTCGATTTCAGCAACGCCGAAATCACTGTCGAGGATGAAAACGGTAACTCGATCCCGGGTTACCCGAAGGATGAAAACGGAATGCCGCTGACCCAGGTTACCGTCGAAGTCATGATCAACGCGCACAGCGGATTCCACATCAAGCCCGGGCAGCCGGCAGCGCTGATCCTCGACTTCGATCTCGAGGCATCCAACGAAGTCGTCATCAATGGAACTAGCGCCAATGTCATGGTCAACCCGATTCTGCTCGCCAATACCAGTATCGAAGACGAGAAAACCCGGCGTCTGCGAGGTTTACTGGCGGGCGTCAACCTGGATCGCGAAAGCTTCAATATAAAGCTGCGCCCGTTTCGTATCCGTCATCGCGACTTCGGCAAGATTACCGCATCCACCAATGCCGAAACCGTATTCGAAATCGATGGCGTGGCTTACCGCCAGCAGCAAGGCCTCGAGACGCTGGCGCGTCAAACCGGCCTGACCCCGCTGGTGGCGCTGGGCACGGTCAATTACGGCGACCGTCGCTTTCTCGCTCACCAGGTCTATGCCGGCAGCAGCGTTCCCTGGGGCGACAAGGATGTGGTCAAAGGCAGCGTCATCGCACGCGCCGGCAACGTCCTGACCGTTCTCGGCGCAACCGTTGAGTTCGATGACGGGCGTTTCAGTTTCAACGACGAGATCGAAGTTCTGATCGATGAAAACACCCGCGTCACCAGGCAGGGCGATCCTGGAAACGGTCACCGCATTAACGAGGTCAGCGTCGGACAGAAGCTTACCGTGCTCGGGCATCTCAGCGACGACGGCGAGACCCTCAACGCCGAGGGCGGTCTGCTGCGCATGCGCTACAGCCAGGTTTCCGGCCTGGTGGCATCGGTATCGCCCCTTGAGGTCGACTTACAGCACGTCAACCGTCGCATGGTGCAGCGCTACAACTTCAGCGGCACCGGCAGCAGCGCGGACAATGACGCCGATCCCGAGCATTACCAGATCGACAGCGGCATGTTAAACCTGAACAGCCTGGCACCGAGCGAGCCGGTCAGGGTAACCGGTTTTCCGACTCCGTTTGGCAGCGCGCCGCTGGATTTTACCGCCAAAACCATCATCGACCTGAGCGAACTGCCGACTAAAATGCTGATGTCCTACGGTGCCGCGGGCAGTCCCACGGCGGTGCTCAGTCTCGACGAACGCGGCATGCTGCTCGACCTGGCATCAGCCACCGGGCGGCACCATTTGAAGCAGGCGGGCATCGTCACCGATATCGCCAGCCTGCCCGAGGTACCTTTCATCGAGCCGGGCGGCAATCTCGGCCTGTTCGCCATCAGCCAGGGACGACGGGTTCACGTCTACCTGAACTGGAATGCCTACCAGCTAGCATTGAACCGCAGGCTTGCGGACGGTCACAAGGTTGTGTTCGTCATCGCCAAGGGAGATTACAGCGCGACCAACCTGCTGCTGTCGGCACGCCAGCTGGTTACCCGTATCACCGAGTAAATAGATCACAGTGCAGACTGCAGACGGATTGTTACAATTCCCCCATCCTGGTATGGGGGAATTGTTTGTGCGAAACGGAATAATCCTGGTGATAGTTCTGGCATGGCCGGCGCTGGCGACGGCGGACGCACATCTATCCGCGACGGACCAGGACTTACCCTCCGCGGCCATGCTCGAATTTCTCGGCGACCTCGAACCGATCGACGAGGAAACCTGGCAACTGCTCGAGCATCACGCACTGCAAGACGTCGCGCAAAATCAAGAGGTAAACAGCGAATGAAACGATTAGCCCAATTTACCGAGAAACTGATTCCCGGGTTAATGTTGCTGATTTTAGTGTCATCTCCCCTGCCTGTTTCGGCACAGGACTGGGACCAGCTCAGCCCGCAACAGCAGCGAGTCCTGAAACCCTTCGCATCGCGCTGGCCTCAACTCGGCCCGGATAAACAGGCCAGCTTACTACGCGGCGCCGAACGCTGGAGAAACATGAGCCCGCAACAGCGCGAGCAGATGCAGCAACGCTTCGAGCGCTGGCAGAAACTGAATCAGCAGCAAAAAGACGCGATCAAGCAACGCTTTAAAAAATTCCAGCAACTAAGCCCGGAGCAAAGGGCCAAAGTGCGCAGAGCTTTCAAACGCTTCCGCAGTCTGCCGTCCGATCAGCGAAAACTCTACCGCGATCGATGGAAGCGAATGACACCGGCGCAACGCAAGCGCTGGTTGCAGCATTTCCGTGACAAGCGCAGCCGGGACTGATGAAAAGGCTGCAGATCTTCTTTCTCATGCTCGCCCTGGTGCCGGCGACTCGCGCGGCCGCCGAGGAATGGATCGGGCTCGACGAACGGCAACCCGTCCTGCTCGGTATAGACCTTGGCGAGGATGAGGTCGAGGACTCGAGCCAGGCCCTGTTACTGGGCCTGCCAATTGGCAACCGTTTTGGGTATTACGGTTACTACAGCGAAACCCAACTGTCCGACCAGGACCAGGAGTTCGACAACCAGGCGCTGGTAAGCACAATCTGGCTGCAGCTAACCCAGCTGATCGAAATTGAGCTGCAGCATTTTTTCGAGGGCAAGGAAGGCGAGCTTGAAAAGCAAACCCTCGGAATGGCGATGGCGCTGGAGCAGGACGGCTGGCAATTTCGGCTCCAGCTCGACGACGGCGAAACCATTTTTTTCACGCGCAACGTCGATTCCGATTTTTTCGACAATTTCGTGCCGGATAGTTTTTCCACCGATGTCTCGGGATACGGTATTTCGCTAGGCTGGCATGGCCAACCCTGGTACTGGCAGGCAAGCTACCAGCGTTACGACTATGAAGACGATCTGAGCGTATTGAGCCAGAGCCGGTTTGCTAATTTTGTCGTCAAGTCGTCGACCCTGGCGCACAGCTCGTTACTGATATCGCAAAACGCCTCGCTGCTGCTGGGTCACGCCGATCTGGACAACGACTACTCGGTGCAGGTTTTTCAGGACCGATCCGCAATTGACGATAGCATCGGCGAGACGCTGGTCCTGAGCTGGCAACACTGGGCCAGCCAACGTTTCGGTTACCTGCTTGCCGCCGCATCAACCCTGCCCGTGGATGACAGCATTGGCTTGACGCTGGGCCTGCGATGGGCTCTGTAACAGCATGGAACAGGCTATCAGGCAGGCCCTCGACGGATTTTTTCGAGACTCCGAGCAAAAGGCATACCTGATGGCAATAGCGCTGACGAAAAACCACCATGATGCGCTCGAGCTGGTGCAGGACAGCATGCTTAAACTGGTGCAAAAGTATCATCGTCGCGATCCCGAGGAATGGGGCCCCCTGTTTTATCGGATTTTACAAAACTCGATCAGGGACTGGTTCAGGAAGCAAAAATTTCGCCAGGTACTCACAGGACTGATGCCGTGGCAGGTCGACACCGCCGAATCCGCGAAAGTCGCGCCATCGGCGGAAGACCAGCTTCGGCTGGACGACGAACTGCTGCGCGTGATCAGCGCTCTGAACCAGCTACCAATGCGCCAGCAGCAAACCTTCCTGATGCGCGCCTGGCAGGAATTCAGCACCCGCGAAACCGCCTTTGCATTGTCAATATCGGAAAACAGCGTTAAAACTCACTATGCTCGCGCGACGCAACAACTGCGTCGCATACTGGGAGACGAAGATGGATAAAGACCGGCAATTTCAGCAAGAAACCAAAAACACCTTCGATCGCCATCGCTTGGACGACTCAACCAGGAATGCTTTGCGGTCGGCGCGCATGCAGGCGCTGGACGGGCCGGCGCGTAGCAGAATTCCGCGCTGGATTCCGGCGACGAGCTTTGCCTGCCTGCTGCTGATCATGGTTGGTTTTCTGTTAAACCGTAGCGAAGATCCGAGCGAGCTGCCGCAAATGACGGCCGAAGAGCTCGCGCTAATCGCTAGCGAGGATGAGCTCGAATTGCTCGAGGAACTCGAGTTTTACATCTGGTTCGACGAGGACAAAAACGTATAAACCCGCATGCAGTGCGATAATACGGCTCAGGCCTGTATCTCCCCGTCATTGAAGTCCCGCAGCCGCTGCGCTTGCATTAGGTAAAAGTGAGCGCTTACCTGTTGCGGCCGGTCAGCCATCATCGCCGCCACTACGAAACCTTCGATACTTGCCTGGTAAAGATATCCATGCGAGTTATTTTCGACTAGATCCGAATAACGTAGCTGGCTCAAAGACCTGGCCGATTGCTGCAGCGCCGAGAGCCGCTTGTAGCAAGCTTCCTTGGCCGACCAGACGCGGTAGAAATAGTCGGTTTGCCGCGACCGGTTGTCGCGCAGACGGGCCTGTTCCTCCCGATTCATGAAAACCTGCGCCAGCGCGGAGAAATCACGTTGCTTTTCAGTGGCTTCGAGATCCACGCCCAGCGGCAATGCCGAGATTGCAAAACAGATGACCCCCTGGCTGTGGCTGAGGCTAATATGGGTATCCTTCGGCAGGTTACTGACAACCGGCGCGGCGTCCGGCAGTTCGATAAAACTCCAGTCACGATCCTGACGCTGAAACGTCTGGCTCAGGGCATGGCGCATCAATGCCCGACTCAAAAGGTATTCACGGCGCCGGTTTTTACCGCCGATCGAGTTCAGCCGATTGAGTTCCGAGTCGGACAGCATTGATTGCAGGGAATGCTCAATTTCGAGCGACGCCGGCGAAACCCTGCTAAACCAGAGGTGCAGAATATTTTGCGCCGAAGAGATTTTTTCATGCATTCGATTCACAACCATAACCGTAGTCAATGCCGATATCCACCAGCCCACCGTCGCCACAATAATACGCCGCCGCCGGCAAAAAACGAGTTTGGCGCGGACGCCGGTTGATATTGGCTGGCAATAGTCTTTACTCATGATAAAGTTCATTTCATATAGTGTTTGGAGTCAATAGCTGGTGATGAATTTTCGCCTTGAATCCTGGGCGGCCATGGCTCCGGGACTCGAAACCACGGAAGACTGGCAACAGTGGCTGCGCAATCCGAGCGAAATTAACCAGGCGCTCGGCAAGGTGACAATAACGGGCGTTCCGCCAATGCTGCGTCGCCGCTTCAACACCCTGGGCAAATGCGCCATGGCGGCGGCAATGCCGCTGGTGGAAGGGATCGAAACAATTCCGAGCATTTTTGCCTCGCGCCACGGCGATACCGAGCAATCCTTCTCGCTGCTCGAGGGTATCGGACGGGATGACCCCATGTCGCCAACCAGTTTCAGCCTCGCGGTTCACAACGCGGTAGGCGGCCTGTTCAGTATCGCGCGCAAGGATACCAGCGCGGTGACGGCGATTGCGGCGATGGAGGGACTGGTGCTGCAGGCTTTTGTAGAAGCGATTGGTCAGCTGCAGGAAGCCGAACGGATTTTTTGCGTGATTTACGACATCCCGTTACCCGAGTTCTATCGCCAGCACAGTAGCGGCGATACGCCCGGGTTTCCCTACGCGATAGCGATGATTCTGAGCCGCAGCGATGGCGAAGCGCTATTACTCGAACCGGCGTCGGCGACCGCGGCGGCGGGTTCGGGCCCCGGAGACAGCGAACCGATGCGACTACTGGCCCTGCTTTCCGGCCTGACCGGCGAAATCCTGCTACAGCAGCACGGTCAAACCTGGAGAGTCGCGAGAGTTAGCGACTGATGTGGGCGCGCATTAATTTCGCCTGGCGCTTATGCGGCACCGCCTTCAGTTTCATGGTGTTTGGACTGGGAGGGATTCTGGTTCCGGTGGCGGTAGTTCCGGTCCTGCGCTGCCTGCCTGGCGACGAGCTGACCCGGGCGCGCCGCACCCAGCGCCTGTTCCATCACCTGTTTCGCCATTACATCGACATGATGCGCTTTCTGGGTGTGCTCAGTTACGAGGTAAAAGATGTCGAAAAACTTAAGCATGCGCGCCTGGTGCTGGCGAATCATCCCTCGTTGCTGGACGTCGTCTTCCTGATCTCGCTGCTGCCCAATGCGAACTGTATCGTCAAGGGGCATTTAACGCGCAATTTCTTCATTCGCGGCCCGGTCAAGGCGGCCGGTTATATCGTCAACGAGAGCGCCGATGCCGCGATTGCCGATGCCGACCGCGCTTTCCGCAACCGGCAGTGCCTGATCATATTTCCGGAAGGTACCCGCACGACCCCCGACCAGGCGCTAAAACTCAAGCGTGGCGCTGCTAATGTCGCGATCAGAACTGGTTCCGATATCACCCCGGTTTTGATATATTGCAATCCAACGACCTTGACCAAGAACGAGCGTTGGTATCAGATTCCGCCTAGACGCATGCATTACCGAATACTGGTGGGAGATCAAATCCCGATCGAGCGATACTCTACTAATTTGAGTCCATCGAAGGGCGCTCGGCAATTAACCAGAGATCTAACCGAATATTTCGAAAAGGAGCTTATCGCCCATGGGTGATTTACACCATGAATTGAAACAAATGATAATCGACGCGCTCGAGCTCGAGGACATCGAGCCGGCGGATATCGTCGATGACGAACCGCTATTCGTCGAGGGCCTGGGCCTGGATTCCATCGACGCGCTCGAAATCGGGTTGAAACTGCAGGTCAACTACGGCATCAACCTGAAGGCCGACTCGGAAGAAACCCGACAGCATTTTACCAGTATCAACGCGCTCGCGGCCCTGGTCGAAGCGCAACGCAGCAAGTAAGTGACAGCCATGCAGAATCAGCAGGAAATTTATCAGAAGATCACCGAAGTTCTGGAAGATTTGTTTGAAATCGACCCGAAACAGGTTAGCCTGGAATCGCACCTGTACGAAGACCTCGATATCGACAGCATCGATGCGGTGGACCTGGTGGTCGAGCTGAAAAAAATCACCGGCAAAAAAATCAGGCCGGATGACTTCAAATCGGTGCGCACCGTGCAGGACGTTGTCGAGGCGGTTGTAAACCTTCTCAATGATGGTTGATGAAGCAGCCGCTCAAGCTTGTCGTACTGGCACTGTCGATTGCCTACCCGTTTCTGGTCTACTGGGGTTTGCAGCACTACGCGGCAAGCAGTCTGCTGCCGTTGATGCTTTTACTGCTTGGCCTGCGCTGGATCGTCGGCGGCAAATCGTTCGAACGCACGATGCTGATTGCCGTCATGGCGGTGCTGGTGTTTATCGCGTTGGTATGGGGGCACCGGCTGGGATTGAAATTTTACCCGGTGATGGTCAACCTGGGATTCCTCGGCCTGTTCGCAGGCAGCCTGATTTTTCCACCGCCCATCGTTGAGCGCATGGCGCGAATCCGAGATCCCGATCTCTCCCCCCGGGGCGTAGCCTATACCTACAAGGTAACCTGGGTGTGGATAATATTTTTTATCGTCAACGGCAGCCTCGCGGCGCTAACCGCCATCTGGGGATCGGATGAGATCTGGGCGCTGTATAACGGCTTTATCGCCTACCTGCTGATCGGAATCCTCGCCGCCAGCGAGTGGCTGCTGCGCCGACGTCTGATCAAGCAGTAAAAATGTCCGAGTTAATTCCCTTATCCCGCTGGCAGCAAAGAGCGCCCGAACATACCGTCGCGGTCAACCTGGGGACGCCGATCGATCATCGACAGCTAGAGTCGCGGGTACGCCGCTGGATGGCCGCCCTGCGACCGCATGACGGCGAGCGATGGGGCGTATTTCACAGCGACAGCTTCGACTTCCTTTCCATCCTGCTGGCGCTGTGGCAACTGCGGCGCACCGCCTGCATACCCAGCGACAATCGCCCCGGAACCGTCGCCCGATTGCAAAACGAACTCGACGGGCTGGTGGGCGAGTTCGATGACGGGCAGGCAGTCAAATCAACACAAAACGGCGAGCTGGACGATGCCGACTGGATCGTGCCGCAGGCGCAATCGATCGTGCTCGAAATTTACACCTCGGGTTCGACCGGCACGCCCAAGTCGATTCACAAAACCATCGACCAGCTGGAGAGCGAAACCGCCGTCATCGAATCGCTGTGGCCGAGCCAGGCCGACACCGTGATACTGGCAACCGTGTCGCACCAGCACATCTTCGGCATGACCTTCGGACTGTTCTGGCCGTTCAGCTCGGGGCGCGCGTTCGAAACCCGTTTTTGCGAATTCAACGAAGACCTGCGATTCAAGGCGGGGCATTACCCGCGTTTCGCGCTGGTATCGAGCCCGTCTCACCTGGGCAGATTCAGCGACACCATCGACTGGGCCGGAATTGCCGGTCGCTGCGAGTACGTGGTGTCGTCGGCTGCGCCGCTGGCGCGCGAAGACAGTCTACGGGTCGGTCACCTGCTCGGCGCCCCGGTTCGCGAAATTTACGGCAGCTCCGAAACCGGGGCGATCGCCTGGCGCAGGCAGCAGGCAGACAGGCCCGATGCCCACTGGCAGGCCTTGCCCGGGAATATCATCGAAGCTACCGACGGCGGTACACTCAGCCTCAGATCGCCTTACCTGGGCGACCTCGACTACTACGAGTTGCCGGATCGCGTGGCCTTCGACGACGATGGCGGTTTCAGCCTGCTCGGCAGGGTCGACAGCATCGTCAAGGTCGAGGGCAAACGCGTTTCGCTAACCGCCATCGAGCAGCTGTTGCAGCAAAGCGACTGGGTAAAACTGGTCAAGGCACTGACCGTCGAACGCAGCCGGGTGGAGACGGCGATCGTAATGCAGCTCAGTCCGGTTGGGCAGTCGTTGCTGGAATCTCGAGGACGCCGTGCCCTGATCAGCGAGTTTCGGCAAATACTGTTGCAAAGCTTCGAAGCGGTCGTAATCCCTCGCCGCTGGCGTTTTGTCGAGCAGATGCCGTTTAATCGTCAGGGCAAGTTGCCGCTGGATAATCTTCGCGCGCTGTTTGCCAGAACCGAGCTCATCTGGCCGCAAATTCTCGAACGCGAGATCGACGATAAGCAGGCAACCCTGAAATGCCTGATTCCGCCGCAGCTGGTTTATTTCGACGGCCATTTGCCAGGGCGGCCGATTTTGCCGGGCATCGTTCAGATACACTGGGCACAACGCTATGGGCGCGAATTTTTCCCGATCCAGGGTCATTTCGAACGCCTCGAGTTGGTCAAATTCCAACAGGTCATTTTGCCGCAGTACGAAGTTACCCTGACCCTTACCTACAGCGAGGAAAACCGCAAACTCGGTTTTCGTTATGAATCTGACAGGGGGGTTCATTCAAGTGGCCGCATCTGCTTCGCCAGCTGAAGGCGCCTATCGCCCGGCCGTTTTGATCCCGGTTTACGACCATGAAGAGGCGATTGGCCCTACGCTGAGTCAGGTACTGCAACACGATTGCCCGGTAATGCTGGTCGACGATGGTAGCGGCGAAACCTGTCGCCAGCGACTGCTGCAGCTGCGCGAGCAGCATTCGCAGCGCGTCAGCCTGCTGCGCCTCGAGGTCAACGGTGGCAAGGGCGCCGCCGTGAAAGCTGGCCTCATGGCGCTGATGGAGCAGGGTTACAGCCACGCGATTCAGCTGGATGCCGACGGCCAGCACGAAATATCCGATCTGCCCCGGTTCCTGGCCGCCAGTAAGGCCAGTCCGACGCACCTGGTCAGCGGCTATCCGCAATATGACAACGTTCCGTGGATACGCTACTACGCCCGCTACCTGACCCATGTCTGGATATGGATTAATACGCTTTCATTCGAAATCCGCGACACCATGTGCGGCTTTCGAGTCTACCCGCTGGCGGCGGTTACCGAGATGCTGGCGCGAGAACCCTGCGGAGACCGCATGGAATTCGATCCCGAGGTCATGGTGCGCTGGAGCTGGCGCGGCGGGCGGGTTGTAAACCTGCCGATTCGGGTGAATTATCCCATCGATGGCGTGTCGCATTTTAATCTGTGGAAGGATAATCTGTTGATCAGCTGGATGCATACGAGGCTCTTTTTTGGCATGTTGTACCGTTTACCCGTGATCCTGTGGCGCAAACTCAATGGCTGATTCCGATCCTCACTGGTCCAGCATAGGAGAATCCGGAACCGTACTCGGAATGAAGTTCCTGCTGATGATCCGCCGCGTGTTCGGGCGTCGCGGGTTCAGGCTGCTGCTGTACCCGACCATGGCTTACTATTACCTGTCGAAGCCCGATGCGCGGGCGGCGTCGAAGCAATACCTGCGGCAAATCGAACCCTACCTGGGTGCCGACAAGCGCCGCGGTCTTTCATCCTTTCAGCATTTCCTGATGTTCGGTGAAATCCTGATGGACAAGCTGCTGGTGTGGATGGGTAAAATTCTCAGGAACGACGTCGAATTCGAAACCCCCGACACCATCAGGGAAATCGAGACCGAGCGCAAGGGCGGTATTATCATTGTGTCCCACCTGGGTAATTTCGAGGTCTGCAGCGCGCTGGCCAACCAGATTCCCGACCTCAAACTGACCATACTGATCTACACCCGGCATGCGCGAAAATTCAACAGGCTGATGAAACGGGTAAGCGGCGCCACCGATGTAGAAATCATGCAGGTCACCGATATATCTCCGATAACGGCAATGCATCTATCGGAGCGCATCAATGCCGGCGGCTACGTCGTCATCGCCGGCGACCGTACCCCGGTGACCGGGCAAAAGTGGATATCCCGGGTTCGTTTCCTGGGCCGGGAGGCACCCATGCCGCAGGGCGCCTTCGTGCTTGCCGGGCTAATGAAATGCCCGCTGTACCTGATGTTTTGCCTGAAGCAACAGGGGCGCTACCATATTTACGTTGAACTGTTTGCGCGCAAGCTGGAATTCGGAAATCGAAAAAATCGGCGCCAGGCGCTCGATGCCGCGATACAGGAATTCGCCTTACGGCTCGAGTACTACTGCCTCAAGGAACCGTTACAATGGTTCAACTTCTTCCCCTACTGGGATGACGCCTCATCGCCGGATGCAGATCCAGCTGCGGGCACAGAACAGGAGTTTCGGGTTTGACTGCAACCAATGGAGTGAAAAGATGACAGAGGCCGAGGTAGAGATCGAAATCCCGTTCCACGATATCGACGTCATGGGCGTCGCCTGGCACGGTCACTACGTCAAGTACCTGGAAATCGCGCGCTGCGCGCTGCTCGACAAGATCGACTACAACTACCCGCAAATGCGCGATTCCGGTTATGCCTGGCCGGTCATCGAGGTTCGAATTCGCTATCCGCAGCCGCTGTATTTTCAGCAGAAAGTAAGGGTGATGGCAAAACTCGAGGAATGGGAAAACCGGCTCAAGGTCAGTTATGAGATCAGCGATATCGAGTCCGGAAAACGCCTCACGCGGGCTTATACCGTGCAGGTCGCGATGGATATGAAAAGCGGAGAAATGATGTTCGCATCACCCGACATCCTGTTCGAAAAGCTGGGATTAACGCCGTGAAACGGCTGGCCCTGATCGCCGTGCTGCTGGCCTTGTCTTGTGGCGCACGTGGCGAGATCAGTTTCAGCCAGCTGGCGCAGATCACCGGCATACCGGACAAACACGGCGGCAGCTTCGTACAGGAAAAATACCTGCAGGTGGTGGACGCGAGTCTGGAATCACGCGGTGTATTCGACTATGAACGCGGCAAATCGATTCGCTGGGAAATCCTCGAGCCGATTCAAAGCGAGCTGCTGCTGACCCCGGCCGGGATCAGTAGCGATGATAGCGGCGAGTCCTTGCTACAACTGGATGCCAGCGCCAATCCCGCGGTGGCCGCGCTGGGTGAAATTTTTTTCGCGCTGCTGACCGCGGACTGGGAAATGCTCGAGTCCCACCTCGAACTCAGCGGCAGCATCGACGGCGACAAATGGCACGCGGTGCTGGAACCGCTCGAGTCGACGACGCGGCTGGTTTTTACGCGGGTCGAACTGCACGGCGGTAAGCTGATCGAAAAAATCGTGTTACACGAAAGCAGCGGCGATCGCACCACTATTCGCCTCGATTAATCGCATTGATGGCGTATCGATTTTCCGAAATGAAAATACTGCCAGTCGGCTGGTTGCTGCTGGTGCTCGCCGTCGTCCTGCTGGCGGCGAGCCGCGGGGTGGCATTCGACTCCAGCATTCTGGCGCTGCTGCCCGAATCCGAACAGCAACCGCTGGTGCAGCGGGCCAGCGACAAAATCGGCGCTGAATTCTCCGAGCGCCTGCTGATAATGGTTAGCGGCGATGACGAACAGAAAATTCGCGCGGCGGTGACGGAAATGGCGCTCGGGCTGGAACAGCTGCCCGAGGTGGGGCAGGTGCACTGGCGTCTTGAAGACAGTGAACTCGAGCGCTTGCGCAACGAGCTGTTCCGCTATCGATTCAGCGTCCTCGACGGCGGTCTGAGGCAGCTTTTACTCGAAGGCCAGCAACAGAAGATCACTCGAAAGGCGCTATTGAGCCTGTTCGGCCCGGTCTCTGCCGGGGCCGGCAGCATCGTCGACGATCCCTTCGGACTGTACCTCGAATTGCACAAGCACCGTGGCGGCAACCTGAATATCGAGATCACCGACAGCCTGCTCAAGGTAGGCCAGCACCCGAAACCCGCCTACCTGCTCACCCTGTCGCTCGACGGCGACCCGTTTTCGCCCGCATTGCAGCAAACACTGCTGACAGAGATCGAGCGCCATCGGGCGAGGCTCGACACCGATGGCAGCATTCAAATGTCGGGCATGCTGATACACGCCGCCGCCGGAGCGGAGCAGGCGCAGACTGAAATTTCGACCATCGGGCTGGGTTCGCTGGCCGGCATCACGATTGCCGTATTGCTGATTTTTGGCCGCGGCCGCACACTGCCGCTATTGCTGGTGCCGGTTGCCGCCGGCTGCGCCTTTGCCACCGCGACAACCCTGCTTGTGTTCGATCGCGTACACCTGATCACGCTCGCCTTCGGCGCCGGGCTGGTCGGTGTCTCGATCGACTATGCGCTGCATTTTCTTAGCCAGCGCCGCTATTCCGAAAGCGCGCAGGTGCTGCCGAAAATTTTTACCGGGCTGCTGCTGGGGCTGTTTTCCAGCGTCATGGCCTACGCGGTAATGGTGCTGACGCCCTTTCCCGGTTTGCGCCAGATGGCGACTTTTTCGATCGCCGGGCTGCTCGCCGCCTGGCTTAGCGTCATTCTCTGGTTCCCCGGGCTGACCAGGGGCGATCCGGTGCAACCGATCGGCTTCGCCAGTACACTGATGCGACTGCGAATGCGGATACCTCGCATCGACCGCAACCGCGGAATGCAGCTGTTGCTGACACTGGCGCTGGCGGCGGCGCTGATCAGCATCTACAACAGCGATGGCCGCGATGACGTGCGCCTGCTGCAGACTTCGCCGCCCGAGTTGCTGCAGCAGGAGCAGGCGCTGCACCGGGCGCTGGGTAATGCCAGTAGCTCACAGTACCTGCTGGTCAGCGCGCAATCGCTCGAACAATGCCTGCAAAAAGAAGAATCCATGGCGCCCGCGCTCGAGCGACTGATGGCGGATGGACTGTTCGAGGATTATCGCGCGCTGTCCACTAGCCTGCCGTCGCAACAGCGACAGTCCGAAAACTACGCGCTGGTCAAACAGTTGTACCAGGATCAGCTGCAATCCTTCTACCAGACGATCAAGCTGCCGCAGGCGAAACTCGAGCAGGCGCGCCGCCAGTTCGAACTGGCCGCGCCGCGACGACTTACCGTGGAAGGCTGGCAACGGCTGGCCTCCAGCGAGGCCCTGCAGGGTTTCCTGATCGAGGCCGGCGACGCTGGCGCGCTGACGGTGATTCGTTTTACCGGTTTGCTCGACGACAGCGCAAAATCGGCGCTGGTCGAACTGGCCGACTCGCATGGCGGGGTCTATTTCGTCGACCAATTGCAGAACGTCTCGCAATTGCTGAAAAAATACCGGGTACAGATCGCCAAATGGTTGATAATCGCATACCTGGTCGTGCTGCTGGTGCTGCTGGTGCGCTATCGCGCGAAGCTCTGGCGGGTCGTGTTGCCGCCGCTGATGGCTTCGATCTTCACGCTGGCGATCCTGGTACAGCTCGAACAGGGCATCAACCTGTTTCATTTGATGGCATTGATACTGGTACTTGGCATAGGGCTCGATATGGGCATTTTTCTGACTGAAACCGACGAGGCGGCGCATACCTGGCTGGCGGTGTCGTTGTCCACCTACACCAGCCTGCTGGCTTTCGGGCTGCTGGCCCTGAGCAAAACACCGGTGCTGCATCACTTCGGCATTACCGTCGCCATCGGCCTCAGCCTGGTATGGCTGCTGGCGGCCAGCGCGCGCAGCGCCGAGCACTAGGGATCGAACATGGGCACTCGAGGCAGGCAAAACTACGATGTCGTTATTATTGGCGCCGGCCCGTCAGGCGCCGTCGCCGCGGCGCTGTTGCAGCGCAAATTCCTGTCCGTACTGGTGCTGGAGAGACAGCAGTTTCCGCGCTTTTCCATCGGCGAAAGCCTTTTGCCCCACTGCATGGATTTTCTCCAGCAGGCCGGCATGCTAGAGTCGGTGAAGCAGGCTGGGTTTCAGCCCAAGAACGGCGCCGCTTTTCGACAGGGCGATGATTACGAAAGCTTCGATTTCGGCGACAAGTCCTGCATCGGCTGGGATCAGACCTACCAGGTCGAGCGCGCTCGTTTCGACAAGATTCTGGCCGACGAGGCCGAACGACAGGGGGTCGAGATTCGCTACCGCAACACGATCACCGCATTTCAGTCCAACGGCGGCACGGCCAGGCTGGGGGTCACCGGCGCCGACGGCCAGGCCTACGAGGTCGATGCCGGCTTCGTCCTCGACGCCAGTGGATTTGGGCGGGTACTGGCGCGCCTGCTGGACCTCGAACGTCCTTCCGGATTTATCCCCCGCAGCTCTATTTTTACCCATGTAAGCGACCACATCAGTGCCGACTGGTACGACCGCAACAAGATCCTGGTTCACGTTCATCCGCGGCAGGCGGATATCTGGTACTGGATGATTCCGTTCTCCGGCGGGCGCGCTTCGATCGGCGTGATCGCTCCGACCGACGTGCTCGCCGAAATACCTGGAGACGACCAGTCCCGATTGCGCCAGCTGGTAGCACAGGTGCCAGACAAGGCCGAGCTGCTGGCCAATGCCGAGTATGACTCGCCGGTTGGCAGCATCGAGGGTTATGCCTGCGACGTCAGCCGACTTCACGGCGATAATTTCGCGCTGCTGGGCAACGCCGGCGAGTTTCTCGACCCGGTGTTTTCCTCCGGCGTCACCATCGCGCTCAAGTCGGCCAGCCTCGCCGCCGAAACCGTGGCGCGACAACTCGCCGGATCGCAGCCTGACTGGAATCTCGAGTATGCGCAGCCGCTGAAGCAAGGCGTGGACACCTTTCGCGAATTTGTCGGCGCCTGGTACGACGGGCGGCTACAGGACATTTTTTTCAGCAACAACAAGAGCGAAAAGGTACGAGGGATGATCTGTTCGGTGCTGGCCGGTTACGTCTGGGATGCCGACAATCCCTTCGTGCAAAAACCCGCTCGTCTGAACGCGCTGGCCGAGTTATGTCGCGCCGACTAACCGTTGCCACGTTAGTGATGTTCTTCTGGCTGGGCGGATGCAGTAGCCGGCAGCTCGATACGATGCCGCCGCCGCAGCTGCTGCTGCTGCCGCCGGCGGAAATCGCAGGCGAAATCCTGCTCAAGCAGGCGATCACTTTCGAAGCCGGCGGCCGCCAGCAGCAGTTCCTGGTGGTCGCCAGGTTTCAGCGGCCTCGCCTGAAACTGGTATTGCTGCTGCCCAGCGGACAGCCACTATTGACGCTCGACTACGACGGCCAAAAACTGCTGCAGGACAACCAGTCGACGGTCGAACTGCCGGGCAGAGAAATCCTGGCAAGCATGCAGTTCGCGCTCTGGCCGCAGCGGTCGCTGCAGCGGCATTACCCGCCAGAGGCCGGCTGGCAAATTAAAACTTCCGATCGCGACCGCACTCTATTGACCGCGTCAGGGGTGGTTCTTAAAATCAGCCGTGAATCCGAAACCCTGGTTGTAGATAACCACCTCCACGATTATCGGGTAATCATTCAAACCCTGGAGAAAAAGGAGTTATGACGTCAGCCAGGTGTTATCTCAATTCGCTGGGCATGCTTTGCAGTGCCGGCAACTCGAATGAAGAGATCAGGCAAAGCCTGAATTCCGGTATCGCCAGGCTGACCACCAGCGACAGCTATACCGAGGGCACGCCGCTGCCGCTCGGAGCCTGTCGCGGAGAGTTACCAGCGATTCCGCTGGCCGATAGCCAGTGGCATAGCCGCAACAATCAATTGGTGCTGGCCGCACTCGATCAGATCCGCGGCGAGGTCGACCGCGCGGTCGACGCTTACGGCGCAGATCGCGTCGGCGTCATCATCGGAACCAGCACATCCGGAATAGCCGAAAGCGAGGTCGCAATCCGGCAATGGCTGCAGACCGGGACGGCGCCCGAAAGTTACCACTACGGCGTGCAGGAGATGGGCGCGCCGGCCGAGTTTATCACCCGACTGCTCGGCCTGTCGGGGCCCTGTTACGGGATTTCTACCGCCTGTTCCTCCGGCGCCAAGGCGCTCGCTTCGGCCAGGAGACTTATAAGCGCCGGGATTTGCGACGCGGTCGTAGCCGGTGGCGTGGACAGCCTGTGCCGGCTCACGGTGCAGGGCTTTTCATCGCTCGAGGCGGTTAGCGCAAACCGATCCAACCCGATGAGCCGAAACCGGGATGGCATCAATATCGGCGAAGGCGCCGCGCTTTTCCTGGTCAGCGCCAAAAAAGCGGGGGTCGAGCTACTCGGTATCGGCGAAGGTTCCGACGCCTATCATATTTCCGCGCCGGAACCCAGCGGCGCCGGCGCGGTGCAGGTCATGCAGGCAGCGCTGCAGGATGCCGGCGTTGCCGCAGGCGAGGTCGATTACGTGAATATGCACGGTACCGCGACCGTGCTCAACGACCAGATGGAATCGCGCGCGATCGAGCAGGTATTCGGACTCGACGTAGCCTGCAGCTCGACCAAGCCATTTACCGGCCATACGCTGGGCGCCGCCGGCGCGATAGAGGCCGGCATTTGCTGGTTGACGCTGGAGGCATCCGAGCGTAGCTTCCTGCCGATGCATCTCTGGGACGGCGAAAAGGATCACGAATTGCCCGATATACGACTGCTGGGCCGGGACCATCGACCAGCCAGCCCGCCGCGGCGGGTGTTAAGCAATAACTTCGCTTTTGGCGGCAACAATATCGCGCTATTGCTGGGGCGTATCGAGTGAAAGCCGCTTACCGGGTCGACCAGCTGGTGCCGCATGCCGGCCGCATGAGCCTGCTTAGCAGGGTCGTGGCCTACGGTGAAGACTGGCTGCAGGCCGAAGTCGACATCACCGCTGATTCGATGTTTGCCGACGAGCGCGGCGTGCCGGCCTGGATTGGAATGGAGTACATGGCGCAGGCGATCGCGGCTTATGCAGGACTTCAGGAACGTTTACAGGGCGGCGTTCCGAAGATCGGGCTTTTGCTGGGATCCAGGAACTACTCCGCCAGCGGCGATTGTTTTGCCCGCGGCCAGACCTTTCGCGTCAGTGTCGAACTGGATATGGTTGCGGAAAACGGGCTCAATGTTTTTAACTGTGAACTGGAAGGAAAAGACGCGCGGGCGACGGCCGTGATTAATGTATTCCAGCCGCAAGACATCGAGAAATTTCTCGAGGAGACAACCTCATGAGCCTTAGCGTTCTGGTAACGGGATCGAGTCGTGGAATCGGCGCCGGCATCGCCCTGCAGCTGGCAAAAGACGGTTATGACCTGGTGCTACATTGCCGCAGCAAGCGCCAGCTGGCGGACGATCTCGCCGCGCAGATCGCCGCACTCGGCCAGAAGGCACGGGTGCTGCAGTTCGATATTTCCAATCGCGAGCAATGCCGGGCGGCGCTCGAGACCGACATCGAAGACAACGAGGCTTACTACGGCGTCGTCTGCAATGCCGGGGTTGCCCGCGACAACGCGTTTCCGGCGATTCCGGGAGAAGAATGGGACCAGGTCCTCAGAACCAACCTCGACGGCTTCTATAATGTACTGCATCCGCTCATCATGCCGATGATACGGCGTCGCCTGCCCGGCCGCATCGTAACCCTGTCGTCGGTTTCGGGGGTGATGGGCAATCGCGGCCAGGTCAACTACAGCGCGGCCAAGGCTGGTATAATCGGCGCCAGCAAGGCGCTCGCGGTGGAACTGGCGAAGCGTAAAATTACGGTTAATTGCGTGGCGCCGGGTTTGATCGATACCGAGATGACGGAAGACCTGCCGCTGGAAGAGGCCCTGAAAATGGTGCCGATGCAGCGTGTCGGCAGCGTCGAGGAGGTTGCCGCGACGGTCGCTTTTCTGATGTCGGAAAATGCGGCCTATATTACCCGTCAGGTTATATCCGTTAACGGTGGTATGTATTGATGAAGAGAGTGGTAGTAACAGGCATGGCCGGGATTTCGCCGATCGGCAGTGACTGGCCATCGATTAGAAATCGGCTGGCGACCCTGAGTACCGGCATCGTACGCATGGACGAATGGGATGTATTCGACGAATTGAATACCCGTCTCGGCGCACCTGTAACCGACTTTGAAATGCCCTCGCACTACCGGCGCAAGGATCTGCGCAGCATGGGGCGGGTAGCGCAACTGGCGGTGCGCACCAGTGAACTCGCGCTCGACGACGCCGGCCTGCTGGGTTCCGAAACCTTACACAATGGCATGACCGGCGTTGCTTTCGGTTCTTCCACCGGCGACACGGTGGCGACCCGCGATTTCGCCAGTATGCTGATCAGCGGCGCTTCCAGTAACCTCAATGCCAACTCTTATATCAAGATGATGGCGCACACCTCGCCGGTCAATATCGGGGTCTTTTTTGGCCTGCGCGGCCGGGTTTATACCACCTCCAGCGCCTGCACCTCGGGCAGCATGGGTATCGGTTACGCTTACGACGCAATCAAGCACGGGCAGCAGCAAGTCATGGTCGCCGGCGGTTGCGAGGCGCTATGCGCGACCGAAGCCGCGGTATTCGACACCCTGTACGCGACCAGCGTGCGCAACGACGAACCCCATCTTTCGCCGCGCCCGTTCGACAAGGATCGGGACGGACTGGTGATCGGCGAAGGTTCCGGCACGCTGATTCTCGAGGAACTGGAACACGCGCTTGCCAGGGGCGCCAGCATTCATGCCGAACTGGCTGGTTTCGGCACCAACTCCGACGGTTGCCATGTCACACAGCCCTCGTCCGAAACCCAGGAAGGCGCGATTCGACTAGCGCTGGAAGACGCCGGCATTGCGGCCAATGCCGTCGGTTACGTCAGCGCGCACGGTACCGCCACGGATCGCGGCGATATCGCTGAAAGCCAGGCGACTTACCGCGTGTTTGGCAGCGATATCCCGATCAGTTCGTTCAAGAGCTTCACCGGGCATACGCTGGGTGCCTGCGGCGCGCTGGAAGCCTGGACCACGATCGAGATGATGAACAATAACTGGTTTCATGCAACCGCCAACCTGGACAGCATCGACCCGGATTGCGGCGATCTCGATTACATCATGCGCGAAGGCAGGGAGATCGAGGCCGAGTACGTGATGAGCAATAACTTTGCTTTCGGGGGTATAAACACCTCTCTGATTTTCAAACGATGGAACTGAACGTAAAAGGAGAATCAAGACAATGAAACTATGTAACTGGGCTGGACTCGTTTTTTTGCTGATGGTCAGCTTGCCGGGCTACGCCTTCGACAGCGTCGACGAGCAGATCGATCATTACCTCGAAGTGCTGGCGGCCGACAATCACAAGGCCACGCTGTACATGTTGACGCGGTTGAAATGGACGGCCATTACCGATCCTCGCCTGTACGATGAAATTGCAAAATCGCCATTAAATCACTACCAGAACAAAAAACTCGACAAGATAACCATAAGTGACGCGGCGCATAAAATCCGCGCGCTGGGTTACAGCGGTAATCCAAAATATCGCGATACCCTGTCGACTATCATGAATGACTCGCCTAACAAGAAACTGCGAGGTCACGCCCAAAAAGCCCTGGTAGACCTCGATCGATTCGAACGCTGGAACCGCCAAATCAACGAGGCCGACGCCGCGGTACAGGGCAAGAACGTCGAAATTACGATTTATTCGAAAATGTTGAACGTGCAGGACACGCTGGTGCAGCGCTTTGCCGCGAGGGCCATCGTCGACGCCAGTGTGCAGGATTCCGATTTACTGGATGCCGTCGCCGAAAAGCTGAGGGCGATGTATACCGATCCCGCGCTCGACAAGCGTGAACAGGATACCGCCGCGTGGTTCGTCAAGGCGCTGGGACAAAGTGGCGGTTATCGGCAACTGTTAACCGAAGTCAATCAGGGCACACCCCACAAAAAACTGAAGAAACACTCGATCAGGTTTATTCAGTAAGCGGCTTGATCCGTGACAGGAGCCCGGCGGCCCCTCGAGTCGCGTTTTGTTGACGCCTTAAAGTAACGCAATAGTGAAGCCGGAGCGGATCGTTTTCAGCACGCCGATACAACCAATTCCGCCCTCAACAACGCCAACATGAGTTTCGAAAACATTAAGCAAAAAGTCGCGGCTGGCGACAATCGATGGCTGGTTACCGGGGCCGCGGGGTTCATCGGCTCGCATCTTGTCGAATGCCTGCTGCGGCTGGAGCAACGGGTGGTGGCGATCGATAATTTCTCCAGCGGCAGCCATGCCAACCTGGACGCTATTGCGCAAAGCGTGGGCACGGAGCGTTACGCATCGAAGCTTGAATTCGTCGAAGGCGATATCGGCGACTTGGAAGCCTGTCGGCGCGTTTGCCGGGATGTCGACTACGTGCTCCACCACGCCGCCCTGTCTTCGGTGCCGTTGTCGATTGAAAACCCGCTGGATTCGTACGCCACTAACGTCGGCGGAAGCCTGAACCTGATGCGCGCCAGTCAGCTGGCCGGGGTTAAAAGATTTGTCTACGCGTCTAGCGCCGCGGTCTATGGCGATCACCCGTCCTTGCCCCATCGCGAAGCCGAGACCGGAATCCAGTTATCTCCCTACGCGGTCGGAAAATTCGCCTGCGAGCGTTTTGCACGAAACTTTTTCGACTGCTACCAGTTGCCAACGATCGGATTGAGGTATTTCAATATTTTTGGCCCGCGGCAGTCCGCTCAGAATGCCTATGCCTCCGTTATCCCCAGCTTCGCGACAGACATGCTGAATCACCGGCCCGTGCAAATTTTTGGCGACGGAGATAGCAGCCGTGATTTCTGTTACATCGAAAACGTGGTCCAGGCTAACCTGCTGGCGGCGCTGACCGAATCCAGCGCCTGTTTCGGGCAGGTTTTCAACCTCTGTAGCGGCAGGCGAATATCGGTGCTCGAGCTATACCGGTCGATCAGGCGGTATTTCGAAGAAAACCGTCCGCGACTGCCGATTCACGAACCGGAATTCCGCCAGGCCAGGCCGGGGGATATTCGGCACTCGGCTGGCGATGTTTCGAAATTGACACAAATGCTGGCCTACAAACCCGCGCATGATTTTGCCGCGGGGCTTAAGGAAACTTTGGACTGGTATCTGCAAAATCGCTAACTGCGATGCGATCGCGGCGGTGTTGATTTAGCCGCAGGCATCGGTATATGGTAGCCTGATCCGTTAGCGGCTTGCACGGATCTTAACCTTTGGCAAATCCGCGATCGGGAATCGAAAAAATACCCGGATAAAGAGTATGAGTCTCGCTGGGCGGGCCAACTGGGCCAAAACAGGGTATCGAATAGTTACACGGTTCCCGCCGGCGGAAAAAATGGAGATACTGATGAAAGTTTTTGCCTTTTTCTTTTGTACGCTAAGCTTCGCGACACCGTCCTACGCCGCTGACGTCGATAACGGCAGTGAGCTGCACTCGGAGTCGTGCACGCAATGCCATGATTCGGACGCCTACACCCGAAAGGACAGAAAAGTCCAGGACCTGGCCGGGCTGGGAACCCAGGTCCGATTTTGCAAGGACAACCTGGGCGTTACCTGGTTTGACGATGAAGTCGACGACGTCATCGGATTTTTAAATCAGAAGTACTACCATTTCTGATATCTGCAGAAAGGACTGACAGGATTGTTCGTTTGAATTTCCGGATTTCACCCTCGACCAAGATCACCATACAACGGCTCCATGCATAAGACTAAAAATAATCGCAAGCACATCATTGCTGGCTTCGCTTCACTCTACCTACTTGCGCTGACAGCCGGCCTAACGCTACCGGGGATCGCTCACGCCTTCCATTTACCGCTATGGGAAATGGGCGCCGGCGTCGGCGTGATAAACGTACCGCACTATCGTGGCTCCGAAACCGAGGTCGATGTGGCGCTGCCGTTTCCCTACATCATCTATCGCGGCGATATTCTGCGCGTGGATCGCGAGGACGGGATTCGCGGCAAATTGTTCCGCAGCCCCGACGTCAGCCTCGATTTGAGCATGGCGGGCAGCATACCGGTTCCCGACACCGACGAGGGCGCGAGGTCGGATATGCCAGGGCTAGACCTGCTGATCGAGGCCGGCGCGGAACTGACGGTCAACCTGTGGCGCTCCGAAAGTAATGCCCAGCGATTACTGTTTGTCGCGCCTTATCGATTCGTCTATTCGATTGGCGACCCTATCCTGAAATACCAGGGCTGGACCTTCTCCCCCTACTTCAACTACAGGATTCACCAGCGCGGCTCGAAATCGCTCACGCGCTACAACATCAGCTTTGGCCCTATCTATGGCGATAGCCGCTACCACGACTATTTTTACGAAGTGCGTCCCGAATTCGTCACCGCGGAGCGCCCGGCTTACGAGGCCGATCGCGGATATAGCGGCAGCCGCATCACCATTTCGGTTTCTCGCAACACCAAAAAGTACATGCTGGGGGCCTTTGCCCGCTACGATAATCTCGATCACGCGGTTTTCGACGACAGCCCGCTGGTCGAAACCAGCGATTATTTTGCCGTCGGTTTTGCCTTCGGCTGGATTTTCGGCGCCTCGGACACGACCGGGAGGCACGAGTCGCATGATCACTAGCGGCCAACGGCTCAGCATGGAGTATTACCGGCCGGCCCGGTCACAACGCTCGTAACAGTAAACAAGGAGAGCCGAGAATGATCAATCGACTTTTGCCGTTCGCGCTAATAGCCGCTTTGTCGGTGACGGCCGGCTGCGCACTCCTCAGGCCCGCCGCGATCCCGATGACAAGCCAGTATTACCACTATCAGGAATCCAGTTCGAAACTGGTGGTACTGCTGCATGGACGAGGCGGTTCGGCCGGCAATTTCGTCAAGAATGGCGTCGTCGAACAGATCAGAGCCTGCCAGCCCGAGGCCAGTATTGTCGGCGTCGACAGTTATTTCGCCTATTATCGCGAGCGTATCATCGAGGAGCGCCTGCGCGAGGACGTCATCAAACCGGCGCTCGACGCCGGCGTCGAGCAGATCTGGCTACTGGGGGTATCCGTCGGCGGCCTCGGCAGCCTGGTCTACCGCCTGAGATACACCGACGACATCGAGGCGATAATCCTGATGGCGCCCTATCTCGGCGAATGGGACGAGCTAAGCGTTTATGCCGAGGACCCGCAGCTGGCGCAAGCGACCGGCGATCCAGATTTCATCGAAATCTGGGACAGCGTGATCGATATTCCGCTGGACAAGCCGGCGATAACCCTGGCATTCGGCGCGCTTGACGACAATAACAGGCAACATCGATGGCTGGCCGGCCTGCTCGATGAATCGAGAGTCGTCAGCGGCCCCGGGGGGCACAACTGGTCCAGCTGGAAAAAGCTATGGCCCGAGGCACTGCGGCGAAGCGGATTGTGCGACCAGGAATAGCCTCACCGAATTCCGATCGCGCCGCCGCTGTGCCGCGCCCTGCCTGTGCTCAGGCGGGATGAACCAGCAGCACCGGAACGCTTGCCTGTTGCGCCAGGGTATCGGCGATATTTCGGAAGAAGAAGCGGGTAACGCCGACGCGGGCATGGGTCGTCATCGCAACCAGGTCGATATCGCGCCTGTCGATGGCGCGCAGGATTGCCGCCACCGGATCCTTGTCGAAACCCACCTTGACCGAGACCTCGTAACCTGCTTTCCCGAGACGCTCGGTGATCGGCATCAGTTCGGCCTCGACATGCGCCTTGATGCTGTCCTGCTGCTGACTGGCATAGATCGGATGAAGCGTTGGCATCACCGGTTCGTCGCCCGGTAGCTGCACGTATCCGGCCCCCAGATCGGGCTCGCCGAAACCCGCGGCGCTCGGGGGCCTGGTGATGTAAAACAGTATCAATTCATTTTCGCTGGCCGCGAACAACCGCTCCACGCTGGGTAATATTTTCTGGCTGAGCGTCGATTGATTCAGCGGTATCAGAATTTTGTTTTTTGCCATGACTCTCTCCTCCAATGTTGCTTAAGTATAAAACCTGCACTGCCGGCATGCTAATTCCACTTTGGCGGATAATGGCACTAGCGATAAACTTAAAATCGCGTTTGCGCCGATCGCCGTTCGCACGGTGTCCGCGGCCGCAAATCTGTATAATCAGTTCACTAATTCCTGATGGACTGAAAATATGCCCGACAAACCGCAAGGCGAACTCACCACCCGGACCATCGCGATGCCGGCGGACTCCAATCCGGCCGGAGATATCTTCGGCGGCTGGGTGCTGTCGCAAATGGACATCGCCGCCGGTATCTGCGCCAGCGAGCGCGCTCAATGCCGCACCGTGACCGTCGCGCTCGACGGCATGCATTTTATCCGCCCGGTCAAGATCGGCGATATCCTTTGCGTCTACACTCAGATCGAGAACGTCGGCAACACATCGCTCGACATTCATGTCGAGGCCTGGGTGCAGCGTGACCGTTCACGCAGAACCGTCAAGGTGACCCAGGCAAATTTCAAGTTTGTCGCGCTTGGCGCCGACGGTCGTCCGCGACCGATAGCGGACAACGACTCCTGATTTAGCAGCGCTCAGCTATCCAGCGGCTCGGCGATGGACGGGCAGATCCCCCGCACCCGGGTCTGGTGCATGCGCCGGCGATATTTTTCGGCATCGTAACCGCAGCCACGATGCAGGGTACAGCGATTATCCCAGATGACCACGTCTCCCGCCCGCCAGCGGTGTCGATACACGGATTGCGGCCGCGTTATTTCCTTGATCAATTGTTCGATTAGCGCTTTCGCCTCGTCATCCTCCATGCCCTCGATTTGCTTGACATGCGATCCGACGAAAACGTTCTTGTCGCCGGTAACCGGATTTTGTCGCACCAGGCGCTGACGCACCGGATGCATGTAAGTACGCTGACCCTGCGTGACCGCGTCCTCGCCGACCTTGGTGCGCGAATAGATATAATCGTGAATCCCGACCCGGCCATCGATGCGATCACGAACCGCCTGATCGAGCCGCTGGAAGGCCGCACGCGCGCTGGCAAACTCGGTCTCGCCGGCCTCGGCGGGCACTTCGTAGGCGCACAGGATCGAGTACATCGCCGGAATTTCGCGAAACGAGCTGTCGGCATGCCACATCTCGTTACCGGTCGACGACTTGATCTGCCACGCCGAAACCTTGTTGCCATCGGCATCGATATTGCCAACTCGCCCGATATAGGTTACTTCGCCGCGGCTGTAGTAACTGACATGCTCTTCCTCGAGCTGACCGAAACGGCGGGTAAATTCAAGATGCCTGTCGTCGTTCATCTGCTGGTTTTCGAACAACAGCAACGAATACTGGTTAATGGCGAGGTCAATGCGGGCAAATTCCTCATCGTCCAGCGGCCGGGACAAGTCGACACCGGAAATGCGGGCACCGAACTCGGCATGGATGGATTCAATTATCATGCTGGGACGGGCTGAATTGAAACATCCGCAATGGAATCAGCTTTGCTCCTGTCAGGCAAGCTCTTGGTAGAAATGACAGGCCACGTTATGCCCGCCGCTGACCTCGCGCCACTCGGGCACTTCCTTGCGGCAACGTTCCTGGGCATGCGGGCAGCGGGTATTGAAACGGCAACCGGGCGGCGGGTTGATCGGGCTCGGGATCTCGCCTTCCAGTTTCTGCGCTACGTGCTGATCATCGGGGTCCAGCGACGGAATCGCCGATAGCAGCGCCTTGGTGTAAGGGTGAGCGGTTTCGGAAAACAGCTTCTCCGTCGGCGCCGCCTCGACGATCTGTCCCAGGTACATGACCGCGACAAAGTCGCAGGTATGCGCGATTACGCTCAGATCGTGACTGATGAACAGGAAGGTGATGCCGCTCTCTTGCTGGATCGAGTTCAGCAGGTTGAGCACGTCAGCCTGGATCGATACGTCGAGCGCGGCGACGGACTCGTCGGCGACGATAAACTTGGGATCCGATACCAACGCGCGCGCAATCGATATGCGCTGACGCTGACCGCCGGAAAATGCGTGTGGAAAACGCCGCAAATGTTCCAGGTTGAGTCGGCACTTGGCGGCGATTTCGCGCACCCTGGCATCGGTTTCATCGCGGCTCGAGGTTATTCCCATGACCTCCAGCGGCTCGGCGATGATGTCTCTGACCGTCATTCTCGGGCTGAGCGCGGCGTAGGGATCCTGAAAAATCAACTGCGCTCGCTTGCGATAATCCTTGAGTTCCGGCCCCTGCAGGCTAGCCAGATCGTAGGTGACCTCGTCATCCGAAAATATGACTTCGCCGTGGCTGATCGGCGCCGCTTTCAACATTGCTCGGCCCAGCGTGGTTTTACCCGAACCCGATTCCCCCACCAGACCGAAAAAGCTGCCTTTCTCGATTTCGATATTGATCCCTTCACAGGCGCGCACCACGGGACGTTTACCGAAGCCCAGCCCCCTCAGCGGAAAGTGTACCGACAGGTCACGCGCGGCGATCAACACGTCTTTACTCACGGCTGATCCCCTTGCGCCGCCAGATGACAGGCGACCCTGTGATTCGCGCCATCGATCGAGGTCAACGGAATTTCATTGCGGCATTTTTCGGCAATCGCATCCGATTCCACGCAACGGGTATGAAATACACAACCCGAGGGACGATCCAGCGGTGAAGGAATATCGCCCGGCACCGGTGTCAGCGGCGCATCGAGGTCGTCGAGCTTAGGCAGCGAGTTTAATAATCCGCGGGTGTAAGGATGGGCCGGAGAATTGATGACCTGGCGAACCGTGCCGGTTTCCACCAGGTTACCGAGATACATGACCGCGACACGGTCCGCGGTTTGCGCGATCACGCCTAAATCATGCGTTATAAACAGGATCGACATATGAAATTCCCGCACCAGGTCTTTCATCAATTCGATGACCTGCGCCTGGATAGTGACGTCGAGCGCGGTGGTCGGCTCATCGGCGATCAGCAGCCTGGGCTTGGTCGAAAGCGCCATCGCGATCATCGCGCGTTGTCGCATGCCACCGGAAAACTCGAACGCGTACTGGCCAAAGCGTTGCACGGGTTCCGGAATGCCGACGCGAGTCAGCATTTCGATCGAAACATCCCTGGCCTGTGCCGCGGTCATATCAGAATGAATCATCAATTGCTCGACCATCTGGTCGCCGATGGTAATGGCCGGCGCAAAGCTCGCCATCGGTTCCTGAAAGATCATCGAGATCGCGCCGCCGCGAATAACCATCTGCTCCCTGGGTCGCCTCAACGACAATACATCGATTTCCTCGTCATCGAGACGCAGAGTAATCTGGCTACCCTCTTCGTACACCGAATTCTCTGCATTGAGCATCATTAACGATTTCGCCGTCACCGACTTGCCAGAGCCACTTTCACCCACCAGCCCGAGCACTTCGCCCGGCGCGATATCGAAAGACACGTCGTTAACAGCGGTCACCAGGCCCTCGTCGGTTTTAAACCGCAGGGTTAAATCTTTTACGGAAATCAGCGGGCTCGTCATTTCTTGGTATCCGCGTATGGATCGGCGGCGTCTCGCAGCCCGTCACCGACAAACACGAAGGCGAGCACCAGCGTGATGAAAAATAAAACCGGGATGAAGTTCCATTGATAATTCAGCAGGACATCCGCCTTGGTCACGTTTTGCAGCATGACTCCGAGCGAGTTGACCGGTTCCTTCAAACCCAGTCCGATGAAGCTGAGCGCGGTTTCGGAGAGCACCATGTAGGGAAAGGAAATGATCAGGTCAACGATGATATAACTGGTAAAACTCGGCAACAGGTGGCGGCCGATGATATGGCGTGAAGAGGCGCCGCACAATTGTGCCGCCAGCACATACTCCTGGTTACGCTCGGTCAGCAGGTGGGTTCGAACCCGCCGTGCCAACGTAGGCCAGCCGATAAAACCGAGGATTATCGAGATGATGAAAAATCGCCCCTCGGAGCTCACGGTATCCGGAATAAAGGCGGCGATGGCCATGAACAACGGAATCGCGGGAACCGTTCGCACCGCATCGGTGATCATCTGCAGTACCGAGTCGGTCCAGCCGCCGTAATACCCGGAAACGCCGCCGATGATCAGCGCCAGCACGAATGCGATCAAAACACCGATCGTGCCCACCGCGAGCGAAGTGTTGATTGAATGGAAAGTCCGCGAGTAGATATCCTTGCCCGTGCCATCGGTGCCGAACAGGTGGATCTTGCCCTCGTCGACACCGAATAAATGGGTCTTGAACTTCATCCCCAGCAGCGTGTACTCGTCGCCTTGCGGAAACAAAACCACGTAACGGCGCTTGTCCTTGTTGACCTTGGTTACCCAACGAAAATTAGTTTCGATCGAGCGGGTTCGTTCAAAGGTGTAAATAAATGGCCGGAACGAGAAGCCGTTTTCGTCCCAGAACTTGGGAATATTCGGCGCACCGTTCTGGTAGTCGGCATTGCGGCCCTCGATGGTCGGATCATAAGGCGTCAGGAAAGGCGCGAAGAATCCCGACAGGACCAAAAGAATCAGCACCGCGGCACCGATCATGGCGGCGCGCTGCTTTTTGAATCGGGACCAGATCAACTGCCCCTGGCCGGCGGTAAAATAGGCCTCTTTACGGCTCTGGTCTACGTTTGCGTCGGTTTCTTCGATGTTTGCGGTATCGGTCATCTCACTTATCCCAGGATGCTGCGGCGAACCCGCGGGTCGGTCAACGCCAGGATGATATCGGTGACAAAATTAATACCGACGATACTGGCGGTGAGCAGGAATATGATCGCACCCGCCATCTGCTGGTCATTCGAGCGCGCCAATGCCTCGATCAACAAGGCCCCGGCTTCCGTCAGGGTTAGTATCAACGCGACAATCGGCAACTCGTTGAAGATTCGGTTCAGGTCGAAACCGAGGGAGTTGATGATCGGGCCGAGGGAGTGCCGCGCGGGGTAGCGCCAAAGCAAGCGACGCCCGGTAACGCCGCGGGCGGCGGCGGCGAGCACATACAGCTTACCCACTTCATCGGACATCAGCGCGCGTACCGTCTGAATCGCAAATGCGGTAGCCGACCAGCCGAGAATAAATACCGGTAACCAGGCGCGTGACAGGAAATCCATGACGCGATCGTAAGACCAGGCGGCATCGCGATATTCCTTGGAAAACAACCCGGTCAGGCTATCGCCGAAAACCACCGTCGAGAACAGCATGATCATCAGCGCCAGCAGGAAATTCGGCATCGCCAGACCAAGGTAGCTGACCAGGCGTAAACTATTATTGACGATCGGACTTTTCGACGTTGCCGAAATAATGCCGACGGGTATCGCAATCAGGTAGGCTACCAGCAGCGAAGTCAGACAGATGGCCAGGCTGATCCAGAACTTTTCTCCCAGCAGTTGCGAGATATTTAGCCGCAGAATACAGCTATCGCCAAATTCCCCCTGGAAGGCGTTAACAATCCACTTGCCCCAGCGCACGATATAGGGTTTATCCAGCCCGAGACGGACGCGCTCGGCTTCGATATCGGCAACCGATATCTGGCTGCCCTGGGTATTTTTAAAGGCGAGGTAGCGTTCGGCGCAGTCTCCCGGCACCAGTTCCATCAAACTGAACACGATGAACGACACCATGATCAGAGTGATGACTGCAAGCGCAGCCCGCGTGGCGGCAAACTGTAGGAAGTGAAACATTAGTTTCTCTAGCGTCCCCCGGTGCTCCCCTTAAGATTTCTCGATCCTGGGGATTTTGTTATTTTGGCTGCGGGCAAGGATAGCCCGCAGCCAAATTTATTGTCAACTAGCCGATTTTACTCGTCCAGCCACCACTGGGTCGGACGGTAAGGGTAAGAACGATAGTATTCGAACGAGTGGGTCGTGTACTCGACGATGTTCTTCAGCGCGTTGCGATGGTAAATCGGCGCCGGTACCTGAACCGTGCCGATAAACAGCAGGTTCTCTACCAGGTTCTTGACCATGCGTGCACCCAGCTTGTTCGATTCCGGCGTTCCCGCGGTAGCGGATTGAAACGCGGTGACGTCTTTCATCATCTGTTTCGCGTAATCAGGCGGTTCCACGCCGCTGGCGCCGTTCGAATCCACCCATTCGGCCCACAGCATGTTGGTGCGCACGGTAAAATAATCGTGATACGGCGGTACCCAGATCTGGTTGGTGCCGAGCACGATCGCAAGCGGCTGGCCGTTGCGCCACATGGTGACATCGAGCTTGTTGGAAGATTGCGCGCTGCGGTACTCGTCCGGCGTGACTTCCTTGACCGTGGTCTCGATGCCGGCCGCGGCCCAGTGCTGACCGATCAGTTCGACCATCGCTGCCGGCACACCCTGCACCGAGAACTGCAGGTTGATAACCAGTTTTTCACAGTTCAGCAAATCGCGGAAACCATCGCCATCGCAATCCTTCAGGCCCATGTCGTCGAGCAATTTGTTGGCAAGCTTGGGATCGTACTGGGCGTAGTGCTGCTTCCATTTTTCCTCGACGAACGGGGGCGAATCGGTGAAACCGGTATATTGCTTGGGCTCACCCATGCCGAAGAAGGCAACCTCGTTCATTTCGTTGCGATTCATCGCCACCGACATAGCCTGGCGGAAGCGCAGGTCGGAGAAGACCTTGCGTTTTTCCAGGTTTTCGTGGGTCATGTTGATGCCGAAGGCCGCGATCGTGACTTCGGGACGTAGTTGAACGGAGTAGTCACCCTTCTCCTGGTTTTCCAGCAGCAGCGGCGCGGTCGACAGCTGCAGCGATTGCGCCTTGAAGTCGACCTCGGCGTTGACCAGCTTGAGCAAACGCACCTCGTCCTCGTTGACGAAGATCTCGTCCTGCTCGCTGATGTAAGGCAGCTGGTTGCCGGCGGTGTCTACCTGGAAGAAATACGGATTCGCCACCAGGTGACGGCCCTCGGTGCTTTCCGAGATCAGGATGTGCGACTCGAGCGTCGGCATCGTATCCTTCGGCATTTTGGCGACCTTGTCCGGGCTGCGCAGCATCGGCGTCGGCGTATCGGTCCAGTCAGAGTTGCCGTAGTAGTTCGAGATCACCTCGTAGCCGTCATTGAAACCCATCGCCTGCGCCTTCTTGTCGGCGTCCGGACTCAGGTCAGGATCCCACTGTCCGAGGAAGTGCTTCGGCTGGAAACCCTGCGCGTAGGAGTTTGCGAAATGTACCAGCAGGCCCGGCTTCGGCGCCGGCAGGTTGAAACGCACGGTTTGCGGATCGATGACGTCGACCGTCATCGGCTTGTCGGCGACCAGTACGTAGTTTTTCGGCTTTTCAAAAACCTTCGGATTCAACGAAAGTCTGTCATACCAGTACTTGACGTCTTCCGCGGTAAACGGATGGCCGTCGGACCACTTGTGGCCCTTGCGCAGGAAGAAGGTCAGCTGGGTGAAATCGTCGTTCCATTCCCAACCCTTGGCGACATTCGGCACGATGGTTTGCAGATTGTCCGAGTAACGCACCAGGTTAACGTGACGAATCGCGAGGAAGTCGGAAGTGCCGGCCTCGGTTGCATTCGACATGACGTCGAAGGTGCCGCCGTATTTACCGATGCTATCGTAAGGCGCCACCACCAGGGGCTCCTCGGGGAGGCGTTCGGCCACTGGCGGCAGTTTCGACGGATTACCGCGAATCTTGCCGTTGAGCTTGGAGATGTCCGGGTTTTCGGAAAACGCCATTGTACACTTGGCGAGCTTTTCGAACTCGGCCTTGTCGTACTGTTGCGGGTACTTGCCGGCCCCGACGCCTTTCATATCGGCGACGGTTACCGCCGGGCAATTGGCACCCAGCGCGCTACCGGCCACGGCCATTAGGCCGATACTGATCAAATATCGTAGCTTATTCATTGGAAGTGTCCTCAAGAGCTATAAAATTATTGGTATCTGCTCGTTTTATTAGTATTTATCCACCCATATACTTCGGGCGAACCGCATTAAACTAACCTACATCAGGCGAATAATCAATCAATCAAGGTTGCGTTGGAAACATGGCAAGGCTGTATTACCAATACCATGACATTTTGAGGGGCAGCCGGAAATGCGATTTTTTCAGGTAACCTATTGAACTCGAGAGATATTTACAACAATTCTATCCAGTGTACGACAGCCAGCCGGGCGCCCTGCGCGAGCTGCAGCTGACAACCTATATTGGCCGTGGCGATGAGTTCGGGCGCATCCACCGTAAGCGCCTTTTGCTTGTTCTCCCTTAATTGCGCCGACAGCTCGGGTTGCAGCATCGAATAGGTGCCGGCCGAACCGCAGCACAGATGCGCCTCCTCGACCCGGCAGATTTCGTAGCCGGCCCTTGCCAGTACCTGTTCAATTCGGTTATTGAAGCCGAGCCCATGCTGCATGGTGCAGGGCGTGTGCACCGCGACGCGGCGCTTCGGATTCGACACCGCCGGCAAACGATCGACCTCGGCTTCCACCACTTCGATCAGGTCGCGATACAGTTCGCTGACCTTTCGTGCCTTGTCGGCGTAGGCCGGATCGGTCGCCAGCAGGCGCCCATAGTCCCTGACGCTGACGCCGCAGCCGCTGGCGGTCACCACGATGGCCTCGGCGCCGGCCTCGATATGCGGCCACCAGGCGTCGATCAACGCCTTTACCTGGCGCAAACCGTAGTCGGGTTCCGAGGTGTGCAGCGCGGCGGCGCCGCAGCATAGGGTCTGTGACAATTCTATGACCTCGATCTGCAACCGGTCGAGCAGGTTAACCGCGAGGCTGTTGGTATTCGGCGCCAGTGTCGGCTGCACGCAACCCGCAAGCATCAGCATCTTGCGCTGATGCGATCCGGCGCTGCGCGTTATCGGAGTCTGTTTAGGCGGCACCGCTTGCCTGAGCCTCGCCGGCAGCAGCGGCGCGAACAGCTGGCCGAGACGAATCGACAGCGCGAACAGCCAGCCCGAGTTGATGAAGCGCACAATCGCCTTACGGCGCAACCGGTCCCAGGCCGGGCGCGGCAATTCCTGCTCAATCGCTTCCCTGCCGATCTCCAGCAGGTGGCTGTAGGTGACGCCGGATGGGCAGGTGGTTTCGCAGGCGCGGCAGGTCAGGCAGCGATCGAGGTGTTTGAGCATTTCGACGTTGGCGGGCTCGCCTTCGAAATACTGTTTCATCTGGTAGATGCGCCCGCGCGGGCCGTCGAGTTCGTCACCGAGCAATTGGTAGGTCGGGCAGGTGGCGTTGCAAAAACCGCAGTGGACGCACTTGCGCAGAATCGCCTCTATCGATGCGGCATGCGGGCCCTGCTGAATTTTTGCGGAGAGATTGGTTTGCATTTACAGACCGGGATAAATCCTGCCGGGATTGAAGATAGCGGCCGGATCGAAACTTGACTTGATGTTGCGCTGCAACTTCAGCATCGCGGCCGGCAGCGGGTGAAACATCGGCACCCCGTCGGCGTGTCGACGATAGGCGCACAGGTTGCCGCCTGCGCCGGCGACCCGTTCGCGCAGGGCGTCGACATCGATCTCGCCGCGGCACCATCGCCGCGCGCCGCCCCATTCGATCAATTGCGAATCAAGCGCCAGCATATCCGGGCTCGCCGGCGGCAGCGAGATTCGGCTTAGCGGCAACTCGGTATCGAAAAATTCAAGCCTTTGCTCCTTTACCTGCCGCCAGTCGGTTTCGGTCGCATCCCCGCCCAGCTGCGACGCCGCCTGCGACACGCCCTGTTCACTGCCCGACAATCGCAGCTGGCTGCGGCCATCGTGCCACAGCGAAGCCGTAATCGGGAAAGGCTCGCAACCAAGCCCATTGATCCAGCGAATATGCTCATCCGCGCTGGCATGCTCATAGCCAATCGTCAGTTCGGTTTCACTGACGGGAATAACCCGGATCGAAACCTCGAGAATAATACCCAGCGTGCCTAGGGCGCCGACCATCAGGCGCGATACGTCGAAACCCGCCACGTTCTTGATCACTCGGCCGCCGAACTGCAGCACCTGTCCGCGCCCGTCCAGCAGTTTCACGCCCAGAACAAAGTCGCGGATGCTGCCCGCCCAGGCGCGCCTCGGGCCCGCCAGGCCGGTCGCGACCATGCCGCCGATAGTGGCGTCCTCACCGAAACAGGGCGGCTCGAAGCCGAACATCTGGCGGTTTTGCGCCAGTAGCGCTTCGACTTCCTTCAGCTTGCAACCGGCGCGTAGCGTAATCACCAGTTCCGCGGGATCGTAGTCGATAATGCCGCTATGCCCGGAAACGTCGATCGGCAGCGCCTCGATGGCTTCACCGTAAAAACGCTTGCTGCCGCCGCCGATGATCTCGATTTCCCCGCCATTGGCGGCTACCGCCCTGATCTGGGTGCTGAGCTCGTCTTCGATGCTGACGTCTAGAATATCGGTCATCAAAAACGTTCCAGTTCGGGAAACGGCAGCTTGCCGTCGTGCACGTGCATCGCATTGTGCTCGGCGCAGCGCGCCAGGGTCGGAATCGCCTTGCCCGGATTCAGAATCTTCAGCGGGTCGAAACATTCGCGCAAGGCATGGAACTGATTGCGTTCGGAGTCGCTGAACTGGATACACATTTCGCCGATTTTTTCCACGCCGACGCCGTGTTCGCCGGTAATGGTGCCGCCATGATGAATGCACAACTGCAAAATCTTGCTGCCCAGCGCCTCGGTTTTCTCGAGTTCGCCCTCGTTGTTGGCGTCGTACAGGATCAGCGGGTGCAGGTTACCGTCGCCAGCATGGAACACGTTGGCCACCGGCAAGCCGAACTGTTCGGAAAGCTCGCGCACGCCGGTCAGCACCGCCGCCAGCGCCTTGCGCGGAATGGTGCCGTCGATGCAATAGTAGTCGGGCGAAATTCGGCCGACCGCGGGAAACGCGGCCTTGCGTCCGGACCAGAACAGCAGGCGCTCGGCTTCGTCTTTGGCGAGACGGGTTTCGACCGCGCCGCCCTTGTTAAGCACCTGCTCCACCAGATCGATCTGCGCCACTACCTCTTCCTCGGTGCCATCGAGCTCGCAAATCAGGATCGCCTCGGCCTCGACCGGGTAATTGGCGTGCACGAAATCCTCGGCGGCGCGAATCGCCGGGTTGTCCATCATTTCGACGCCGGCGGGTATAATCCCCTCGGCGATGATCGCGGCGACGCTGTCGCCGGCCGCCTCGACCGAGTCGAACACGCCCATGACCACGCGCGCGCAACGCGGTATCGGCAGCAGCTTGACGGTAACCTCGACGACGATGCCGAGCATGCCCTCGGAGCCCACCAGCAGCGGCATCAGGTCGTAACCGTCTATGTGCAGGCAGCGTTGATCGATTTCGAACAACTCGCCGTCGGCGCCGACTACTTTAAGCGCAAGTATGTTGTGCAGGGTCAGGCCATATTTCAGGCAGTGCACCCCGCCGGCGTTTTCTGCGACGTTGCCGCCGATCGAGCAGGCGATCTGCGACGACGGGTCGGGCGCGTAGTAAAGACCTTTCGACTGCACCGCTTCGGAAATCGCCAGGTTGCGCACGCCCGGCTCGACAACTGCGCTGCGCGACAGTTCGTCGACCTGCAGTATGCGATTCATCTTCGCCAGGCTCAGCACCACGCCTTCGGCGTGCGGCAGGGCGCCGCCCGACAGGCTGGTGCCGGCGCCGCGGCCGACCACCGGCAGGCGTTGCTCATGACACAGGCGCATGATTTGCTGCACCTGCGCCGTGTCTTGCGGCAATAGCACCAGCAACGGCTGTTCGCGATACGCGGAAAGGCCGTCGCATTCGTAAGCGGCGAGCGAGGTCGGCTGGTCGATAACGCTGTCCGCGGGCAGGAATTCGCGAAAGCGCACGGCTAGTTGTTGGCGGCGAGTCTGTGACATGCGAAGTATGCTAGCATTTTGTTTAAGGAATCTCTGCAATTTAAAGGGATTCCTGCGGCACAGGGGTCTGCCGTCATTTTCGGATCATGCAAGTGATTGAAAAATGAAGAAAACCGTAAAAACAAAATTTCGCGTTTTTGGTGTACTGCCGGGTCAGGATGGCTTATGCAGGGCTACGTAAATTAAAAAAAGGTGTGTATTCGAATGAGCCGTATTGTTTTTCTGAATGGCGATTACCTGCCGGCCGATAAGGCCAGGATTTCCATCTTCGACCGCGCCGTCAACTTCGGCGACGCCATCTACGAGGTCGCGGGTGTGCTCGACGGCAAGCTGGTCGACTTCGAGCACCATATGCAGCGTTACTTCAGTTCGCTGGACAAGCTGGCGATCGAATCACCGCTCGAGCAGCAGCAAATCCTCGAAGCCTTCCGCAGGCTGGTGGAACTCAATCGGCTCGACGAAGGCTTGGTTTACATGCAGGTAAGCCGCGGCCAGGCCGAACGCGACTTCGTCTGGCCCGAAGACATCGAGCCCAATGTATTCATGTTCACCCAGCCCAAGAGCTCGGTCGAAAACCTGGCCGCCGAAAGCGGCGTCACGCTTGTCAGCACCGACGATATCCGCTGGGCGCGGCGCGACATCAAGTCGGTCAATCTGCTGGCCCAGGTGCTGGCGAAAAAGGTCGCCGCCGATGCCGGCGCCTACGAAGCGCTGATGGTCGACGCCGACGGTTATGTCACCGAATGCGGCAGCACCAGCTTCTTTATCATCAAGGGGGATTTGATCCTGACGCGACCATTGACTAACGATATTCTGCCCGGGGTCACCCGACGCGCGGTAGTCGCGCTGTGCAACAGGCACGGTCTGCGCCTAGTGGAAAACCGATTCACGCTGGACGAGGCGATGAGCGCGGACGAAGCTTTCATCAGCGGCGCCTCCAGCTACATCTTGCCGGTAGTCAAAATCGACGATCGGCAAATCGGCGGCGGCAAGCCCGGCGACCTGACCCGCAAACTACGCCAGATCTACATCGATCACGCCCGCGCCAGCCTGACCTGATCTGATCTCTCTCAACAACAGCGCCTCCGATGTCCACGCCTCAAAAACAACGTGTAAGTTAGTATTATTCGCTTCGGTAGACTCTTATGAACAAATGTCGCTCCATAGCTTTTTTGCCGAATGGCAAAGCGTCAATAGGCAGCCGCGGAGTGGGTTTCGCAAAAGTGTCGCGAGGCAGGATGCCGAGCGCCAAGCGATCACAGGGATGTGCCGACCGGCGCAAAGCGCCGGTCGGTAGCGCCTTTTGCGAAACCCTCTTCGCGGATGCCCGGGGATCTACCCAAAATTCAAAATCTAATGATCGCTTCGCGACGTTGGACTACTTTATGAAGTTGTAGTCTTTGGCAGCCTGTTCAGGATTGATGTACTCGCGTTCGAGGTCCTGCTCGATCAGCGCGGGGTTGCGGCTGGCGGGGGCGCCGTAGCCGCCGCCGCCCGGGAGATTTAATATCAGGCGCCGATCCTCGGGCACCCATTGCTTGCCCTTCGGTGACATCGAACTGCCGTCGTCGAGCTCGACCCCGCCGGCCGCACCCGCATTGCCGCCATTGCGGCCGCGCGCCGGGTTGTGACAGCGATCGAACATCGCGTTGATATACATGCGGTGTCCGCTATTGGCGGAAATCTCGATCACCTGGCCGAGCCCGCCTCGCTGCATGCCGGCGCCGCCCGAACCCTCGCGCAATTCCTTGCGCCAGATCGTTATCGGTCCCAGGTGTTCGGTGACCTCGGCGGACATGGTATGCACGCCGGACGGAAACGCGGTCGCGCTGAGTCCGTCCAGCGCCGGCCGCGCACCGGTGCCGCCCGAGTTGAACATCAGGATTTCGGAACTGTGCGCATGCTCGTCCCGGGGCGCCTGGCTAGAATCGATCGAGCGCGCGCCGAGCTGCACTATCCACAGCGCGCTGGAGCCTTCGGCCGGCACCGTATCGGGCAACATCTTGTGCAAAGCACCGAACACCGCATCCGGCAGGAACTGCCCGAGCACGTGCCGGATCGCCACCGGCGCCGGGTGTTTTGCGTTGAGGATGCAATTTTCCGGCGCCGTTACCTTGAACGGTGACAGAGACGCGTGGTTGTTCGGTATCTGCGGCGCCAGCGCGCACTTGAGCGCGTAACAGGCATAGGCAGTGGTGTAGATCAACGGCACGTTGATGCCCTTTTCGCTGAGGCCGCTGGTGCCGTCGAAGTCGGCGAGTACGCCATGGTCGGAAACGTCGAGCCGCAGTTTCATCGTTACCGGCGCATCGTAGCCGTCGACGGTAAGTTCGTTGTCATAGGAGCCGGGCGGCAAATCCCGCAAATGTTCGAGCGTCGCGTTCAGGCTGTTGTCAAATATGAAATCGCGCAATTCCTGCAGGTCCTCGATGCCGAATTCGTCCATCATGTCCATCAGCCGCCGATGCCCGGTGTCGTTGCAGGACGACAGCGAAAACAGGTCGCCGACTACCTGTTCGTTTTCGCGCACGTTGTTGCGAATGATATTGATCAGCACCTGGTTGACTTCGCCGCGCTCGGCGAACTTCATGATCGGGATTAAAATGCCTTCCTCGTAAATCTCGGCCGCATCCGGGCCGAAACCGCGGCCGCCGACGTCGACCACGTGCGCGGTACAGGCGAAATAACCGACCAGCCTGCCGTTGCGGAAAGACGGGTTGACGAAGGTAAAATCGTGCAGGTGCCCGGTGCCTTTCCACGGATCGTTGGTGACATAGGAATCGCCCTCGAAGACATTGTCTTCACCAATGTCGTCGATGAAATTTCGAACCGCCGCGGCCATCGCGTTGACGTGCCCCGGGGTGCCGGTAACTGCCTGCGCGACCATGTAGCCTTCGCGGTCGAAGACCCCCGCCGAAACGTCGCCGGCCTCGCGCACCGAGGTCGAAAACGCGGTACGCACCAGCGTCAGCGCCTGCTCTTCGACGACCGCGATCAGTCGGTTCCACATGACCTGCATGTGCACATTGGAAATGCCGTCAGTCATGATCTTTCCCCTTTAGTCTCAGCAGCAGACAACCGTCGGATTGCATGATCGCCTGATAACGGTTGGTGACGATGGTACTGGTTTCGCTTTCGATGATGACCGCAGGGCCGGAAACCAGGTCGCCGCTTTCGAGCGCGTCGCGCTGAAACACCGCGGCGTCGACGAAGCACTGCTCGCGCGCATCGTAAATACGGCGCCTTTCGTCGCTGTAACGCGGCGTCTCTACGGTCACCGGCGTCACCGCTGCGGGTTCCTGCAGGCGACTGCGCACCTGTACCGACCAGGTCATGATTTCGATATCGAGACCCTCGAGCGAGCGCCCGAACAGGCGGCCGTACTCGGCTTCGAAACGATGACGAATTTCGTCCCGGTCGCCGTCGACGAAATCGCGGTCGGGCAGCGTGACGACGATTTCCCAACCCTGCCCCTGGTAACGCATATAGGCCTTGATTTCTCGCACCAGCTGCAGATCTGCGGCACCGGCCTGGGCAAAATGCTGGGCCTCCGCATCGAGCTCGTAGATCAGCCGATTGCTCCAGTCGACATCGAATTCACTGAGTCGAAGAAATGCGCCGCGCACCGCCTCGAAACCGAAGGGCGCGCGCAAAAAGCCGATCGCCGAACCGACGCCGGCGCCGGGCGGAATCAACAAACGGTCGATATCGAGCTTTTCGCACAGGCGGCTGGCATGCAGCGGCGCCGCGCCACCGTAGGCGATCATGGTGAAATCGGCGAGCTCCTTGCCGTTTTCGACCGCGTGCACGCGCGCCGCGTTGGCCATGTTTTCATCGACCACCTCGCATATGCCAACAGCCGCGGTCTCGGCATCCATGTCCAGCGGTTGCCCGATTACGCGCTCCAGCGCGGCGCTCGAATTATGTGTCTCCAGCTTGATGTCGCCGCCGGCGAAGCGATCCGCATCGAGACGGCCAAGCACCAGGTCGGCGTCGGTGACCGCCGGGTTTTCTCCGCCGCGGCCATAACAGGCCGGCCCCGGCTCCGAACCGGCGCTCTCGGGTCCGACGCGGATCTGGTGCATTTCATCGACCCAGCCGAGCGAGCCGCCGCCGGCGCCGATTTCGACCATTTCGATAACCGGGATCGAGACCGGCATGCCCGACCCTTTCTTGAAGCGATAGGTGCGCGCGACTTCGAAAGTACGCGCGGTCTTGGGCACGCGATCCTCGATCATGCAAATCTTCGCCGTGGTGCCGCCCATGTCGTAAGACAACACCTTGTCCAGACCGTAGCCGGCGGCATAGTCGGCGGCGTAAATCGCGCCACCCGCGGGACCCGACTCGAGCAGGCGAACCGGAAATTCGATCGCGCTCTCGACCGATATCAGGCCGCCGCCGGAGTGCATCATGAATAGCGGACAATCGCCGCCCTCGGCGCGGAAGCGATCGACCAGGCGCTGCAGGTACGAAGCCATCAGCGGCTTGATGAAAGCATTGGCGCAGACCGTGTTGAAGCGCTCGAATTCACGCATCTGCGGCGACACCTCGCTGGAAATCGAAATACTGATGGCGGGCACTTCGGCGGCGATGATTTCGCGCGCGCGGCGTTCGTGCTCGCCACTGACATAGGCGTGGATAAAGCCGATAGCGACACTCTGGTAGCCGCCTTGCCGAATCCGTGCCGCAATCTCCAGCAGTTGCGCTTCGTCGAGTGCAACCAGCTCGTCGCCGTTGGCGGCGAGACGTCCATCGACAACATAGCGATGTTCGCGTGAAATCAGCGGCGGCGGTAATTTCAGGTTCAGGTCGTACTGTTCGAAACGCCCCTCGGTGCGCATTTCGACGACGTCGCGAAAACCCTTGCTGGTAATGAAGGCGGTATCGGCACCGCGGCGTTCGATCAGTGAATTGGTGGCCAGCGTGGTGCCGTGGATCAACTGGTCGATATGCTCGATTCCAATCCCGGCGATTTGCGTCACCTTGAGCAGCCCATCGATGATCGCCTGCTCGGGTTCGCTGTAGTTGGTCAGTACCTTCGTCGTAAACTGCTGACTGCCGCTCTCGAGCACGACATCGGTGAAAGTCCCGCCGATATCGGCACCGACACGAACGCTCTGATTGTTGTAACCCATGAATGAATCCGCTCTGTTTCGCCACCTGCCGGACGCAGGTGGCGATGGATTTTACCGGATATCCAAAGGCTTTTTCAGCTTAATTTGAATTGAACCGTGACGCAGAGACCGCCGAGGTCGGAGTCGCTTAACACGATGCGAGCATCGTGTATTTGCGCAATCGTCTCGACGATCGACAGCCCCAGGCCGGCGCCGGCGCTGTTAGTGTCAGCGGCGCGATAGAATCGAGCCAGCACTTTTTGGCGTTGTTCGGCATCGAGGCCGGGGCCGGAATCGTCTACCGCGAGCAGCAGATTGTTGGCGGCGCGGTAACAGCGCAGTCTTATCCTGCATCCGGGGCCGCTATAGCGAATAGCGTTGTCGAGCAAATTGGACACCAGGCTGTCGAGTAGCGACTCCGCGCCTTCGAGCAGGCAGTTTTCCCTGGATAACAAAAGTTCGACCTGCAAATTTTTTGCCTCGGCCTGCGGTCGCAAAGCGTCGACTACCCGCTGGCAAACCTGCCCCAGGTCAACCTGTTCGAACTCCCTGACCGCCTGCGGATTCTCGAAATGACTCAGTTTCAGCAGCTGCGACACCAGGTGTGAAAGTCGCTGGATGCTGGTTTTCATGCTCTCCAGCGAGTCGAGCGTTTCCCTGCCCTGGTTTTCTTCAAGCGCGTTTTCGACGTTGATCAACAGCGCCGCCAGCGGGTTGCGCAATTCATGCGAAGCATCGCTGACGAAACGGCGCTCGCGCGCATAGGCCGCGTCGAGGTCGGCGATCATCTGGTTCAAAGCGGTCACCAGCGGACTTATTTCCCGTGGAACCCCGGCGACGTCGATCGGCTTCAAATCCTTGAGGACCTGTTGCCGAACCTGATCGGTGACGTGCTGCAATGGCTTCAACGCCACCCCGATTATTTGCCATAACAACCACAGGACTATCGGCAGCAGAAAAATCAACGGTAATAGCAGACCACCGCCGATATACTCGGTAATTTCCTGCCGGATCTCACTGCGCTCACCAACGATAATGAGCAAGTCGTCATGACTGGACTCACGCGCATAAGTCAGCCATTTCCTGTCCTTGTACCTGAATTCGGAAAATCCGCTATTGATGATTTCGTGGGGAATCTCGGGTGCCTTGCGTGAATTCAGCAGAACCTGACCGTCCGGGCCCACGATGGCGAAGAATAGCTTGCGTTCATACTCGTGAGCGTCCGGCCCACGCTCCAGAGCAATCGCTAACTGCGCCCTGTTGGACTCGATGCTGGCGCGCGTAATCATGCCGTCCAGGATGCGTGCCGTCTGCACCAGCGAAGCACTGAATATTTCGTCGGCCTCCTGGGTCGTACCACGGTAGATAACAATGCCCGACGAGGTGGTTATCACCAGCAGGATGACAATCACGTACCAGGTCAGGCGCCGGCGCAGGGATACGCCGTCAGTCACTGTCGGCATCCAGCTTGTAGCCTACGCCTCTGACGGTTTTGATCAATTTGTTATCCAGCTTTTTACGTAAATGGTGGATATGCACTTCGAGCGCGTTGCTTTCGACACCTTCGCTCCATCCGTACAACACGCCCTCCAGATGGCTGCGCGTCAGAACCTGGCCGGGCCTGTTGGCGAATTCCGCAAGGACGACAAATTCACGCCGATTCAATTCGATTTCCTCGCCACGATACCAGACCTGCTGGCTGGCGCTGTTGATGCGCAGCTCCCCGAGACTGATCTCTGGCGCCGCGAAGCCATGGCTGCGACGGCTTAGCGCCCGCACCCGCGAACGCAATTCTTTCAGTTCTACCGGCTTTACCACGTAATCGTCCGCGCCGCTGTCGAGCCCGAGCACGCGTTCGTCAACCGTATCGCGCGCGGTCATGATCAACACCGGTGTGTTGATGGATTCCTTACGCATGGTCTGCAACACCGAAATGCCGTCTTTGCCGGGCAGCTGCAGGTCGAGGAGAATGAGCTCGAAGTTATCCGAGCGGATCGCGGCCAGCGCCTGGGCACCGTCGGTCAACCAGTCGACGTGGTCGCCATCGCGCATCAGGGCTTTCTGAATTCCACGCCCCAATTGCTCGTCATCCTCTACCAGCAGTAATCTCATGCAAAGTCTCTTGAACCCGGTGCCAAAATATAAAATTCGCGGGCCGACAGTATAAACTCCCGGCCCGCGAATGCGGAAATGCTCAGGAGCCAAGCAAAAACTCTTTCAGCTTCTGTGCCTGTTCGCGTCGACCCTTGTCAGCCAGCGGACGTTCTGCCATTTGCGGCGCGTGCAACGCCTTCTCGACGTATTTCAGCGCCAGCTGATCCTTGCCATTTTCGGCCAGGAACTCGGCAAAAAAGTAATTAATGTCCAGACCTTGCGGGTTCAACGCAAGCGCTTTCTGGAAATACTTTTCCGCCTTTTTATCACTACCGAAACCGATCGGCCAGCCCGGTACCTTGGAGTAAAGCGAACCCAGGCTAGCATAAACCGATCCACCCAGAACCGTGGGGTCGATCGCTTCAGCCTGCTCCAGTTTCAGCTTGGCCTCCTTGACCAGGCTCAGGGCACCGATACCGCCTTTCTTTTCGGCCAGGGTGCTGAGAACGATAGCGTCCCACACCAGCGCTTCGGCACTTTGCGGATTATCGTGAGACACGCGGTTCGCCTTGCGCGCCAGCGCCTGTAACTCGCGGTAGTTATTGTTAAGAAACTCGTCCAGGTAATAAAGCTGGGCCCATTCAGACTGAATTTCCCTGACCTCTGGCAGCTGCGCCGAATCGGACATGCCGGCAATTGCCGGTTGGGCGGTTATAAGCGCCAGCGTAATTAAAGCCATTTTTGCTAATTTATTCATCTTGCACCTCGTTTAAAAATTAAAATACTCGAAACCACTCAAGCGGCGTATTGCTTGATCAGCGGCAGTTTTTTTGAAATCGCGTTGCCCACCAGCGCCGGAAATACGGAATTGATTCGAACCAGCAGCTTTTCGGGCCAGCCAAGCGCCAGCTCGCCACGCTTGCTGCCAACAAAACGGACAACCGCAGCGGCAACCTTTTCCGGCGGGTCCATGGCGACTTTGAGCTTGCGATTCATCTCCACCACGCGATCGCTGTTGATCGCGGTGCGGGTCGCGCGCGGTAAAATGCAGCCGACGCGAATACCGGTGTCGGAGAGTTCCCGGTTTAGCGCCTGCGAAAAACCGCGGATCGCATATTTGCTCGCCGAGTAGGCGGCGTAGCCGGGAAATCCGATCGCGCCGAAGGTCGAGGCGATATTGACCACCCGGGCCTCGGACTGACGTTTCATCACGGACAGCAGTTTTCGGGTCAGTTTCATCGGCACGATGCTGTTGAGGTTCATGATTTGCTCGATATCCCGGTCCGAGAGCTGCTCGAACATTTCGAACTTGCAGATACCGGCATTGTTGATCAGCACGTTGACGGGGTGATTAACCAGGTCGAAGGACTGCAGCCAACGATCGGTATCCTGGTCATCGGTTAAATCCACCACCCGCGCTTCGATAAGCTGATTAGTTTCCGCCTGCGCACGCAACTCCTGCTGCAGGTTCGCCAGGGTGGCGCCATCGCGACCACATAGATAAAGGCTAGCACCCGACACCGCCAGCTGGCGCGCCAGCACCTGGCCAATACCGCCACAGGCTCCGGTTAGTACAACGTTCATTTGTTCAGGCTGCATGGCTGCTCTCCTCGGGGTGATCCTCGGTTAGCGGCAGTGCCGCAAAAATATTGCTGTAGAGTTCGTAAAAAACCACTGCCGAATGTAAAACCGCGGCCTTGTCGTCCTCATCCTCGAGCCGGTTCATCAACCTTTCGAAATCCTGCATATGCTCGATATCGAGGCTGCCGTGGGAAACCATGTAACTCATGGCATTCGGCTTCAGATCCAGCGCAGATACGATCTGGCCGGCGGCGTAGGTCGCTATCGTCGAGCTCGTTTTTTCGAGCGCGTAAACCATGCCAAACAGTGCCACGGGATTGCCGCGTGCGACCGTATCGTAGGCATAGCTGACCATCAATTCCGTGGGCAGCGAGGGCCTTCCCTGCCGGACTGATTCCCTGTCACCGCCCAGATTTTGAATATCGTTCAGAATCCATTCCTGGTGCCCGACCTCTTCCTCGATGTAGTGCACGATAGCCTCGCGCAACCACTCGAGCCGTTCCGGCAGGCGGCTGCCGCAGGCCATCAACAGGGGCACGGTGTGTTTTACATGATGGTAGGCTTCAGCCAGAAACGCCTGGTAAGTCTGCATTTCGACCTGGCCGTCGAGGCAGCGCTCGATCGCCGGAGTATGCTCGAGCCTCTGCCTGGCATCGGCGGTAGCCGCTTCGATCTCGTTGAAAAATGGTTGCCTTAACATGGGTGGATCTCCTTAAATGAATTCTGTGATGAATCTCCGCTGTTACGCGGTGCTAAAGTCCTCGAACTAGCCAACAGCATCGGCAATAGCTGCATGATCTGCAGGCGCCTGAGACGTCCATTGACGGTGAGCATCTGGTTATCTAGTGAAAACGGGTACGGCATCCGGTGCCATTTTTTTATTCGGGCATAGGCCGGCAAGCCCCGATTGATCGCTTCGATTTCGGCCTCGAGATCGCTATCCGCGATGCCCGCACCGGCGGCGACCAGCAAGGCGGAAAGCTCTTCACCGGTTTCGCTGAAGACGAAGCTCTGGGCCAGCAACGGGGAATTGTTAAGCTCGGTTTCGACCCATTCGGGCGCCACGTTGCGTCCGCTGGCCAATACGATCAGGTTGGATTTTCTACCCTGTACGTAAATGAATCCGTCGTTGTCGATGCTGCCAAAATCACCGGTTTCGACGTCGATGGTTTGTTGCCGCTCGAGACCGTCCGTATCGGTCCGGATTAAACTGGTGCTCAGACAAATTTCACCGTCCGCTGCAATCGTGACCGACACCCCCGGCAGGGGTTTGCCGACGCTGCCGATACGATCGTTTTGCGGGGTGTTCAAAATGGCAACCGAGCCAAATTCGGTAAGACCGTAACCTTCGTAAGCCGGGATCCCGGCACGCCGGGCGCGGCGCATCAGCGACTCGCCAACGCGGGCGCCGCCGACGGCGACGAACTTCAGGCAGTCAGGGTTGATTGCATTGTTTTCACCAAGCAGGCAAAAAAGCTCCAGCAGTTGCGGCGTCAGGATCAGGCTGTCGGGTAGAATCTGGTTGAAGGTCTGCTGCAGTATTGACGGATCGAGATGCAGCTCGGCCGACAGGCCGACGCACGCGGCGGATTCCGCGTATACGGTCTTGCCCAGCATCAACGGGACGTAAACCCCGGCAATGTTTTCCAGCAGCGTCGCGTAAGGCAATATGCTTAAATGGGTTTCGATCGCTAGATCCGATATTACCGCGCTGATCGAGTCACAGGTCTGGCCGACAAAATCATAAGACAGATCGATGCCCTTTGGGCTGCCGGTGGTGCCCGAGGTGTAACTCAGCTTGCCGGCAGCTGGCGAATCTTCCACAACCGCCTGTTCCTGCGTAGTAAGCGACTGCAGCCAGCTGTTGCGGTAAGCCTTTACCGGGGCGCCGATACCCAGGATTCCAGAGGGCAAATCGCCGGCATAAGCGAGACAATCAACGGCGCCGTTAACAACCGCGTGCCTGATTTGAGCATCGCTGAAAAACCACGGCAAGGGCACCACCCGGATACCTGCCGCCATAGCCGCCAGGTCGATGACAATCCAGTCGATGCCATTGTCGAGAAAAATACCCAGCGACTTCGTCCGACAGGCGCGCAGGCAAATCGCGGCCTGCTTCACAGCGGCGCTCAACTGCGCATAACTCAGGCTTTCATCGCCGGATCGAATCGCGATCGCTTGCGGATTTAACCGCGTCTGGCGCTCGATTGCTGTCAGCAGTCGGTTCATGACACGGCCCTTGGCGCTGGCAGGCCGGGAATATTTTCGAAGGCGTTACAACCACCGCTAACCTTACCAGCGACAACCCTCGGGCTATCCTCATAGTAGCTGCCCCAGGTTTGCTGATCGGCCGGCAGCTGCGACTGCAGCGCCCGGCCAAGGTAAAGGGTTTCGATACCCAGGATCTTGAACATGCGGTGCAGCGAAGTGCAGCCGGTGAATACAGCCCATTCGAAATTGCGGGCATGCAGCAGGTCCGCCAGCAGGGTGAACAACTCGCGGCTGGCGTTGCGGTTGGTCGAGGCCAGGTTGCCGATTTCGACGATCTGCTCGCGATGCGGCAGCGCCAGCGGACGATCGGCGTTATCTAAAATCGCCTGTTCCACCGGCGCATCCAGGTAATACTCGAGAAAAAGCGAGTCGCTGGACGCGCCGCGGATACCGACCGCGGCCAGAATTTCATCATCGTCGTCGAACAGTGCGATCAGTTCCGGCATGAAGCCCGAAACGCGAGCGCCATGAGCCTCAAGGTATCGTTGCGCGATAAACTGTTCAACTTGCCGGCGCCGCGGATGCTCGCTGTCGATCAGTTGCCGCCGGGGCGATCCGAGCAATTCAGCCCTGTTGGGGAAACGCGATATCGGAACCAGGGTCCCGTTTTCCAAATTCATTTTTCTTGCCTCACAAATTAATGCAGGCAAGTATCGGTGCGGAACCTTAACGCAATCTTAAATGTAAATAATTTTCACAATCAGTCATTCAGCCTGCCAGCTCAGCCTGCAGCGGCAAAACCTTCGAGCCGGTCGATCAACTCGATTGGCACCTCGACACCCTCGGTTTCGGCGCGCAGGCGAGATTCGTGGCGACGCGTCCCGGGCAGGCGCACACCCGGCTCGGCGGCAAGCGCGCTCAACATGGTTTCGAGCCGCTCGGCATAGGCATTTTCACCCCCGGGGGTAAAACCGCCCGGCGAAATAGCGATAAAGAACTGTCCCACCTTCGGCTCGCCACCGGTGTTATTCTTGAAAACCGGTGCCTGGAAAGAACAGTTCGGTCCGCCCAGAACCCCGGCCAGCAAATCGACCAGTAACCCGAGCAGCATCCCCTTGTAACCGCCGGCCGGCGCCAGTGCGCCGCCGTCGATCACCGCCGTGGCATCGGTGGTATCGTTGCCGTCGGCGTCGTAGCCCCAGCCGGTCGGGATCGAGCGGCCTTCGGCGGCGGCTTTTTTTATCGTCACCAGCGCTACCTGGCTGGTGGCCATGTCGGCAATAATCGGATCCTTGTCACCGCGTGGAATGGCGAAGGCCATCGGGTTGGTGCCGAAGAAAGGGCTCGCGCCGGGCGCCGGTGCGACCGCCGAAGGCGAATTGGCGAAACCGATACCGATCAGGCCGGCCGCGGCCATGCGCTGCACGAACCAGCCGACCACCCCGGCCGAGTAGGAATCGACGATCGACAGCGCGGCTATGCCCTGCTGCCGGGCCAACTGGTAAAACGCCTGCTCGGCGTCGGCAAAGGCGGCGTGCGCGAATCCGCTGTCGGCCATCGAACGCATGGCCGAGGCCGCGATCAGGGCGTGTTCGGGTTTGGCGTCGCGGTTGATCTTGCCGACCTGCAGATGACCGCAGTAAAGCGGCAGGTAGCCTAGCCCGACGGTACGTATACCGTCGCACTCGGCGTCGACCACCGATTGCACCGCGAGCTCCAGCTGCTGCCCGTGCGCACCGCAGGCGGCGAGCGCGCGGCGCGTCAGATCCTCAACCCCGGACAGGGTCAATTTTTTGGTATTTTCGCTCATTTTATCCTCCTGTAATTTTTTTCCTGCGCCGGATAACGTCATCCCCGCGAAAGCGGGGGATCTTGCCATGTTGGCACAGTTATAAAATTCCGCAGCCTAGGGTTACCGCTTATTCGGGAATGACTCGAGTTTTCGCAATCAAGTCTTGAGGCTTTCGATAATCCCGCTGGCGCCGGCAGTAACAAATCCGGCGTCGACACCGGCGCAAATCAGGTTATAACCCTTGTCGATGTATGGCCGTACGCTGTCGGCATCGACGCCAAAGTATCCGAGCGCGATATTATTTTGCTGACAGGCCCTGGTAACGCGATCGATCGCGGCGACCACCTCGGGGTCGTCGACCTCGCCCATTTTGCCCATGCTGGCCGACAGATCGTAAGGGCCGATAAATACCGCGTCGATGCCGTCCACCTGCGCGATCGCTTCGATATTGTCGACCGCGTCGATGTGCTCGGCCTGGATAATCAACGCGGTATTGTCGTTGGCCGAGGCCATGTATTCAGCGAAATCGAGGCCGTATCCCTGGGCGCGCGCAAGCCCGACACCGCGCTGGCCGCGCGGCGGATACTTGCTCCAGGCAACCGCTTTTCGCGCCTGCTCGGCATCGTTCACCATCGGAACGATGATGCCGTCGGCACCGATATCGAGCGCTTTCTTGATGTCGCGCTCGCTTAAGGAAGGCACGCGCAGGATATTGGCGCAGCGGCCACCGACCGCCTGCATCAGGCGCTGCCATTCGAGAATCGACAAGGGCGCATGCTCGCCATCCAGGAACAACCAGTCGAACCCGCATTTTGCGATCATTTCGGCGACTTCGGGCGCGGGGATGGTCAACATGGTGCCGAGCAAGTAGTCTTTTTGCCGCAGCCTTGAGGTAAAGTTCATTGTCTGTCCCGGTTGATAAATCGTTGCAGGCTAACTGCCGAATCCCCTGGCCATCAGCGATGCGCAGATCAGGATACCGCCGATCAACACCAGCTCCCAGTGAATAATTTTTTTCAGGCGCCTTACCATGGCGGCGCTTAGCTCGGGCTCGATATCCTGTTTCAGCTCGCTGCTCCAGCGCCGGTACACCGCGCTCGGATAAAGCGAAATCACCCCGGCGATAATATAAAGCGCCAGCTTGATCTGGAAGAAGGTGTTGGAAAAGTAATACTCGCTGCCTTTTTCGAAATATATCACCCGTAAAAATCCGAACACCAGCAACAGTATCGCGGAAGCACCGAGAAACATGTCGGCACGCTGAATTCGGCGCGCAGTCGCGACGCTGAGCGATTCAGCCACCAGCGCGAGTTCGAGCACCAGCGCCGCGCCGAGCGCGAAAAACGCCAGGAAATGGCCGAAGGAGATCAGCGCGGCAGCAAGCATCAAGGAGAGATTCGCTTCATTTCCCAGCCGCTGTCCACCGCTGTATAGACGATGCGATCGTGCAGCCGGCTGCTTTGACCCTGCCAGAATTCGAAATACTCCGGAATCAGTCGATATCCAATCCACGCCTCGGGGCGCGGCACGTCACCGTCCGGGTAGGCTGCTCGCAGGCGCAGTACTTCGTCCTCGAGATGCGAGCGGCTTTCGATTTCGCCCGACTGGGTCGAGGCGGCGGCGCTGTAGCGGCTACCCTCGGGGCGCATCAGGAAGTATTTTTCGGCCTCCGCGCTGGGCATCATGTGCGCCTTCCCGTGCACCTTTACCTGGCGACTGAGATCACGCCAGTGGAACAACAGCGCGGCGTTCGGATTTTCCTCGAGGTGCTGGCCCTTGAGGCTACGAGAATCGGTGTACCAGCAAAAGCCTTCGCCATCGAAATGCTTGAGCAGCAAGATACGCGCCGACGGCTGGCCATCGGCGCCCGCGGTCGCCAGCGTCATCGCCGTGGCGTCGAGCAACTCCAGGTCGCGTGCCCGCTGCAGCCACTGCCCGAATTGCACGAACGGATCCGGATCCATGTCTTTGCGGGTAATACCGTGCGACTCGTAATCGCGGCGCACATCGCTCAGGTCCATTTCAATCGTCATAAAAATACCTTGTCGAACAGGGCCTGCATCGCGGCCCAGGATTGTTGATCCGCCAGCTGCTGGTAACCCAGGTCGATTCCGTATTTCTCGGCGTTGACATCGGCCTGCGGATTGCTGAAACCGTGTTTGGCGCCATCGAGCAGCAGCACTTCGTAGTCCGCCTGCGCGGCGTCCATTTCCTGCCTGAAAGCATCGAGATCGTCCATGCTCACCATCGAATCGGCGGCGCCGTGGCAAACCAGGATGCTGGCCTGGATGCTGCCGGGATCGGCTTTATGGAAAGATCCGAGCGCGCCGTGAAAGCTTGCCACCGCGGACAGCGGCAAACCGAGGCGCGCCATGTGCAACACCATTGCACCGCCGAAGCAGTAGCCGATTGCGGCGGTACGTGTGCGATCCACGCCAACCTGGTCGAGCAGCAACTCATAACCGGCCTTGAGCGCCGCGCTGCCGGTTTCCATGTCGTTCAAAACGCCGTTCATTAATTCCCCCGCCTCGCCCGGGTCGGCCGCGATACGACCGCCGCCATACATGTCGAGCGCGAGCGCGACATAGCCCAGTTCGGCGAGCATATGGGCGCGGCGCACGATGTATTCGTTTAGCCCCCACCATTCGTGAACCATCAGAATTCCGGGACGCGGCTCGGTGAGTTCGTCGTCGTAAGCCAGGTAACCCTGATGGCTGGCATCGCCGACCGGGTATTCGATTCGATTGGTCAGAATGTTCATCGCTGTCGCCTCTGTGCTGCTCCGGGAAGCGAAATTCTACTCCGTAATACTGTTAACAGGTAGCGCTGTGATTTAACATACTGACATGAATCAACTCGATCACATCGTCATCGCCGCGGCGACGCTGAAACAGGGTATCGAGTACCTGCACAAGACCCTCGGCGTCGAGGTGCCCAGGGGTGGATTTCATCAGACCATGGGTACTCACAATCACGTAATGCAGCTGGCAAACGATGCCTACCTCGAAGTGATCGCGATCGACCCGCAGGCCAGCGCGCCGAGGCATCCGCGATGGTTCGCGCTCGATGACAAATTAATGCGGGCTTCACTGAGAAAACAACCGCGGTTGATTACCTGGGTGGTGAATACTGCCAATATAAAACAGCTGGCCGCCGACGCCGGGTTCGATATCGGCACCCCGACGATGCTCAGCCGCGACAATCTGAAATGGGAAATTGCGCTCACCGACGACGGCCGCCTGCTGGGCGGCGGCATGCTGCCCTACTGCATTCAATGGCATAGTTCACCGCACCCGTCCGCAGGCATGGACGATCTCGACTGCATCCTGCATGCGCTGACGATTTATCATAATCGGCCGCTGTGGCTGGCGGATCGCCTCGACGCGATGAACGCCGGCCACCTGGTGCAGATCGAAGCGCTGGCGGACGATAAGACACCCTACCTGGCAGCCGAGATCGAGACGCCCAACGGCCTGGTTACCTTAACCTGAATTGTGCCTTCGAGGGGGCCAGAGCAAAAATGCCGGTAAAAACCGGGGTAGTAGAAACGTGGCTAGCGGCTTTTTTGGTCGGTGCCCGACCTTACCAGCGTTTGAACGCCCTCGGACGGACCTTCAGTCTGTCCCCTTCGAAGCGAACTCCGTACGACATTGTTTCAGGGACTAGTTAGCCATTCCCAGGGACCGAAGGTATCGGGGCGGAAGTAACAAATCATGCGGCCATCGTCGCCGGCCGCCGCGCCCTCGCGCCACGGCGCCATTCCGTGCAGCACCAGCCGGTGCGCGATAAAGGCCTCGCCGGGCCGCGCATGCAATTCGACCCGTTTGCATTCGGCAAACGCCTGCCTGCGCGCCGCATGGTAGGTATCGGTTATATCCTGCTCACCCCAGAGCTCGGGCGCCAGCCCTGAAAACCGGCGCACGAAGGCCTCGCGCACGATTTCCTGCGAACCCTCCCAGACAACGAAAGGCGAGGCATCGGCATTGAATTCAACCATTGGAATGCCAAGGATGAATCCGTGGTGCTCACGCAGGTGGCGCCTTCGCTGTTCGCCTTCGGGCAACAGGCCATCGACATGCGCGGCATCGGATTCGCGCCGATAGCGAGTCCGGCCCGGACTTTCTCCGGCCATCGGCAATGGATATCCCGGGTAGCAGATCGAAACCTGGGCGGCATCCCAGTCGAAATCGGTGAGCCCGAGCGCCTCGGCGATAAAGTCCACCGCCGAACCGCGCAGCGGGCCGCTGTCGCCGATCGCGCCGCCGGCATCGTTGGATAAAGCGTTGACCCCGGCAAACCAGGTACCCTGGTAGCGCAACCACCGCGCCTGCCGTGGATCCTCGAGCGTGGCGCGCGCAGGCGCCAGCGCGGCTTCGACCCAGCTGTAGAGCAACGGGTCGTATTCGAACCGGCACCAGCCCCGATCAAAGAAATGTTTCGCCTGATTGCGCATGCCGAGGTCGATGCTATCATGCCTCGATCAAATTCCAGAGCCGGTGAAATATGACCGAATCAACCGAACAACGCATCGCCGACCTGCCCTGCTGGCAGGGCAGTGTCAGTATCGAAGCTTTAAGCGGCGGCATGACCAACCTCAACTTCAAGGTCAGCGACGGCGACGAACAGTTCGTCGTGCGCCTCGGTGAAGACGATCCGCTTCACCTGATTTCACGCGCCAACGAAATTGCCAGCTGCCAGGCCGCCTTCGAAGCCGGACTCAGCCCGGAACTGGTTTACCACCAACCCGGGGTCCTGGTGGTTAGATTCGTCAACGGTAAGGTGTTCGATGAAGCCGACCTGCGAGTCGATGCCAACCTCGAACGTATCGTCGAGCTGCTGCGCCGTTTTCATCACGACCTCCCGCCGCGCTTCAACCAGGTTCCCGTCATGTTCTGGGTATTCCAGGTACTGCGCCATTACAACAATCTGCTGGCACAGGGAAATAGCAGCCACGCCGCTCGACTGCCCGAGCTGTCCGACATCGCCGCAGACCTGGAAAGCGCGGTCGGCGCGGTCGAAATCGTGTTCGGCCATAACGACCTGCTGGCGGCGAATTTCATCGACGATGGCGAAAAAATCTGGTTGATCGATTTCGACTATGCCGGTTTCAACAGCCCGCTGTTCGACCTGTCCAACCTGGCCTCGAACAATGAACTCAGCGCGCAGCAGGAAAACGCCATGCTGCTACAGTACTTCGGCAGCGCGCCCGATCACAGGCGGCTCGCCAGTTACCAGGCGATGAAATGCGCCTCGCTGCTGCGCGAGACCATGTGGTCGATGGTGTCGGAGCTCTACTCGCGCGTCGATATGAACTTTGCCGACTACACGAAAAAAAACCTGGCGCGCTTCGAATCGGTTTATGCCGAGTTTAAAAACAACTACTATTGAACCCGTTATCCGGAGCAAGCAATGAAACTCGACATCGACTTTGTCAGATCCCAGTTCGACCAGCTGAACGACAATCCTGAATTCGTGTTCGCATCCAACGCCGGCGGCAGCTACGTCTGCAACCAGGCCAACCAGGTGCTGGAACACTACAACCGACACACCCGCGTGCAGCCCTATTCGCGCTTCTCGCCCTCGGCCGACGCCGGCGCAGCCATGGACCGCGCCTACCAGGGCTGGGCCGAGGCGCTCAACATCGGTGCTGACGAACTGACCATCGGACCTTCGACGTCGATGAACACCTACGTCATGGCGCAGGCCATCGGCGATCTGTGGATGCCCGGTGACGAAATCATCGTCACCAACCAGGACCACGAAGCCAACAGCGGCGTATGGCGACGCAAGGCACATGAAAAAGGCGTCACCATCCGCCAGTGGGAAGTCGAGCCCGAAACCGGTTTACTCGATATCGAATCGCTGTTCCCGCTGTTGCGCGAGACCACCCGATGGGTGTTTTTCACGCACTGCTCTAATATTATCGGTACCGTCAATCCGGTCACCGAAATCACCAAAACCATCAAGGCGGGCAGCAACGCGCGCGTCTTCGTCGATGCAGTCGCCTATGCGCCGCACCACATATCCGATATGAAGGCACTGGGAGTCGATGGCTACGCATTCAGCCTTTACAAGGTGTTCGGTCCGCACCAGGGCCTGATGTACGTGAATCGCGATATCCACGGCGACCTGACCTCGCAGGCGCATTACTTCAACAGCGGCATTCCGACCAAGGACTTCAATCCCGCCGGACCGCAGCACGCCCAGGTCGCCGGCTGCGCCGGCGTGCTGGACTATTTTGACACCCTGCACCAGCACCACTTTGGCGACAGCGACAGCAGCAGCAATAGCAGGCTGGACGATATCCACCAGCTGATTCTGCAGCATGAAAACGAACTGGCGGCGCCGATTCTCGACTTCCTGCACAATCATCCGCAGTTGCAATTGCTCGGCAAATCCCATACCCGCGACAATGACCGCGCTCCGACGATCGCCTTCCGACCGCTCGAGCAAAGCGCCGAGTCGCTGACGCACAGGCTGCAGGATTTAGGTATAGGCACCGAGCACGGCAACTTTTACGCGCATCGCCTGATCACCGACCTCGGCATCGACCCGGACGATGGCGTGGTGCGCCTGTCGCTGGTGCATTATGGCAACCGGGATGACGTCAAGCGGATACTGCAGGCGCTGGAGCAGGCGCTTGGCTAAATCACACCATGATTAGCCGTTTATGAGCCCCGGGCACTGCAATTTACGACTGCTCGCGTCTGTTTTCGCCCTGATCTGGTCGCTGCAGGCAGCTGCACAAACCCCGCCCAGCGCCTCCGAGCTGGCCGCTTATGACGGGCTGTTCAGGGCGGTGATAGAGCAGGATACAGCGCTGCTGGAGCAGGCGCTCGAGTCGACGCAAGCGGTCGACCGGCGAGATGATCACGGTCGTAGCGCGCTGCACGTCGCTGCCTATTTCGGTAATCACCAGGCGATGCGTAAACTGGCAGCCGCCGGTGCGGACGTCAACGCGCTCGAGCAGGATTACTACGACATCGTTACCATCGCCGCGGTCGCTAACGATCTCGCTACCTTGCGCCTGGCGCTGCAACTGGGCTGCAAGCCCGGCAACGTCACCAGCCGCTATGACGGTACGGCGCTGATCGCCGCGGCGCATCTCGGGCACGTGGAAGTGGTAAAAATCCTGATCGACGCCGGCGCTCCGCTGGATCACGTCAACAACCTGAACTGGACGGCAGTGATCGAATCGATCGTGCTGGGCGACGGCGGCAAGCGCCACATAGCAACGCTGAAGGCCCTGGTGGACGCCGGCGCCAACCTCAACCTGGCCGACGCTCGCGGCAGGACGCCTCTACGGCTGGCGCGCGATTACGGTTTCAGCGAAATGACGGATATCCTGCAGGCGGCAGGGGCGAAGTAATTGCGACCAGGGTCAGCTAACCCGGCGATGAGGCGGCCGCCTGAATCTTGTTGCGCCGTGACGCCAGCGCTTCACGATGAGCCAGGTAACTGACCGCGCCAACGATCATCGAGGCGCCGATAATAACCCAGCTGTCCGGCACTTCGTCGAACAACCAGTAACCGAACAGAATCGCCCACACCAGCTGCAGGAAAGACAGCGGTTGCGTCACCGTCAACGGCGCATGCGAAATGGCGCGCGTAATCGCATAGTGGCCGGTGGTAGCGAACACCGCGACCAGCGCCAGCCAGCTGATTTCGACCAGCGTCGGTTGACGCCAGTAATAAATCGCGCCGGGCAGTAACGCCAACGTGCAAAACAGGGTCAACATCACCAGGATGTCGCCCGAGCTCTCGCGCTCGGTCATTTTTTTTGCCAGCAGGAACGAGCCGGCAAAGAAGAAGGCCGCCACCAGCTGCGCCAGCGAGCCTGACTCTATGGTCTGAAAGCCCGGCCGCAGGATGACCAGGGTGCCGACAAAACCTGCCGCGATGGCGAGCATGCGCCGCGTCTTGACCTGTTCGCCAAAAATCAGAATCGCGCCGATCGCGGTGAATACCGGCGTCGAAAAGCCGATCGCGGTCACTTCCGCCAGCGGGATGCGCGCCATCGCGTAAAACCACAGCATTACCGCGACCCCGTGCACCAGGCCACGAAAAAAATATAGCTTGAAACCGCCCGGCCTGGTGCCGCGCCAGCGCATACGCCAGATCATCGGCAGCACCAGCACAACGCCGATCAGGTATCGGATAAATGCGGCCTCGATCGCGGGTAAATCGGAGCCCAGATGACGCACCAGCACGGTGACGGCGACAAACAGCAGTCCGCCGGCCAGCATCCACAGGCAGCCCAGTAAATTCGATTGTTGCGGCATGGCTTCGATTGGAACACCTTCGCCCGGGACAATGCAATCTTCGGCGAGATTTTCTTGATCCGAACTTGAGCGCCGCGGCCGGTTTCAGGCGTCAGGTTCGAGCCTGAAAAAGTAAGCGCATATCGCCGATGACAGGGCAACGATAGCGGCAATCACCAGTGCCAGCTCGTATCCCTGGCGCAGGTCGTAAATCAGACCGGCAGTCAAAGGCGCCACCAGGCCGGCAAATCCCCAGGCGGTAAACACCTGGCCATAGGCCCGTGGCCCGGATGCGCCAAAGTAGCCGGCAATCGCGACCGGGTACACCGCAATGATCGAGCCATAGGAAAATCCCACCAGCGACAGCAGGGCGATGACGATTGCAGCATTCTCGCTCAAGCTGATGACCAGCAAGGCCAGCGCCGCGATCAACGGCAGCCCCACCAGCAGGCGGGTAACCGGCCAGCGATCGACCAGCCAGCCGGCGAGAAAGCCCCCCAACGCGCTGCCGACGCCAATGGTAATTGCCGCCAGCGTGGCCAGCTCGACGGTCGCGCCCCTGGCCAGCGCGATTCCGGCGGCATGCCCGATAGCCATCAAACCGGCAAACACGCTCGCCATGTAGGCAAGCCAGAACTGCGCCACCTTGAAACGATCGATGCCGGCGTTTACCGGCTTGTCATCGGTCGTCGGCTGATCGAAGCGGGCGCCCGACACAAACAGCGTCGATGCGGCCAGCAAACCACAGGCCAGCAGGCAGGCGGCAAGCGTTAACAGCGCCGACTGCGCCGACTCCTGCACAATGCGCCAGGCGAAAACCTTGGCGAATACAACCGATCCGACAGCATAAGCCGCGGTCACGGCACCCATGGCAAATCCCCTGGTTTCCGGCAGCACCCGCCCGACCAGCTGCAAACAATAGCCGTAGCCGATGCCGTTGCAAAATCCAAAAACCAGGCTGTAACCGGCAAACAGCATCCACCAGGTCTGCGCTATCGCCGCCAGCAAGAGCCCGGCCGCCGCCAGCAGGCAGGTGCCCAGCATCAGCAGCCACGAGGGCAGCATTGCGTAGATGCGATAACCAATCAACACCGCTACGGTCAGCGCGATCAGCGCAAACGAATAAATCAGGCTGATCTCGGAGCGCGGTAGTTGCAACAGCGTTTCGAAGGGAACCAGGAAGACCGAAAACGAGTGTATAGAGCCGAGTACGAAGGTGATCAGCATCGAGGCCGGCAGCGTAAGCCGGACTTTATTCAATGACAACCGGCTCCGCCGGCTTATCCGCTTTCATCGACTTTTGCCGTCGGCGGAAGATAAACATGCCGCTGCCGGCGATAACGGCGGCACCGATCCAGGTCGTCAGCACCGGGATTTCGCCCCAGAAGACGAAGCCGACAATCGCGGCGAACACCATCGCCAGGTATTCGAACGGCGCCAGCAGGCTGGCCTCGGCGTAGCGGAAGCTTATCGTCAGCAACCACTGCTGCAGCCCGCAGCCCAGCCCGAAGGCGAGAAACAGTAGCAGATCGTCGCCACGCGGTGTCAACCAGCCGGACATCAGCACCCACAACAGGCAAACCAGGCTGCCGAGGTTGTTGTAGTAAATACCGATAGCAACCGGATTTTCGCTACTGCTGAGTTTGCGCAACCAGATCGCCACCAGCGCCCCGGTAAAAGCCGACGCGGCAGCGGCGATAACGCCGATATCCCAGCTACCCGCCTGCGGCCTTGCGATCAACAATACACCGACAAACCCGGTGAACACCGCCAGCCAGCGGCGCATCCCGATTTCCTCGCCCAGCAGAAATATCGACAGCACGGTAATGAAAATCGGCGCCGCGTAGGCAAGCGCGGTAGCGTCGGCGATCGGGATGCGGGTAATCGCAAAGTACAGCAGACCCAGGCTGACGACACCGCTGATGCTGCGGATGGCGTGGTCGAGCGGCCGGCGAGTGGCGAGGCCGCCGGCACCGGTGGTCGAACACAGGATAATCCAGAAAAACAGGCTGGCGAACAGGTAGCGCGACAGCAGCACCTCGCTTAACGGATAGTCGCGGTTGACCAGTTCGCGTACCGCCGCGCTGAGCAGGGCCATCAGCAGCAGATTGCCGACGAAGGTCGCTATGCCGAGCACGGGGTTATCGCGATGCCCGCCGAGCAGAATGGAAGAAATTGTCATCGGCCAGTGCTAACGGCTTACCCCGTTTTTCAGGCTTTTATGATGCAACGATTCGCGGTGAATCACGTAGAGCCCGCAACCGATGATGATCACCGCGCCGGACCAGACCCGGGGCGATGGGAAATCGAGCCAGATGACGTAGCCGATGATCGTTGCCCAGATCAGCGCAGTATACTCAAACGGCGCCAGCACCGATACGTCGGCGCGGGCAAAGGCCAGGGTGAAGATAAAATGCGCGATCAGCGCGATTACGGCCATCAGCAGCAGCATGCCCAGCATTTCGGCGCTGACCGGCACCCACACCCAGGGCAACAACAGGCAGGCCGAAACCCCCATGCCGAGATGCAGCGAAAGCACCAGCGAAATCACCGAGTCCCGCTTCGATAACTGCTTGCCCCAAATGAAAATAAAGGCATAGACGACCGCACCGCAAAGCGCTAGCAGGTAAGAGCCGACGGCTGCACCACCCTGCGGGTCCATGGCGATAACAACGCCGCTAAATCCGACCACCACGGCGCCCCATCGATGAATACCGACCTGCTCCTTTAGCACCAGTGCCGAGGCCGCGGTGAGGAAGAAAGCGGCGCTGAAAAAGACCACGGTGGCATCGGCCAGCGGCAGGATTTTGAGCGAAGTGAAAAAGCAAAAGGGAGCCAGGAATCCGAGCATTCCGCGCAGTAGGTGCTGCACCGGTCTTTCGATCCTGAGCTCCGCCAGCTCGCCCCTGACGACCAGGATCAGCGGTACCATGGCCAGTATCATCCAGCTGCGTATCGCGATTACCTGGATCGCCGACATATCCGCGATCAGCAGCCACTTGGCGACCGCGTCCATGACTTCGAACAACAGCATCGCCAGCATCATCAGGACAATGCCGAGCAGGTTGTTGGTTGTATACCTCGACAAGCCGACGCCACCCCGGATTTTACGCAAACGCCGAGCTTAACCGCTGCGGATGCCTACTACGAGCGTTTTAATTTAACCGGCTGGAGCGGACAAAACCGAAGTTGTTTTTGACGCCGCTTTTGACTACATACATCGCCTTGTCGGCAATGCGAATCAACGCGTCCGCGTCGCTGGCGTCATCCGGATAAATCGAAATACCGATACTGGTGCCGACCGCGACTTCGTTGCCATCGATAACGATCGGCTGCGATATCTGCTGGATCAGGTTGCTGGCAACGCGCTCGATGATCGACAGGTCCGGGATATCCGCCAGGATCACCAGGAATTCATCGCCGCCGATGCGCGCCACGGTGTCGGTTTCGCGAATCTCCGCCTTGATACGATCGGCGGTGGTCCTTAACACGCTGTCACCATACTCATGGCCGTAATTATCGTTGATCGACTTGAAGCCATCGAGATCGAGAAACATGATTACCGCCATCTGACGGCTGCGACGGGATTCGGCGAGCGCGCGTTGCAGCCGGTCCTTGCACAGGCGCAGGCTGGGCAGCCCGGTCAGGGGATCGTGATTAGCGAGAAACTCGAGCTCGGCAGCCATCTTTTCACGCTCGTAGATTTCAGCCTTCAGCTTGGTGACCGTGTTTGCCAGTTCACGCGTACGTTCCTCTACCACGTCTTCCAGATTATTTTTCGCCGCGCGCAGCTCCAGTTCGATATTTTTCTGCTCGGTGATGTCCTGTAATACGCCACGGGTTAGCGTGACCTTGCCGTCTTTCATTTTCAGCGCGATCATCAGCTCCCGGATCCACAGCAGCTCACCGTCATTGCGATAGGCGCGAAACTCCACATGGCAGTCTTCGCCGGTATTGAAATACTTTACGTACTGTTCACGCACCTGTTCGCGGTCGGCCTCGTAGATGTCGGACAGGTCGTCCTCCACCGAATCGACGCTGGCCAGGTACTCTTCCTCGGTCATGCCGTAAATACGCGCGCAACCGGGGCTGGCATAGATATACCGGTCTTCGACTTCGTCGTAGATGAAATTCCCGATCAGGGACACCTGCTCCGCCTGTAGCGCCGCCGATTCCTGGTACTCGTAGTCTTCATCGACGCCCGTCTGCGCGCTGATGTCCTGCACCACGCCGGGCAGGATCAGGTCGCCATCGCTGGATTGGATCGGCTGCAGACCAATCTGGTACAGATTTCTGACTTCGCCACCGTCGAGCTGGATGCGAAATTCGATATCGTCCAGGCCACCATTCCCCGGGGTATCGTACAGCGCCTGGTATTGCTCCCTGTCGTCGGGATGAATACACGGCAGGATTTTTGCCAGGGGGGTCCGCGCATCCTGCAATTCTGTCGCCGCTAAACCAAAAATCGCGGCAAAGCCCTGCGAACTCGACTGCATGCAGCCTCGCGTGGCATTCCACTCGAAATGTCCGACACGGGCAAAAGTCTCTGACTCATTGAATAAAGCCACTTTCCGGCTCATTAGCGCCAGCTCGGCCTCGAGTTCGGCCCGGCTTAATTTCCTGGTCGAACCATCCGACATTTAAATATTTTCGCCTTTGTTTCAATTGAGAAAACGTGCTATCCAAAACTGCACCGGAGTCTTTCAGGCCCTGGTCAATACGAGTATAGATGCTCGAACGACATTCGCCAGCGCATCGGTAAGCAGCGAGGGGCTTGAAGTCTAACCCGGAGCAGACCGGGTCAATCCTGTTGTGGATTCGCGGCGGTGAAGAATCCGAAACTGTTCTTGCCCTGGTGCTTGATACGATACATTGCACGGTCGGCGGCGCGGATCAATTCTTCGGCCGTGGTGCCGTTCTCGGGGTAGAGCGAAATACCGATACTGGCACTGACCGCGACGCGGACAGTTTCGATCTGGACAGGCTGCGAAATCTGCCTGACCAGGCTGGATGCAATACGCTCGGCGATCTCGACCTCCGGCAGGCTCGACGAAATGATGACGAACTCGTCGCCGCCGATGCGCGCGACCGTATCGGTTTCACGAATTTCGGCCTTGATGCGCTCGGCGGTCGCTTTCAGTACAAGATCGCCAAACTCGTGCCCGTGTTCGTCATTGATTGCCTTGAAGCCGTCGAGATCGAGAAACATTACCGCCGAAATTTGCCGGTTACGGCGCGCCTCGGCGAGCGACTGATCGAGGCGGTCCTTGCCCAGTCGCAGGCTAGGCAGCCCGGTGAGGGCATCGTGGTTAGCCAGGAAATCGAGCTCGGCGGCAATCTTTTTGCGCTCCGCGACCTCGCCTTCGAGCTGTTTTACCGTCGCGGCAAGCTTGCGGGTACGGCTTTTCACCATGGCCTCGAGCGAATCGCGTGCTTCACGCAGGCTTTGCTCGATATTGGTTTGCTCGGTTATATCCTGCAATACGCCAATCGACTGTATAACCTCGCCGCTGGCGGAACGTACCGAAGTACCCTTCTCCCGAATCCATCTCAGCTCGCCGTCGGAGCGGTAAATTCGATACTCGACGCTAAATTCTTCGCCTTGATCCTTATGCCGCTGGTAGACCTCGGCCAGGGCCGCATAATCATCGGGATGCACATCCTCGATATCGTCGTCGCGCGAATTGACCATGCTCATGTATTCATCGACGCTGACGCCATGAATCCTGGCAAAACCCGGGCTGATGTAGATATAGGTTTCGCTGACCAGGTCAAATATGAAATGACCGATATCGGTAATCGCCTCGACCTGTTGCGCCAGCGCTTCACGGTTTTCCAGCGCCTGCTGTCGAAGCTTTCGCTGGGTGACATCCTGCAGCAAGCCGATTGCCGCGCTCACCTTGCCCTGGTCATCGAACTCGACGGTGCCGGTTTCATAGATATACCGGGTTTCACCATCGTTGCGAACGATACGGTACTCGACCTCGTGCGTGCCGCTCTGCATTTGCGATTTGTAACATCGGGTGTAATGCTCGCGGTCGTCGGGATGGACTGTCTCCATCATCTGATCCCAGGACCCCTGGCTGTCGAGCACTTCGCTAACGGTTTGATTGAAGATACGGGCATAGCCGTCCGAACAGGACTTGATGCAATGATTTTGGTAATCCCATTCGCAGTGCCCGATCTGCGCGATCTGCTCGGCCCCGTCGAGCAGGCTGTCTCGATGGCGTAATCTTTCGAGCTCCGCCTCTAGCGCGTCGACACTCGACCTTTTTTTGTTTTTACTCGGCATATAGGGACGGCTTCGAATTCACGAAAATTGATATTGCAGCTAACAAGCTAGAATCTAACCGCGGTAACGAAACCAAAATTATTCTTGCCGGCGCGCTTTACGCGGTACATAGCCTTGTCGGCGCTGCGGATGAGTTCTTCCGCGGTGGTGCCATTGTCAGGATAAAGCGAGATACCGATGCTGGCGCTGATCTCGACTTTCACCTCCTCGATAAAAAAAGATCTGGCCAGTTGCGCAACCAGGTTGGTGGCGATGCGTTGTGCGATTGCGGTCTCGGGCAGGCTCGATAAAATAATCACGAACTCGTCGCCGCCGATGCGCGCGACCGTGTCGGTCTCGCGAATTTCGGCCTTTATTCGATCTGCTGTGACCTTCAGCATGAGATCGCCGAACTCGTGCCCGTGCTGATCGTTGACCTCCTTGAAACCGTCGAGGTCGAGAAACATGACCGCCGACGTTTGCCGGTTGCGGCGCGCCTCCGCCAGTGACTGATGCAGCCGATCCTTACACAGGCGCAGACTGGGCAGTCCGGTCAACGCGTCGTGGTTTGCGAGAAAGTCGAGTTCGGCCGCAATTTTCTCGCGTTCCTCGATTTCTTCCTGCAACTGCTTGACCGTGTTGGCCAGCTCGCGGGTACGCTCTACCACCTGCTGCTCCAGGGTTTCCTTGGCGCGAATGATTTCCTGCTCGGCATTTTTCTGCTGGGTAACATCCTGCAGCACGCCGATAGTCTGTTCCGGGATACCGTGGTTGATCACGTGGGCCTGGCCCACTTCACGAATCCAGCGCACCTCGCCATCGGCACGCATCAGGCGATAATCGACCTGCCAGTCGCCGCCCTCGGCGAGAAACTTGTCGTAGGCGCGGCGAACAAATTCGCGGTCCTCGGGGTGAATAACGTCCAGGTCTCCTTCCCAGGAGACGGTACGGGTGACCAGCGCGTCTCTATCCATGCCGTGAATCCGCGCCATACCCGGACTCACGTAGAGGTATTTCTGCTTGATTTCATCGTAGATAAAATGGCCGATATCGGTAATCGCTTCGGCCTGGTCGGCGAGCGCGTCCTTGTACAGCAGTTCCTGCTCGCGCCGCACACGATTGGTGACGTCCTGCACCGCCCCGAGGGTCTGCATAACGCGGCCTTCCTTTATATGCTTGGCCCGCGTCAACTCGCGCAGCCAGCGAATTTCGCCGTCGGCGCGGACAAAGCGGTACTCGATGGCGCAATCCTGGCCCGTATCCCGGTAATTCGCATACTCCTCGGCAACCCGTTCACGATCCTCTTCGACGATATCGGCGAGATCATCCTCGATGCTCAGCATTTTCGCCATGTACTCCTCGACCGAGGCGCCGTAAATGCGGGCACAGCCCGGGCTCATGTAAACATAACGCTCGTTTACCTCGTCGTAGATGAAATGCCCGATATCGGTAATCGCCTCGGACTGCCGCGCCAGCTCGTCGCGGTACTCGAGATCGCGTTCGTACTTTATTCTTTCGCTGACATCCTGCAGGATACCGAAACTGCCGATCGCGTTGCCGGCCTCGTCGTCGACCTCGATCGCAGATTCTCGTATGTGTCTGATGTCGCCGTTGTCCAGGATAAGCCTGTATTCGATATCGACCGATTTTTCACGCCGCAGAGTTTCCTCCGAGGCTCTAAACGCTGCCCGGTCATCCGCGTGCACCTGCCGCAACAGGCTGCCGCGGCCGCGGTGCGCGGACATTACCTGTTCCACGGTCATATCGTGTATACGGGCGTATTCTTCTGAACAGGACAGCAGGCGATCGAGCTCGTAACTCCACTCGAAATGCCCGATATGCGCGATCAGTTCTGTGCGGTCGAGCAGCGCGCGCTGCTGACGGAACTTGGCCAGTTCCTCCTCCAGCGAGGGATCGACCGGAAATGTCGGATCAGGCTTGTTCACCTATATGCACTACCGCCAGCATTATTGACCGGTATCTGTTTTATAGAAATTATCGTTCGATACCTTTTCGATAACATTGAGTATATACCCGGACCCCGCTTTGTCCATGTCGACCGGTGATCAGATAGTCGTGATAAGCGCGCAGCGATGTAGCATAATTGACGCCAGTCCGACACCTGAGGTTATCGAGCATGAACCGACCCGCGGAAGATTTTTCCAAACGCGAAGTCCTGATTGATCAATTGCGCGCACTGCTGGGCGAGCGCGTCAGCACCAGCGCCTCGGTGCTGGAGCAGCATGGTCGCGGTGAATCCTGGCATCCGACGCAGGCGCCCGACGCGGTTTGCTTTGCGCACAGTACCGATGAAGTCGCGGCCATCGTAAAACACTGCGCCGCCAGCGCAACCCCGGTCATCGCCTACGGTACCGGCACGTCACTGGAAGGCCAGGTGCAGGCGGTCAACGGCGGTATCTGCATCGACCTCAGTCAGATGAACCAGATTCTCGAAGTCAATCGCGAGGACATGGATTGCCGCGTACAGGCCGGCGTTACGCGGCGCGAATTAAACCAGTACCTGCACGATAGCGGCCTGTTTTTCCCGATCGACCCGGGTGCCGACACTTCGATCGGCGGCATGACGGCGACGCGCGCCTCGGGCACCAATGCCGTGCGCTACGGCACCATGCGCGAAAACGTACTGGGTTTGACCGTGGTAAGCGCGAATGGCGACATCATCAAAACCGGCACCCGCGCGCGCAAGTCCGCCGCCGGCTACGATCTGACGCGCCTGTTCGTCGGCTCGGAAGGCACCCTGGGGGTAATTACAGAGGTCGGCCTGCGGCTGCACGGATTGTGCGAATCGATTTCGGCCGCCATCGTTAGTTTTCCCGACGTGCGCTCGGCCGCGGAAGCCACCATCATGACCATCCAGATGGGCATCCCGATGGCCCGCATCGAGATTCTCGACAGCAATTATATCGAGGCCATCAACGCCTACAGCAAAACCGACTACCCGCAAATGGACACGCTGTTCCTCGAGTTTCACGGCACTCGCGCCGGGGTTGCCGAACAGGTGAAAATGTTCGATGAAATCTCGCAGGAGTTCGGCGCCAGCGGATTTCAGTGGGCGCAAAAAGAAGAAGATCGGCACAGGCTCTGGCGCGCGCGCCATGACGCCTATTATGCCGGGCTCGCGGCTCGTCCCGGTTATCGCGGATACGTTACCGACGTTTGCGTTCCGATTTCACGGCTTGCCGACTGCATCGCCGAAACCCAGGCGGATATCGCCGCCTCGGGCCTGTTCGCGCCGGTGCTGGGCCACGTCGGCGACGGTAATTTTCATTCGACGATGTTCATCGATCCCGACGACGAGGCCATGTTCGAAAAAGCGCTAGAGGTCGATAAACGCATGGTGCAGCGCGCGCTCGACATGGGCGGCACCTGTACCGGCGAACACGGCATCGGTCTCGGCAAACTCAAGCATATGCGCAACGAACACGGCGATGGTGCAATCGAAGCGATGAAGGCGATCAAGCAGGCGCTGGATCCGCAAAACATCATGAACCCTGGCAAGGTCGTCGACTGCTAGCCCTCATATCTCACCGGCTTGCCGCCGCCGGCGCGGGCTTTTCGATCGCGAGTATCTCTACATGCCGTTGCAGCTGCGGGTAGAACTCGACGAATCCCTCGAAAATCATGTCGTGATTGCGCACTAAATCCTCGATCGCGTTATCGAAACGATTGGCAAAGCGGATGCGCGCGGCGACGCGGTCGAGCGACTCGGCGACCGCGTCGATATCGCGATAGGAACCGAACCAGTCGTACTCGACCATGCGCCGGGTGACGCGACGCATATTTTCCCCCGGCATCAGCGCGCTCGCCTGCGACATGCGCTGATAAAACTCGGCAATCAGCGAATCGAGATGGCGCCGCTCGAACCGTTGCCAGTGGTTAATCAGCAGGTGGTCGAAATATATATCCAGCGCAATGCCGGCGAAACGCCGACGCTCGGGACTGAAACCTTCTTTCATTGCCTGAATCCGCGGATGCGAATCGGTAAAATGGTCTACCGCGCGATGATTCTCCAGTCCCGCCATGACCGCGCGCGGCAATCTAGCCTGATCGAGGCCGCGGGCGAAATCGCCGAGCAGGTTACCGACGGTCGATTCCAGCGTCGGCTGCGACAAAACCAGGTGTGCGAAGTGGTTCATGGGCCTTACTATAAATCAAACGGGCCTATCGGCGCGATCGAGAAAAATGATTTGCCCGCCTGGCGTTCCTGGGTTTTAATTTCCTCCCGACCCAGGCCGCAGGAAATAGCAATGTCGATATCAGTCGTAGAAAACAAAGATCAGTCGATCGAGTCCGATCCCTATTACGAAGACCGGATCAACCTGGCGGCCGCATTTCGCATGACCGCAAGGCTCGGTATGGACGAGGCGGTCGGCAATCATTTCAGCTACGCGGTCGAAGAGGACGGCAGCCGTTTCCTGGTCAATCCGTTCGGGCGTCATTTTTCAAACATGCGCGCCAGCGATCTGCTATTGCTCGACGCCAACGGCGATAGCGCGCAAAAAGCCGATCCGACCGCCTGGGCGATTCACGGCGCCATGCATCGCAACGCGCCGCAGGCCCGCTGTGTCATGCACGTGCATTCGAAGTACGCCACGGTGCTGGCCTCGCTAGCGGATTCCACCCTGCCGCCGATTGATCAGAACACGATGCGTTACTTCGACCGGGTCGCGGTCGACGACGGTTTCGACGGCATGGGTCTCGGCGACGAAGCCGAACGCCTGACCACGACGCTGGGCGACAAGCGAATACTGATCATGGGCAACCACGGGGTAATGGCGGTAGGCAACAGCATTGCTCGCGCCTTCGACGAACTGTTTTATTTCGAACGCGCCTGCCAGACCTATATCACCGCCCTGACCACGCAGAAACCGCTACGCGTCGCCTCCGACGAGGTCGCCGAGAAAACCGCTCGCCAGTGGGAAGAGTACATGGACAAGGTCGGCTTCTGCGATGCGCACCTGCGCGAGATTCGCGAAATACTCGATCGCGAAGAACCCGACTACAAGCTTTAGCCGCAAACGCTGGAAAAGCCGGGGTCAGACCTTCAGCTCTGACCCTTTCGAAGAGCGACTCAGGATCTTCATTTCAAGTTTGACAGCTCTTTTAGACTGTCTTTGAAGTTCTCGTTTTCAGGATCGAGTTCGATCGCGTGCCGGATCGCTTCCATCGCGGATTCCTGACGCCCCAGTTGCGCCAGCGTATAGGCAAGATTATTCCACAGTTCGGCTTTTTCCGGATCCAGCGCCAGCGCTTCACGATAGGCCGATTCGGCGGCGCCAAAATTCCCCTGCAGGTAAGCCGTATTGCCGAATCCGCTGTGGGCCAGTAGCTGATCGGGCCAGCGCAGGCGCGCGCTGCGGTACCCCTGGTGCGCACTATCGATACGGCCAACCTGCTCCATGCCGATCACCGCGTCGAGATACGCCGCGGCGCTGGCGGTCACGGGTATCTCATCGGTTTTGACCACGGCAAGCGCCCAGTGCCCCGCGCGTTGCCAGGTTTTTTCGAACAGGGCGAAGCTTCGGGTAATACGGCGCCGTACCCCGGAGCGCAGAATCATCAGGCGTTCGTCGAAATCATAGCCAACGACGATTTCGTAATGCCAGACCGGGTATATATCGAGGCCGAGGTTTTGCAGTACGAAAACCGGATTGCCGGCGGCCAGTTCACGCAACAGGCTTTCAAGCCGGCCGTCGAGCTTCACCGGCAACAGATCGAATTGCCGCGTGGCGGCAACCACCTCGACCTGCAGACTGCCTTTCAAATCGGGCACGTAGACCAGTTCGGCGATCTGATCGGGCACCACCTCGACGCCACGATAATTCATCACGCCGGCGAGCGCGGCCGGTCCGCAGTGAAATTTCTGTTGCGGGTAAAACGGGACTTCGGTGAGCTCCACGCGCGACGGGATATCGGGTGGATCGTTTAACAGCAGGCGTGTCTGTGGCGAGCTTGCGCAGCCGCCAAGGTAAATAGACAATAACAGCGTGCACGCCAGCCAGCGTGCACGCCTATTACCGGTTTTCAACTATTCGGCAGGCCAGTTGGGAATGATATCGGTGTACCCCATTAGTTCGGTAATCACCAGAATCAATCCGATAATAATGATTACTTCACCCGTGCTACCCGCTGCGGGCAATTCATCGATGCGCTGATGAACTTCTGCAACCTGGGCATCGGTCATCGCCGCCACCCGGGTTACCGCGACAGTTTCACTGACGCCTCCTTTTACCAGGTTTTGCCGGATCCACTCGCGCTGCTGCGCAACGTCGGTCAGCTCGATGGCGGCCGGACCCGCCTGCATTTGCGCTGTGCCCACCATCGCCGCCTGGCTCGGCAGGCTCGTCGCCAGTGCAGCTATAACGACCAGCAGGCCGCGCCGTATATTTTTCAGAATCATTTTTATCTCCTCTTATTAATTTAATCGCCTAACGATTATAGCCTAATGTTTTACCCGAGTTTAGCGCCGTTTGGCACGGCGCTGTCGGGACTCACCAGTACAATCGCGCCATCCTCGCGCGCGAATCCGGTCACCAGGCACTCGGAGCGCATCGGTCCGATTTGCTTGGGCGGGAAATTGACGACCGCGACGATTTGCCGCCCCACCAGTTCTTCCCGCGTATAGAGATCGGTTATCTGCGCGCTCGACTTGCGTAGACCGATATTCTCGCCGAAGTCGATGCGCAACCTGTAGGCGGGTTTACGCGCCTCGGGAAAGGCTTCGACTTCGATAATCGTGCCCACGCGTATTTCTACTTTTTCGAAGTCATCCCATTCAATGGTTTGCATGATTTATCCTCAGGTAAATTCCTGGCGAATTTTTTGGCTGTGTTCGCCGATTTTCGGCACCTTGCGCAGAACCGATTTAACGTCGGAGTTCATCGCCGCCACGGCGACCACTTCAGCGCTGCCGCTGGCGGTATCGATGGTTTCGCGGCGCAACTGCGGATGACTGGAGAGCCCGGCGATGTCGTTGACACGACCGTAGGCGATGCCGGCCCGCTGCAGGCGCTCGACCGCCTGGGGCTGATCCAGCTCGGAAAAAACTCCATTGATAAGCGCATCGACATGGTCTCGATTCTCGACCCGAACCTGGTTGGACTTAAGCCTGTCGTCGCTGGCCAGGGATTCATCGCCCATCACCTGCGTGCAAAAGTTGAACCACTCGCGCTCGTTTTGTATCGCGATCACGATATCGAGGCCATCACGGCAGCGATAAGCGCCATAGGGCGAAATGGTCGCATGATTGATGCCGACCCGCGGCTGGATTTTGCCGGCATAGTCATAGTGCAACAGCGGCACCGCCAGCCATTCGGCCATGGCGTCGAACAACGACACTTTGATGGTGGCGCCCTGGCCGTTTTTTTCGCGCCTGATCAGGGCTTCGAGAATCGCGGCATAGGCCTGCTGGCCGCAATTGATGTCGCAGGCCGAAACGCCGACGCGGCCGGGCGCATCGGGCGTGCCGGTAATCGATGCCATGCCGGATTCGCACTGCACCAGCAAATCGTAGGCCTTCATCTTGCTGTAATCGCCGCTGTCACCGTAACCCGAGATATCGCAACAGACCAGGCGCGGATAACGCCGACGCAAGTCTTCACTGCCGAAACCGGCACGCGCCGCCGCCCCCGGGGCCAGGTTCTGGATAAACACGTCGGCGCGCTCGAGTATGCGTCGCAGCAATGCCGAGTCGGCTTCGTTCTTGATATCCATCACCAGCGATTCCTTGCCCTGGTTGAGCCAGATGAAATACGCCGATTCGCCATGCACCACGCTGTCGTAGCCACGAGCGAAATCCCCTTCCTCGCGCTCGATCTTGATCACTCGCGCGCCGGCATGCGCCAGCCGATTGGAACAGAAGGGCGCGGCTACAGCCTGTTCCAGGGAAACCACCAGAATGTCATTCAGATCGAGCATCAGAAAGACTTTGGCAATCCCAGCACATGGGTGGCGATATTGGACAGAATCAGGTTGGTGGATATCGGTGCCACCTGGTAGAGCCGGGTCTCGCGAAACTTGCGTTCAATATCATACTCGACGCTAAAGCCGTAACCGCCGTGGGTTTGCAGACACATGTCCGCCGCCGCCCAGGAGGCGTCGGCGGCCAGCAGCTTGGCCATGTTGGCTTCCGAGCCGCAGGGCTCGCCGGCGTCGAACATGCGGCAGGCCCTGTCGACCATCAGCGCCGCGGCCTCGGTCTGTACATGCGCGCGCGCTATCGGAAACTGGATACCCTGATTCTTGCCGATCGGCGCGCCGAAAACTTCACGCTCACGCGCATAGCTACTGGCGCGTTCGATAAACCAGCGCGCATCGCCGATGCACTCGGCGGCGATCAGAATACGCTCGGCGTTCATACCGTCGAGAATGTAACCGAATCCCTTGCCCTCCTCGCCGATCAGGTTTTCTGCAGGCACGCGCAGTTGATCGAAAAACAGTTCGGTGGTGGCGTGATTGAGCATGGTTTCCAGCGGCCTAATGGTCAGACCGTTACCGACCGCATCGCGCAAATCGACCAGCAGCACCGACATTCCCCGGGTTGGTTTGTCGACCTCATCCCGCGGCGTGGTGCGCACCAGCAGCAACAGCAGGTCGGAATGCTCGGCGCGCGAAATAAAAACCTTTTGCCCGCTGACGATGTAATCGTCACCATCCCGCACGGCGCGCGTCTTGATGCGCGTGGTATCGGTGCCGCTGCCCGGTTCGGTGACACCGAAGGCTTGTAGGCGCAAAGCGCCCGAAGCGATATCGGGCAGGTATTTGCGCTTTTGCGCTTCGCTACCGTGACGCAGCAGGCTGCCCATGATGTACATTTGCGCGTGACAGGCGGCACCGTTGGCGCCGCTGCGCTGAATTTCCTCGAGCACGGCGCAGGCGGCGGACAGACCCATGCCGGCGCCGTCATAGGCTTCCGGAATCAGTACCGAAAGATAGCCGGCGTCGGTAAGCGCCTGCACGAATTCGCTCGGGTAAGCCTTAGCGCGATCCTTGTCACGCCAGTAGGCATCGGGATAATCGGCGCAAAGCCGCGCGACCGCGTCTCTGACTTCAGGGTGTGAGCGTTCTTCAGGCATGGCGCTTTCTCAACAAATAGTCGTCATTCCCGCAACAGCGGCGATTTTTTAAGCCCCGCGGGTCCCGACCTATCGAAATCCTGTCTAACCCGGCTTGATCGCAAGATCCCCGCTTTCGCGGGGATGACTTGCCGGAAAATACCGGGACACAGGTCTAGGCCGCAATAATATTGTGCTCGGGGCCGTAGGGGAAGCCGGTAATGTTTTGCGAACCCTGTTCGCCAATGACAAGAATATCGTGCTCGCGGTAACCGCCGGCACCGGGCTGACCCAGCGGGATGGTCAGCATCGGCTCCATCGACACCACCATGCCCGGCTCGAGCACGGTATCGATGTCCTCGCGCAATTCGAGACCGGCCTCGCGCCCGTAGTAATGCGACAGCAGGCCGAACGAATGGCCGTAACCGAAAGTGCGGTACTGCAGCAGGTCGAGATCGGCAAAATAGCGGTTGATTTCGTCGCAGATTCCGGAGCAGGTCGCCCCCGGCCTGATCAGCGACAATCCGAGTTCGTGGGCACCGACGTTGGCCTGCCAGATCTTCAGCGAGTCGGCGTCGGGTTCGCCGACGAACAGCGTGCGCTCGAGCGCGGTATAGTAGCCCGAAATCATCGGAAAGGTATTCAGACTGAGGATATCGCCGGCTTCGAGCGCGCGCGTGGTGACCGGGTTGTGCGCGCCGTCGGTGTTGATACCCGACTGGAACCAGACCCAGGAATCGCGAATCTCACTATCGGGATAAGCGCGTGAAATCTCCAGCTCCATCGCATCGCGGCCGGCCATGGCGACATCGATTTCGCGGGTGCCGACGCGGATCGCATTCCGAATCGCCTCGCCGCCGATATCCGCGGTGCGCGCGCCGCCCTTGATCAGCTCGATTTCTTGCGCTGACTTGATCATGCGCAAAGCCATGATTTCCCGGTTCAGATCGCAGGCCTCGGCGCCGCCGAGAAACTCGGTCATCAGCTCGCGCGAAGCCAGGGTCATGTGGTCGCCTTCGATGCCGATACGCCGCGCCCCGGGAATAATCGAAGCGATCGCACGCCAGTAGTTATTACGCTGCCAGTCGGTGTAAATCAGGTTATCGCCGTAACAGCGTCGCCAGGGCTGACCGAGATCGATATTCGCCGACACGGTGACACAGCGCTCAGCGGTAACCACGCAGGCATAGGGGCGGCCAAAGGAACAGTAGAGAAAGCCGGAATAGTAGGCGATGTTATGCATCGAGGTCAGCAGCATCGCTTCGACGCCGCTATCGCTCATTAACGCGCGCAACTTGCCCAGCCGGGTTTCGTATTCGGCATCGCTGAAGGGGAGTCGGGCCTTGGAACCGTTGTGCAGTTCGAAAAAATCGGGACGTTGTACTTGAGACATGATAATCACTCCGAAAATCCGGGTGACAGGTCCACCCGGGTAACAATCCGGGCGTACAGGATAAAAATTCTGCTTCTTAGGCAGCGACGCCATCGCTGCCAGCGGGCTGCGATTTTATCGGTGACGGAAAATTCAGGCAAGTTATAATTGCTCGACCAGAAGCAGCGCCGGATTACCTCCAATGACATCAGCACGATACAGTATCAGGCCCGCCACAAACGCGGATCGTGCGCAGTGGGAGTTGCTGTGGCAGGGCTACCTCGAGTTTTACAAGTCCAGCCGAAGGCCTGAGGTCACCGAGCAGTTGTGGCAGAGAATCGTCGATTCCGGGCACCAAATCCAGTGTCGCCTGGCCGAGACAGACGATGGCAAGCTGGTCGGACTGGTGCACTTCTTTCCGCATGCCCACAGCTGGTACATCGAACCGGTTTGCTATCTCAACGACCTGTTCGTAATGCCCGGCATTCGCGGTGGAGGCGTCGGCAAATCGCTGATCGAAGCGGTGGTCGATGAAGCCCGGCAACGGGGCTGGAGCGAAGTTTACTGGCATACCCAGCATGACAATTCGGTCGCGCGCGGCCTGTATGACAAGATAACCGGCGGCAGCGACGGTTTCGTCAACTACACTATCGAGGTCGGGTCGCCGGATTCCTGAATATCGGATCGGCCCGGTCTTCACCAGCAAACGGACTGGCTGGAATCCATCGGGATGGTAAACCAGAAAGTACTGCCCTGGCCCTCACCTTCCGATTCGACCCAGATCCGACCGCCGTGGACTTCGATGATGCGCTTGACCAGCGCCAGGCCTATACCGGTACCGTCGACACCAAGATCCAGCCGATCGAACAGATCGAATACCCGCAGATGGTAATCGGGCAGAATACCGATGCCATTGTCACGCACATAACAGCGAATTTCTCCGCCCTCCGCGCGCGCCCCGATTTCGATTTTCGGCGCCTGCTGATCGCCCATGAACTTGATCGCATTGTCGATCAGGTTCTGAAACACTTCGATGAGTCTGCCCGGATCGCCGAACACCGTCGGCATTTGATCGGCGATGTCGATCTCGATACCGCGCGTCTCCAGCTGGATTACCAGCTGCTCTCTGGCGGCGCAGGCGAGATTGCTCAAACTGGTGTATTCGGGATCATTCATCAAGCGACCGATACGGCTCAACTCGAGTAATTCGTTTAGCAGCTGCGCCATTTTCCCGGCAGCACTGCCGATTTGCTTCAAATCGCCCTCGATCGCTTTTTTGTCCTGGGCATCGATATCCTTTTGCAGCAGGCCAAGAAAGCCACTGATGGTAACCAGCGGCGCTTTCAGATCATGCGACACCGTATAAGTAAAACGTTCGAGCTCGGCATTCTGGTTCTCCAGCACCGAATTCTTGGACTCGATATCGGCGTTACGCTCTTCAAGCTCGGCGTTTTTGGCTTCGATTTCCGCCAGCAGCAAATCCTGCTGCTGACGCGCGGCCTGTAACTCGGTCATGGTGTTAAGCAGGTTGTAGGTCATGCTGGCATACAGCGAGTAACCGATAATCAAAGCATTCAACAATGCCTGGTCCGATTCCTTGTACGACTTCAGCACAAACACCATGGCGCCTACCGGTTTTTGCTCAAGCTTCAGCGGCACGCTGATCAACGCCGCGGGTTGCTCCTTGAGCAGCCACTGGTGCAGCTCGTCCCGTTCGCTGGAAAACGCCTGCAGGTCGGTGAACCACTGCACCCCCTTGTTGGCCAGCAACTGCCCGGTCAGGTCGGTATCGATGTCGAAACCGGTAGCGAAGCAATCGAGCATCTGCCCCGCTTCGATGCGCGCCGCCACGCTGCACTCCCTGGCGCCGCTGGCGAGCAATACCGCCATGCGGTGGCAGGGAACGATCCAGCGTCCGTTGCGGCAGACGCTAACCCATAAATCCTCGAGGCTGCGCTGACGACTGAACGAAGAAACCGCTTCATGCAAGATGCCCAGCACCAGGAAAGTGCCTTCACCCAGCGCATCGTCGCTATTCGATAGTCGGTCGGGAGAAATCATCCGAAATCAGCCTTCCATTGGTGCACGCACATTGCTCCAGGTAACGAGAAAATTGGCAAACGAAGCCACCATTGCCGCTTCCAGAATCTCTTCCTCGTTCAAGCCGCTGTCGCGTAAGCGCTGCAAGCGGGGATCGTCGACATTGTTGGGATCCTGCGCCGCATGCAGGGCGAAATACAGCAACCGCCGATGCATCGGCGGCACCAGCTTCATTTCGGGATCGTCGATACAGCTGTCGATCAGGGCTTTATCGATACCCATGGACTCGAGCATGGCCTTGTGCATTTCGACACAGAAAAGGCTGTCGCGATGACTGGCAATCAGCATCACCATCATCTGTTTGACGCTAACCGGGAGTGCCCCTTCAAAAAGAATAGGCTTCCCGGCCGCCATCACAGCGGAGTAAATATCGGGCCGCATCGACAGCGTGGCGCTGATCACCGGCGGAATCGGCCGGTCGGCGGATCCCTGCATCACGCGTTCGAAAAGAGCAAGCGCATCCTCGGCCCCCGAATTACCGATACCCTGTTTGCTTTCATTCATCGGAATGATTCTCGCTTTCCGGCCGAATACAACTGATATCGGCCCAGGTATTTATGAAATTGCAGTAAGCGCTCAGCGCCATGATTTCGAGCATTTCACTCTGCGTAACGCCATGGTCTCGCAGCGACTGGAAGTCATCGCCGTCGATCTCTGCCGGATGCTGCGAGACCTTGACCGCAAATTGCAGAATCGTCCGGTGAGGTTGCGGCACTTCCGCCAACTCGGGATCGGTGACGCAACTGGCGACCACTGCCTGCGATACCCCGAGTATTCCAAGCGTATTGCCGTGCAGGTCCTGGCAATAATTGCAATTGTTACGCGCCGATATCGTGGTGGCGATCATTTGCTTGACCATCATCGGCAGTTCCCCCTGCAACAGCATGCCCTTCGAGAACGCCCAGGTCCCGGCCAGGATATCGGGTCGGGACGACTGCGAGGTCAACCAGTGGATCGGCTCCTTGTCGCCAAATCCGTTGTCCAGCATATCCTGGTAAAGCATCTTGAGATCCTCGTTAACGTCCGGATCTTCAGGCTGGCTAAATCGGCTCATCTTTCTCCCTCATAGACTGTTTCCATGACGATGCGCGGACTCCCATGCGGCATCGAATATCGGCCCCGGAGCCAGTTATCGTGTAGATTACAGGACCGGGCGGATCCCGAATGATAGCAGCGAGGGGGAATCCGGCCACCCGATTCGGAGTGCAGGATTTCCGGGTAACGCCTGCCCGCTTCGGCACATGTACCGATTTCGGCGGCGCGCATAAAGCGATCCATGTCAATGATCCGCGGCCGGCAACGTGAAATGGAAACAACAGCCCTTGCCTTCGCCTTCCGATTCGACCCAGATGCGGCCATCGTGCACTTCGACGATTCGCTTGACCAGCGCCAGCCCGACGCCGGTACCGTCGACCCTGGCATCGAGGCGTTCGAACAGGTCAAAAACCCGGCCCTGATAATCATCCGCGATGCCAATACCGTTATCGCGCACGGAACAGTGAACCTCGCCATTCTCGCGCCGCGCGTCGATTTCGATACGCGGCGATTCCTGTTCACCCATGAACTTGACCGCGTTGTCGACCAGGTTTTGAAACACTTCGAGCAATCTGCCCGGATCGCCAAGCACCGCCGGCATATCGGCGGCGACCTGCAGATCGATGCCCTTTTCCTCGATCTGAATCGATACTCTTTCGAGTGCATCTTTCACCAGGCCATCGAGGCTGCAGCGTTCCGGCTCATTCATTTGCCGCCCGATACGGCTCAGTTCGAGCAATTCGTTGAGCAGCTGCGCCATCTGATCGGCGGCGTCGCCAATTTGCTCGACGTCGCGGGCCATCGCCGATCGATTTTGCGATTCGATATCTCTTTGCAACAGGCCAAGAAAGCCCTTGATGGTAACCAGCGGCGCCTTCAGATCGTGCGACACGGTGTAGTTGAAGCGCTCCAGCTCGGCATTCTGGTTCTGTAACTCGCTGTTCTTGATTTCGATTTCATCGGCGCGCTGTTCCAGCTCCAGGTTTTTGGCCTCGATTTGCGTTAACAGCTGACGCTGGCGTGCGAAAAACAGCGCGCTGACCACGATCAACAGGGTCGCCAGAAAAGCGATCGAGTAGTGATTCAGGCGGGATACTTCGATCGATTGATGAAAATCGTCGACCGATAATCCGATGGCGACGATCAGCGGAAAATCGGGCACCCGGCGATAGGCGTAGTAGCGGGTGATATTGTCGACCACGCTGGTCTGCAGGTACAGGCCCTGCGGACTTTCCGCCAGCCGATCCCAGATCTGGGACTTGCTGATATTCTGACCCGGCCCCCCGGATCCGTAGGACGAGCGCGAGCGCACGTACTTGTCGGTGCCGACCAGGGTAGCGGAACTCTTCGGCCCGACCTGCATGGTATTGAAAAACTCGGTGACGTGGTTGGCTTCGAGCGCGAGGAAAATGACTCCGCCGAACTCCCCATTCGGTTTCTCGTAACGCCGCACCAGGCGGATGATCAGCTTGCCGCTGTTACGTCCCTTGTGCAGCCTGGATACCAATAATTCGTCGCCGCTGGCATCTTGCTGGAACCTGAAATAATCCCTGTCCTTGGCGGTAACGCCCGGCTTGATCTTGTGCCCGGATACCAGCAGCGGTGTACCGCTTTCGTCGATGATGGTGATATGCGATGCGATAGACTTGTTCAGCGGCACCTCTCTCATCAGGGCTTCGATGTCGCCGATATCGTAATTTCTGAGATATTCGCGCCGCACCAGTTTCAGGTAGGCATCGCCGTACTGGAAAATGCCGACCACGTGACGCTCGAAAAACACCGCTATCCGATGTGCCTGGCCGGCGGCTTCGTCGAATCGCTGTTTTTCTTCCTGGGCGACGAAGCTGTAAGAAGCGATCCAGACAAACAGCGACAGAATTACGCCAGTTACCAGATACTGATTGCCAAACCATTTGCTGGAGCTGTTCTTATTCTGCCCGGTCATACGTTTGTTTGTGTCTGGATTGCTAATTTTGAAAGTAGCAGCCGGATCGCGACTTTATTGTATTTTCGACTTACCCTGCCCTCTACTATAGCCCGTGTTGCGACTTTTAACCTAGTTTTTGTATCGGCGCGGCGTTCGATAATCACTACTTGACCGCGAACCCGCATATGTCGTTTATGTGCACTGGCAAGTCGTTTATCGGTTGACTGTGTCGGCCGCATTCTGTTTAAACTTGACGCAAACTCGCGATATCAGACCGATCGGCGACAATGCACGGCGCAGGCTGCCGGGCACCGGGATATCGCTTCACAGACTCAACCGAATCGACGCATATGCATTATTCAGCTTTAAACCTGGTAAAACAGGCGCTAACCGGCAACCGCGGCTGGACCCGGGCCTGGCGCAATCCGGAGCCTAAAAAACAGTATGATGTCATCATCATCGGCGGCGGCGGGCACGGCCTCGCAACGGCTTATTACCTGGCTAAACTGCACGGCATCACCAATGTCGCCGTGCTCGAAAAGGGCTACATCGGCGGCGGTAACACTGGCCGCAACACCACCATCGTGCGCTCCAACTACATGCTCAATCCGAATTCGCAGTTTTACGAACACTCGATGAAATTGTGGGAGGGCCTGAGCCAGGATCTGAACTACAACGTCATGTTCAGCCAACGCGGGGTACTCAACCTGATTCATACCGACGCCCAGCGCGACGGCTTCGCCCGGCGCGGCAATGCGATGCGTCTCAACGGCGTCGACGCGGTCATGCACGACCTCGAGGGGGTCAAAAAACTGATGCCGCACCTGGACTTCTCGAAAAACACCCGCTTCCCGGTACAGGGAGGCCTGGCGCAACCGCGTGGCGGCACCGCGCGTCACGACGCGGTCGCCTGGGGCTACGCGCGCGGCGCCGACCGCCTTGGCGTCGACATTATTCAGCGCTGCGAAGTGAGCGGCATCAAGCGCGACGGCGACAAGGTGCTCGGCGTAGAAACTTCGCGCGGCTTCATCGGTGCCGGCCAGGTCGGGGTCGCGGTTGCCGGCAACTCGGGACGCCTGTTCGACATGGTCGGCATGAAACTGCCGATCGAATCGCACGTGCTGCAGGCCTTCGTCACCGAGGGCATCAAGCCGCTGGTGGATACGGTTTGCACCTTCGGCGCCGGTCATTTCTATATCAGCCAGTCGGACAAGGGCGGCCTCGTATTCGGCGGCGATATCGATGGCTGGAATACTTACGCCCAGCGCGGCAACCTGCCGACTTTCAATCACGTCGTCGCCGGCGGCGTAACGATGATGCCCTGCCTGGCGCGCCTGCGGGTATTGCGTCAGTGGGGCGGGGTCATGGACATGTCGATGGACGGCACCCCGATCATCGGCAAGACGCCGATCGATAACCTGTATATCAACGGCGGCTGGTGTTACGGCGGTTTCAAGGCGACGCCGGCCTCGGGCTGGGTGTTCGCGCACACCATCGCGCACGACAAGCCGCACGCACTGAATGCCGAATTCACGCTCGAGCGCTTCCGCGAAGGCAATCTGATCGACGAAAAAGGCGTTGGCGCCTCGCCTAAAGCGCACTAGGAGGAAGAGATGCTGAGAATTAACTGCCCCTGGTGTGGCATCCGCAACGAAGACGAATTTTCCTACGGCGGCGACGCAACGGTCGAGCGCCCCGCCGACGACGCCTCGCAGGATGACTGGTATCACTACGTTTATACGCGCGATAACCCGGCCGGGCCGCATCGCGAATACTGGCATCACGTCAACGGCTGCCGCGCCTGGATCCTGGTTGAGCGCGATACCGTCACCCACGAAATTTTCAGTACCGCGCCGGCTTCGCCCAACCTGCCCGCCGGCAAGCAGGAGGGCTAATCGAAATGGCGCAACAATTCAGAACCACCAGCGGCGGTCAAATCGACCGCAGGCGCACTATCAGCTTCACTTTCGACGGCAAGTCCTACCAGGGTTACGAAGGCGATACGCTGGCGTCGGCGCTGCTCGCCAACGGCGTGCATCTGCTCGGTCGCAGTTTCAAGTATCACCGCCCGCGCGGTATTCTGACGGCCGGCTCCGAAGAACCCAACGCCATCGTCGAGTTGCGCGCCGGGCCGCGCAAGGAACCCAATACGCGCGCCACCACCATCGAATTGTTCGACGGCCTGGTCGCCAATAGCCAGAATCGCTGGCCATCGCTCGCTTTCGACGTGATGTCGATCAACGGCCTGTTTTCACCGTTGCTGTCGGCGGGCTTTTACTACAAGACCTTCATGTGGCCAGTCTCATTCTGGACCAACGTCTACGAGCATGTCATCCGCCGCGCGGCCGGTCTCGGCAGCGCGCCTACCGAAGCCGACCCGGATCACTACGAGCAGTGTCACGAGCACTGCGACGTCCTCGTCGTCGGCGCCGGTGCGGCCGGATTATCCGCCGCGCTTGCGGCCGCGCAAACCGACGCGCGCGTTATCCTGGTCGATGAACACCGCTTACTCGGCGGTTCGCTCAATAGCGAGAATTTCACCGTCGACGGCAAGGCCGGCAGCGAATGGGCAGCCGAAGCGGCGGCCAGGCTGGCGGCAATGGACAATGTTCACATCCTTAATCGCAGCACCGTTTTTGGCTACTACGATCACAACGTGATCGGCGCGGTGGAAAAGGTCAGCGACCATCTACCGGTGCCGCCCAGGGGACATCCGCGCCAGCGCATGTGGCTGCTGTATCCGCAGCGCGTGGTGCTCGCCACCGGCGCCACCGAACGCCCGCTGGTGTTCGGCAACAACGACAAGCCAGGCGTCATGCTGGCGTCGGCGGTGCGCAGCTACATCAACGCCTATGGCGTCAAGCCGGGCAAGCGGGTGCTGGTCACCACCAACAACAACGATGCATACCGTACCGCGATCGATCTGCACCGCGCCGGCGCATTCGTCGCCGCCGTGGTCGATTCACGCGCACATCCCGAGTCGCCGCTGGTGGAAGAACTGAAGAAACTTTCGATCCGGCTGATTACCGGCAGCACGGTCGGCGCCGCCGAAGGCGGCAAGCGCGTCAAGCGCGCGCAGATCGTCAGTACGCTCGGCGATACGCTTGATCCGGAATCGATCGACTGCGACCTGATCGCCTGCTCCGGCGGCTGGAATCCAAACGTGCACCTGCACAGCCAGTCCGGCGCCAAACCGGTATACGACGACTCGATCCTGTCCTTCGTCCCGGGCGAATCGCGCCAGGCCGAAACCTCGGCCGGCGCCGCCGCCGGCAGCTTCGCGCTGCAGGATTGCCTGACCGAGGGGCATAACGCCGGTCACGAAGCCGCCAAACTCGCCGGCTTCAAAGGCAGGAAAGGCAAGGCGGCGAAAGCCGACGATGAAGGCGCTTACGCGATAGAAGCGCTATGGATCTCGCCGACGCCTTACAATAAGGCTTACAAGCAGTTCGTCGATCAGCAAAACGACGTCAAGGCCAGCGATGTCCAACTCGCCTCGCAGGAGGGTTACGACTCGGTCGAATTACTCAAGCGCTACACCACCCAGGGCATGGCCACCGACCAGGGTAAAACCAGCAACGTCAACGCACTCGCTATTCTGGCCTGTCAGCGCGGCGAACCGATACCGGAGGTCGGTATTACGACTTTCCGGCCGCCCTATGTTCCGGTGGCGATGGGCGTATTCGCCGGGCACGGCGTCGGCGCCGATTTCATGCCGGTGCGGCGCACCGCGATCCACGACTGGAACGAAAAACAGGGCGCGGTTTTCATCGAGGCCGGCCTGTGGATGCGCGCGCGTTATTTCCCGCAAAAGCCGGGCGACACGATGTATGACTGTTACGTACGTGAAACCGAGGCCACGCGCAACAACGTCGCGCTGGTCGACGTCACCACGCTCGGCAAGATCGATATCCAGGGCCCCGACGCACCAGAGTTCCTTAACCGGCTTTATATAAACAACTGGCTTAAATTGCCGGTGGGCAAGGCGCGTTACGGCATCATGCTTCGAGAAGACGGCATGGTTTACGACGATGGCACGACTTCGCGCCTCGGTGAAAATCATTTCTTCATGACCACCACCACCGCCAACGCGGCCGGCGTGCTGGCGCACATGGAGCAGTACCACCAGACCGAGTGGCCCGAGCTCGACGTCGTCTTCTGCTCGGTCACCGAGCAATGGACCGGCATCGCGGTTGCCGGACCCAACAGCCGCAAGTTGCTGGAAAAAGTCATCGATATCGACATCAGCAACGACGCATTCCCGTTCATGGGCGTAGGTGAATGCAGACTAAACAACATCCCGGCGCGATTGTTCCGCATCTCCTTTTCCGGTGAGCTTGCCTACGAAGTCAACGTGCCGGCGGACTACGGCGAGCAGGCCTGGCTGGAGCTGCTCGAAGCCGGCAAGGAAATGGGCGTCGGCGTCTACGGCACCGAGGCGCTGGGCACGATGCGTATCGAGAAAGGTCACGTCGCAGGTTCCGAGCTCGATGGCCGCACCACCGCCAAAGACCTCGGCCTCGAGGGCATGGCGAACCGCAGCAAGCATTTCATCGGCAAGCACAATTCCGAACGTCCCGTGCTGGAAGGCGAAGGTCGACTACAGGTGGTGGGTCTGAAGTCGATCGAACCCGACCGCAACCTGCGTATCGGCGCTCACCTGGTCGATCCGAATACGCGCCTGGACAGCGTCAGCCAGTCCCAGGGCCACGTTTCGGCGACGACCTACAGCCCGCAACTGGGCTGCGGTATCGCGCTGGGCTTACTCAAGGATGGCGCTTCCCGCCACGGCGAACAGCTCGAAGCCGTGTTTCCGCTCGATGACGAAAAGCTCAAGGTAGAAGTCTGTCATCCCGTCTTCATCGATCCAGAAGGAGAACTCGTCCGTGCCTGATCAAACCGCCCTGCCCCCACGGGTATCGCCATTGTTGCCGCGCAGCGGCGAGCACATCGTCGACTACAAAAACCTGCGTCTTAGCGAACGCAAGGCGCTGACCGCGATCCAGGTATTGAGCTTCAGGGATAAACACGACGCGGCCGCGGCCGCTATCGGCAAGGCTCTCGGCATCGAATGTTCGACCCGGCCGGGCGTCAGTAATTCCGACGGCAAGACCCAGGTGAGCTGGAATGGCCCCAACAGCTGGATAATTGTCGCCAGCGATGAAGAAAGCGGACGCGCGCCGGGTGAATTGCTGAAGACGCTACAGCAAGCGGTTGGCGATCTTGGCGGCGTAGTCGATCAGAGCCATGGCCGCTGCGGCCTGCGTTTGAGCGGATCACGCGCGCGCCAGGTAATGGCCAAGAACACCGCCATCGACCTGCATCCGCGTGCTTTTGCACCCGGGCGCTGCGCGTTGACGTCGGTTGCGCATATGAACGCGAGTATCGTCCAGGTCGACGATGCGCCAACCTACGACCTGTTCGTCATCCGCAGTATGGCGCGCTCCTTCGCGCATGCGATCGAGCAGGCCTGCCTCGAGTTCGCTAACGACTAAATCCGAACTGGTCGCTGTAATGCGCCGCAATGGCGCAATGCGGATTAGCGCAAGGCTTTGAGGTTGGAAATCAGGAGCTCCTTCCTGCGATTCATCTCTTCGCGAATCTGATGCGCCAGGTCGAGCTCGGGCCCACAGCAATTGGCCGCCGTCTTCATCTGATTGTCGGTGGTTTTTTCGACGGTTTTTACCAGCAGCTGACTGACGATTCTGGCAATTTCTTCTTTTTGTTCCGCCGAAACATCTTGCTCCCCCAGCGCCGCCAGAATCGATTCGGTTGTATCGTCGATAGAACTTTGAACTGACATAGTTTTCTCCCCGGTTATCAGGCCTTATCCAGGCTCTGCTCGAGATCGTCTATTAATTCCCGACAATTTTCAATACCTATCGACAGGCGCAACAGGTTTTGCGGCACCGCGCTATGCGGGCCTTCGACCGCGGCGCGATGCTCGATCAGGCTCTCCACGCCCCCCAGCGAGGTCGCGCGCAGGAATAATTTGGTGTTGCCGGCGATCGCGCGCGCCGCCTCCCCGCCGCCCTTGACCAACAGCGACAGCATACCGCCGAAGCCGTTGCTCATCTGCCGGCAGGCAATCTCGTAACCCGGGTGGCTTTCCAGGCCCGGGTATAGAACTTTTTCCAGTCGCGGATGGTTTTCGAAATGGCGCGCGATCTGCAATGCATTTTGCGACGCCTTTTCGAAGCGCAGCGGCAGGCTGCGCATACCGCGCAACAGCAACCAGGCTTCGAACGGGCCGAGCACGCCTCCGGTCAGGGTGCGCACCAGTTTCACGTCCTGCCAGCGCGCATCGTCGCGGGCGCTGACCAGGATGCCGGCGTTGACGTCGCTATGACCGTTCAGGTACTTGGTTGCCGAGTGGAATACGATGTCGGCGCCGAAATCGAGCGCGCGCGTGGTCATCGGCGAAGACACGGTGGCGTCCACCACCAGCGCCGCCCCGGCCGCGTGAGCGGCTTCGGCGGCGGCTGCGATGTCGATCACGTCCCAGGTCGGGTTGAGCGGGGATTCGATCCAGACCAGCGTGGTTTTACCAGCTTCGATTGCCTGTTGCAGGGCATTCGGATCGGTCGCATCAAACAGGGTCAGTCCGATCGAGCGCCTTTCCGAAATACGCCGCAACCAGTCCAGCGTGCCGTGATACATGATTCGCGGCGCGACCACGTGCTCACCCGACTCGACCGTTTCGAGTACCGCGCAGATCGCCGCCATGCCGGAGGCGAAGCACTTCGCCTCGACGCCGCCATCGAGCTCGGCGCAAACTCTTTCCAGAACCCCCCAGGAGGGATTGTCCGAGCGGGAATAGCTGTAATCCCCGATGTATTCGTAATCGGCGTCTCTGGCGTAGGTGGTTGATAACTGCAGCGGCGGATTAAGGCCGCCGGTTACCTCGTCAATGTAATGGCAAGCTTGCGCCAGGCGCGTTTCGATCGAGATTTCGTTATTGTCGGTCATTGGATTACTCGTTTGCCGCGATCAGATAAATTCATCATAAAAGGATTTATCTTAACACCTGTGATGCCGTATTCTTGCAACAGATTCAGATAAACAGCGAGATTCCCGGAATGTCCGCCAATCCTTATTCCGTAGACAGCGCCAGTCGAAAAATCGATCCGTCCCGAAATCCGGACGCCGCACTCAAGCCGGACGGCAGCCCCAACGACAATGATCGCGTCGAAATCGGCCCGACCGCGCTCGCCTTCGATGAATGGGCGGATCTCGGGCTCGAAGCGCCCCATCTCGACAGCATGCGCGAATTCCGCCTGCAGCGGCTGGTGCAGGAGCTACAGCGCAGGGATTACGGCGGCATACTGCTATTCGATCCGCTCAATATCCGCTACGCCACCGATACCACAAACATGCAACTGTGGATCACTCACAATCCGGCACGCGCCTGTTTCGTCTCGGCCGACGGCTATATCGTATTGTTCGATTTTCACAGTTGCGATCACCTCTCCGATCATCTGCCGCTGGTGAAAGAGTTGCGCAGCGGCGCATCGTTCTTTTATTTCGAATCAGCCGAACGCGGTGAGGAACACGCATCGAAATTTGCCGTGCAAATCGACGAATTGATGCGCAGCCATAGCGGCGGCAACCGCAGGCTCGCGGTCGACAAGATCGAAATCGCCGGTTTGCGCGCGCTCGAAAAAATCGGTCTCGAGGTCTTCGAGGGGCAGGCGGTTACCGAGATCGCGCGGGTCATCAAGGGTGCGGATGAAATCAGGGCAATGCGTTGCGCGGTCGCCGCCTGCGAGGCCGCGATGCACGAAATGGAAGACTCGATCGAGGCCGGCAAGAGCGAAAACGAAATCTGGTCGGTACTGCATGCCGGCAACATCAAGCGCGGCGGCGAATGGCTGGAGACGCGCATTTTTTCATCAGGACCGCGCACCAATCCCTGGTTCCAGGAATCCGGACCCAGAATCATCAGCGACGGCGAGCTGCTGGCGCTCGATACCGACATGATCGGCACTTACGGCATGTGCTGCGACATATCGCGTACCTGGCTCTGCGGCGACGTCGAGCCAACCGCCGAACAGAAGCGGCTATACCAGATTTCCTACGAGCATATTATGACCAACATGGAATTGCTCGGACCCGGTGTTCACTTCAGCGAGATCACCGAAAAGGCGCATCGGCTGCCCGACAGCTGCATCCCCAATCGTTACGGCGTGGTCATGCACGGCGTGGGCCTGTGCGACGAGTATCCCGCGATCCGCTACCGCGAAGACTTCGACGCGCACGGTTACGATGGCGTATTCGAACCCGGCATGATGATCTGCGTCGAGGTATACCTCGGTGAAAAAGGCGGTCGAGAAGGGGTCAAGCTGGAAGACCAGGTGTTGATTACCGAGCATGGTTACGAAAACCTGATCAGCTATCCTTTCGAGGAACGGCTATTGAAGTAACTATTGACCGCGGACGCTAGTCGGTCGGTTCGAGAATAGGTTCTTCACCGCCGAGCAGCTGTTTACGCTTTGCCATGTAGTCTTGCAGTGCCTCCTCGATGGCAGGATCGACCGGCGGCGGAGTGAAATCTTCGAGAATCTTCGGCCACAGTTCGGTGGCGCGTGCGGTCGCATCCTTGCTACCGGCGAGCGCCCAGTTTTCGCTGTTTTGCCAGTCGCTGATAAAAGGCTCGTAGAAAGCCGTCTTGTAGCGCTCCATGGTGTGCGCACAGCCAAAAAAATGCCCGCCCGGGCCGACTTCGCGCATCGCCTCGAGACCGGTCTCTTCGAGGTCAATTTTTATTGGCTCTAGCATCTTGCTCATATGCTGCAACATCTCGCAGTCGATGACCAGTTTTTCAAAAGAAGCCACCAGCCCGCCTTCCAGCCATCCCGCGGTGTGATAAATCAGGTTGCCATGGCCCATGACCGAACTCCACAGCGCCATCTGGGTTTCATAAGTGGCCTGGGCGTCGACCGCATTTGACGCGTTGCAGGCGCTGCTGCGGTAGGGCAAATCGTATTTTCGCGCAAGCTGGCCGCCGGCAATATTGGCGAGCGCGTTCTCCGGCGTACCAAAGGCCGGCGAACCTGAGCGCATATCGACATTGGAGGTAAAGCCACCGTAGACCGACGGCGTGCCCGGGTTGGTCAGCTGTAGCAGGGCGATACCGACCAGCGCCTCGGCGTTTTGCTGCGCCAGCGCGCCGGCCATGGTCGACGGCGTCATCGCGCCCATTAGCGTAAAAGGCGTCACCGTTACCGGCTGTCCGAACATCGCCATCTGCATCGCGCCATAAGCCATGGCATCGTCGAGCTTGCGCGGTGAATTGACGTTGACGTTAGTCATCACGCTCGGATTGGACTTCATTTCCTGCATGCTCAAACCGCGCGCGATTGCCGTCATTTCGATCGCGTCGCGTGCGCGCCCACCACCGATGCCGGTAGCGAAAAAGGGTTTGTCGGACAGGGTCAGGTTGATGAAGGTTGTATCGAGGTGGCGCGAATTGGCGGGCAGATCGGTGGGTGCGGTCGCCTGGTTGCCGAAGAAAGTCAGCACGTTGAAGTACTGGCCGAAACTGATCAGTTTTTTATAGTCTTCGAAATTCCCAGCGCGGCGGCCGTTGATATTATCGTGCACGTTCGGCGTACCTGAAACCAGTCCGAAATTGATGACATCACTGCCAACTGGCATGGTCTGCGCCGGATTGCGCGGCACCACGTCGAACCGAGCTGGCGCTGTGGCGACGGTCTCCAGCAGCAGGGCGCGATCCATTCGTACAACGCCATCGTCATCGACCGAGGCGCCAGCCTTGTGAAACAAATCGAGCGCCTGATCGCCGAGCACCTCGATGCCCTGTTGCTCGATAATTCGCATCGAGACGTCGTGAACGAACTCGAGCTGCTCTTCGTCGAGCGCCTCCAGCGGCGCGAAACGATTACGTAAAATCTTTGCTTCAAGCTGGTGAATCGCCACCTGCTTTTCCACTGGAGCCCTGCGCCTTCGACGCCGATTTACTCGAGTCATATGTTTGTTTTCAGGTATTAATAGGATGCACAGGCAAAGCTTATCTTATATGATCGATTGCGCATAATAGATAACAATGATTCCATTCCAGGGGGGGTTCAGCATGGTTAGAAGACCAAAAATACGCGGATTATCCGATATCCTGACTTTTTTTCGACGCAACGAAACGCCTATTTTTTTCGTGTCTCCGACTGCCTTCAACCTCTTGGGGGTGGAAAAATTCGTCAACCGGTTTTTTCACATCAATTATTTCGATTCTTTCGATGGCAATCACCCACGCGTGTTCGTACCTTCGGAAAAAAGCCATGCCGAGTTCGAGTCGATGGAAGATGTATGTAACTACATGCTCATGCACAAGGAGGTTATCGATCGCATCAAGAAAGCCGGCAATGGCCCTGCGCGCCTGTTGTTCGTGATGCTCGACGAAAAGACCGAGCAGATTTGTAACGAACTCGGTGTAAAAATCGCCCTGCCGCCGGTGGAGATGCGCAAGCGCCTGGATTCCAAAATCGAGCTGACCCGTCTAGCCAGCGAGGCCGGTATCGACAGTGCGCCGAACGTGCTGGTGAAGAAAGCAAACAGTTACGCCGATCTGATGAAGGCGGCGAACAAGGCAAAGCTCGGTAATGATCTGGTAGTGCAGACGCCTTACGGGGATTCCGGCCGCACCACGTTTTTCATCAAATCGGAGGCTGACTATAACAAGAACGCCAAGGACATGAAGGACGAGCAGCTCAAGATCATGAAACGCATCAACCACATGCCCGGCACGATGGAAGTCTGCGTGACCCGGCACGGCACGCTATCTGGCCCGATACAAACAGATATTACCGGCTTCGAGGAAATTACCCCTTACAAGGGCGGCTGGTGCGGTAACGACGTCTGGCCCAAGATCTTCAATGCCAAAATCCGGCGTGATTTGCGTAATATGGCGGCCGGGCTCGGTGACCGATTGTACAAAGAAGGATACAAGGGCGTATTCTGCATGGATTTTTTACTCGATACCGATGACGGTACGCCTTACCTGGGTGAGGTCAACCCACGAATCAGCGGTGCCAGCCCGCTGACCAACCTGATCACCGCGCACTACGGCGGCGTGCCGCTGTTCCTGTTTCACCTGCTCGAATACCTCGACGTCGACTACGAAATTAATCTGCGCAAGGTACAGAATCGATGGAACGAGTACGACTTCTGGAGTCAGCTGGTATTGAAACAAACCGAAGACAAGGTGAGGCTGTTAACCCATGCCCCGCGCAGCGGTGTCTGGAGCATGGATAATCACGGCGGTATCAGTTTCGACCGGCTCGACCTCGACTGGACCAACGTCATCGATAACGACGAAGCCTATTACCTGCGGGTTTACCGCGAGGGCGATTACACCTACAAGGGCGCTGATCTGGGCATCATCGTGTCACGCGGGCGCATGCAAACCGAGCAACGCGAGCTGCGCGAACGCGCCAAACTCTGGACCGCGGCAATCAATGCCGAGTTTCACGGCGAAGCGCCCAAGGCGGTACCGGACCTCTACCAGGATCCTTATCGCTCGAAACTGTTCTAGTTTTTTTCGAAAACCTCGACCGACTCGTAGCCAGGCAGGGTAAGAGATAGCGGTGTCAGAGAGAAAACTAGGCAGTTTGCCCGATGGGGCCGCTGGCCGGCGTAACAATCGAATTGTCCCAGGCCAGTAACTTTTCGATTTCTTCCGCGACGCGCAGCACTTCATAGTCGCTGCCGACCGCGCCCAGGATCTGTAGCGACAGCGGCAGGCCCTCGTCGCCGATACCCATCGGAATTGCACAGGCTGGCATGCCGGTCAGGTTTGCGTCATAGAGAAAACTGGCCCAATCCAGCCACGGCAGCTGTATATGGGTATCGTCGATTTTGTGCGGATGGATGGTGCCATGCGGAAAAGCCTCACATCCCAGGGTCGGGGTTATCAGAATGCGGGCATTGTGGCGCGCGAACATTCTCTCGTAGTGCGCGCGGATTACCTTACGCTGCTCCTGGGCCTGCTCGAATTCTTGCGCGCTAAACTGCTCGCCGAAATCGATAAAACCCTTGGCCACCTCGCCGAGATAGTCGATGCTATAGGCACTGCCACGGGCATTTTCAGCGGCATCGTAACAGGCGGTAACCGCCCAGGTTTTAACCGATGAATTAAGCCCTGGGTTATCTTCGATCATCTCGAAATCCGCCTGGCGCATCTTTTCGACTACAGCCTGGAAGGCATCGCGTACATCGGTATTGACGGGCGAAAATCCGAGATCTTCCGAAAAAACGATACCGCGCTTATTTAACTTCGGCTTTCGGTTGCCGCTGAAATTTTCTCCGATTATATCGAGGAACAGGCGCGCATCGGCTACCGTTCGGGTCATCGGTCCATAGGACACGATCGACTGCCAGGACGGAAAACAGGGTTCGCGCGGGACCATTCCGAAGCTTGGCTTGAAGCCGACGATACCGCAGAATCCGCTCGGTATGCGGATCGAACCGCCACCATCGCCGCCCAGCGAAAAAGCGCCCATGCCGGACGCTACCGCGACCGCGGCACCGCCGGAAGAACCGCCGCAAGTGCGCTCTATATTCCACGGATTGGAGGTCAGGCCGTACATTTCCGAATGAGTCACGCCGGTAAGGCTGAACTCGGGGCATGTCGTTTTGGCAAAAATGACCGCACCCTGCTGTTCCAGTAGCTCGATCGCACGGCAGGTTTCGGTAGGAACGAAATCGCTCAATACCTGAGATCCGTTGGCGCATGTATAACCCGCCAGAAACTGCGAATCCTTGATCGTAATCGGCAAACCGCACAACTGACCGCCAGTGCCGGAGGCAAGCCTCTTGTCCGCTTCCTCGGCCGCCTGGCGGGCGCGAGCATAAAGCTTCAAGGCTATCGGATTGAGTATCGGAGCGAGCGCTTCTGCGCGTGCGATTGTTTGTTCGAGTAGCTCAGTGGCACTGATTTGGCCGGATTTGAGCGCTGCCAGCTGTTGCGATGCGGTCAGAGATATTTCTTGCATATAACCAGACGAATTGGTGAAGGGCCGGGAGGTATCCCGGCCCTTTCTGTTGGAAACGAATGACCGTAGCTTAGACAGCAACGTTATCGTCTGCAAGTGTTTCCTCGGTGATAAAAACTCCCACCGGTATTTCTGCTTCGACCGCTTCCTCAGTCTCGACTGTGTACCAGGCTTTGGCGCGGCGAGCAATCTCGTCCTGAGACAGGTTTTCGATCTTGCTGGCGATAGACCACTGGTGGCCATTGCCGTCAAGCAGGATACCGGTACGGTCTCCCCAGTAGGCGTCGTACAGCGGCGTGTGAGTCATGGCGCCGGCTTCGAGCGCACGCTCCCAGCTGGTATCTACGTTATCTACATAAAGGTGTATATGACCGACACTGGCGCCGAGGCTTGCGGGCGACAGCATGCCCAGTTCGGGCGCTTCGCGGTTTAGGGCTATAATGCTGTTGCCAATTTTTACAGTTGCGTGAACGGCTACCGCTTCATCGCTACCGGCCTGGCGGCTCAATAACTCGGCGCCAAAGGCAGCTTGATAAAAAGCAACGGCGCTGTCGATATCGAAAACGGTCAGGCAAGGCGTCGCGGTACGGTAACCGCGCGGGATGGGGGATACTTTTTTACTCACAATATGCTCCATAATGTGGATGGAAAATAAATGAATCAAAAAACTACATTGATTTCAGGAGTGCGACCGGGCCTGATTGCCTTCGGCTACACCATGAAGCATAATGTAGGCATATAATCAGAAAATGTCAACACTATGAGTCAAGATGTAGATTTAGGGATTACCGGTTCGGTCACCCAGGCCGACCTGGCGCCATTACGCGATAGCGCAAGACTGGGCGAATTCGCCGTTGTTTACCGCGTCGAGCGAATGCACCAGGGCGGCGGCTACGGTGATTCGGATAAGCATCCGCTGGCCTGGGCGGTCGCGGTTTATGTCGACAACCAGCTGTGCCGGGTGTACAACGCGCGCGGCGCGGGCCGGGAATGGAACAGTATCGACAAACTCGGTGCCTGGTTGCGAGCGCAGGGCTTCTGGTACTGGTGGACCCGCAACGATCTTGAGGCGGTCGGCGATGCCATCGCCGAACAAGAAGACGGTGTCGAGACGACACCGCCAGCCTTCGTCGACCCACCTTTTTCACCCTTCTGATGGCTTCCCCGACGCAGATGGATTTTACCTTCCGCGCATTCGCGGAAGATGTGCCCGGAAAAGAATGGCAGCGGCAGTTCAAGTCGATCTGGCCGTCTTACAAGCGCTGGTTTCTGCGCTACGGAGAGCGTGACCGGCCGACTTACCACGAATCGTCACAGGCGCTGAGACGCTACATGCCCGAGTTCGAACCGATTTACGACGCGATGGTCGATCTCGCCGGCGGCGGCGACCACGCCGCACGATTTCTCGCGCAATACTGTCCGCCACCCCTGTTTCGAGGCTGTTCGCAGGCGATCTACGATGTCGAGGAGTCGGTACTGGTGCGTAGTTACGATTACTCGCCCTATGTTTTCGACGGCCTGTTGATGCGCTCCAGGTTTGCCCAGCGCCAGGTAATCGCCATGCTCGATTGCATGTCCGGCGTTCTGGACGGGATTAACGATGACGGCCTCGCAGTATCGATGTCCTTTGGCGGTCGCGAGGAATTCGGCGAGGGTTTTGGCGTATCCCTGGTGCTGCGTTACCTGCTCGAGTTTGCCGGAGACGTAAAGGAGGCCAGCGAGTTGATTCGGCGAATTCCGGTGCAGGGCGCCTATAACATCATGCTGCTCGATCGCGAGGCGAATCACCAAACGGTAGAAATCGCGCCCGGCTGCGAACCCCACTTCGTCGGTAGCCGCGTCGCCACCAACCATCAGGCGGGCAGTCACTGGCCGTTATACGAGGAGAAAGTGCTTACCCATGTCCGCTTTCAGCACCTGCACAATGTCATCGCCGACCACGAGCACACGGCATGGGCATTTACCCGGGAATTCCTGCAGTTTCCGCTTTACCACAGTCGCTTTGCGCGCGGCTTCGGCACGCTCTACGACGCTGCCTTCTATCCTCAAAGCGGGTCCTGCGAGTATTTCTGGCCTCACCACCAGTGGCAATTCGATTTCGAAAATTTTGTCGACAGCGAGTATCACATCGCTTTTATCGACCCCGAGGGTTATCCAGAGAACAGTGAAGCCTATGGCGAGGTCTACACCAGCAAGCCATTACCCGTGCTGCAGTTCTAAGCGCAGCGAACGGTAATCAACCCGCGGCATTCGCAATGAATGCCACGGTTTACAAAATTAGTACGTATTTCGGCGATGCAGAGAGGTCGCCGGTGTGGACGTTATCTTAAACCTGGATTGATTGTTAACCGCTGACGGCCTTAATCGACTCCGAGGACGTAGGATACAGAGAGAAAATCGCTTTCGACCTCAACCGGGGCGCCGACGAAACCCGAATCATCGATACTGGGAAGCAGGGTGTATTCGAGCTCAATCGCTCCACCTTTGGCGATTTTCACGCCCAGACCAACGCCATAGGCAATACCATAGGAATTATGATCAAAACTGTCGCCGCTGAAATCCCGCTCCAGGGTTGACCGGATATAACCGACTCTACCCTTGAAGTATACCCTCCCCGGGGTTTTTGCGACCATGTAAAGTCCGATCGTGTCAGCCGACAAATTACCACTACTGGTGTCGTCCTCGGTTACCGTAGTGTTCCAGATGAATTCCATCGCCAGAACTTCGTTAATGCCCTTGCCAAACGCGAATCCCAGGTTCCTGATATCGGCACCGTCGGAGTCGGGAACATCTTCGGCAATGGTTAATCTTCCGTATTTAAGGCCAAGATAAACCTCGCCAAAGAACGCCTCTATTCTTTCCGAATTACCATAGTCCCTGGCCGCATGGCTCACAGTGGGCATCAATAAGATTAAAGACAGGAAAACAATAGTAAGATTTTTCCTCATAACTGCTAACTCCTGGTTAAAAAATGTAAACAATGGACCATGCCGTTTCAATCCATATTGCAGCCTTCGGCGCAACTTAACATAGGCTCTCAACAAAGTGTAGTACATCGTTGATTAGTAATAGTATTTATTTTCACTTTCGTGAGAAAAAATGAACTATTTCAAGCCAGGGGGCAAAAAAAGCCCGTTTCAGGCGCCCTCGCAACCCGGCGGCAATTGCGGCCTCGCGCAAGCCTGGCCGCGACTCATCCGCAACAGCGCAAGCCGTGCATTACATACTGCTGATTGGAGTCTAGTCGATAGGCGCAATAATTGCCGGCGGCGGGTGCGGTTTGCGCAGACGTCGGAAAAATGCATCCGCGCTGGTAGCAGAGCCCGTCCGCGGCTTAGTCGAGCAACTTCTGCAGCGCGTCTTCGGTAAACAGCTGCAAGCCAATTTCAGGCTCATAGCCGTGGATTTCCTTGACGTCCAGCGCACGGATAAAAGCCAGGATCTGCTCCGAAATAACCTGCCCCGGCACCAGCACCGGGAATCCGGGCGGATAAGGAGTAACAAAAGACGCCGACACCAGCTCGCGGCCAGATTTCATCGCCGTGCCGATGGTTTCTTCGTCGATGGTCATGTACTCGCAGTTTTCGTCGTCGTAGGCCAGGAAAAACGCGCGCCTGATATCGCCCTCGGGCGTTTTCACCTTTTGCGACGAACCCGGACTGAACGCCGCATGGAAGTGGCTGAAATCAGGCAGTGGCGGCAAGTCCTCCGACAGGGACTTGACGCGTTTATCTATCAGTCGACGCTCGACCCGACTGGCATCCTCGCGCTCCTGCTCCAGCTCGGTGGCAATCTTCACCAGCACTTCGATCAAAAACGCGACCGAACTGCGCGTGGTGCCGATATTGGTCATGAACAACACCGTATTGCGCGATGTCTTGTTGATTTGAATACCGTACTTATCCATCAGATAGGCATTTTTGAAGGTATCGCCGTCGACCCCGGTGCGGCCGAGATACAGCGTAAGCCGCGACAGGTCGATAACGAAGTCATCGGTGGCCCAGGCTTCTTCCATGCGGGTATTTCGCCAGCCTTTTTCCGGATCGAAGTAACTGCCGATACCCGACGGCCGAAACTCTTCGGGAATCATGTCGTCGGCCGACAGAAAGTGGAAGTTTCGGCTCAATAGCGGATGCGACGCCACGCGTTCGCGAATCGCCATCGCCAGTTCGATCTGCTTTTGCACCATTTCGAATCCCTCGAGTTCCACCTGGCGTCGCCCGATATCGAGCGAGGCCAGAATCTGGTAGTTCGGAGAGGTCGAGGTATGCGTCATAAAGGCCTCGTCGAATGGCTCCTGCGCCTTGTGATGAAAATCCTGATCGTAAACATGGATCATCGAGCCCTGTCGCAGCGAAGTCAGGGATTTATGAGTCGACTGGGTCGCATAGACGCGAATACGCACCCTGTCCGGATCGGGCATCAGCCTTTCGTTCAGCAAATCGTCGTCTTTCAGCTTGGCGACACGTTTCTGGTATTCGGCAAACTCCGCCCTGTACTCCTCGCTGCGATAGCGGGCCTGCAATCGCTTCGCGGTCGCCATTGCGGTGCGTCGACGGTAGGTCGGCGTAAAACCGGCAAAGGCGAACCATGCCTCGTCCCATAAAAATACCAGGTCGGGCTTGATCGCCAGGCATTCCTCCATCACCCGTTCGACGTTGTAAACCACGCCATCGAAGGTGCAGTTGGTCAGCAGCAGCATTTTCACCTTGTGCAACAGGCCGGCTTTTTTATACTCCAGCAGCTTGTGCTTGATTTCCCTGAGCGGCACTGCGCCGTACATCGAGTATTTGTCGAGCGGATAGGAATCCAGATAGCAGACTAGCGCGCCTGTGAGCACCATGCCGTAGTGATGCGACTTGTGGCAATCACGATCGATAAGAATGATGTCGTCCGGTTTGACCAGCGCCTGCACCACGATCTTGTTCGCGGTCGAGGTACCGTTGGTGACGAAGTAGGTTTTTTTGGCGCCAAAGGCGCGTGCCGCCAGCTCCTGCGCCTTCTTGATCGGGCCATGCGGCTGCAACAGCGAATCGAGCCCGCCCGAGGTTGCCGAGGTTTCGGCGAGGAAGATATTAATTCCGTAAAACTCCACCATGTCCTTGATCCAGTGCGACCTGGTCACCGACTTGCCGCGAGAAATCGGCATCGCGTGGAACACGCCGGTGGGCTGCTGACTGTAATTGCGCAGCGCGGTAAAAAACGGCGTCTGGTAGCGCGACTGGATGCCGCGCAGAATGTTGAGGTGCAGGTCGAGGTAATCTTCCTGCTGGTAAAAGATACGCGAAAACTTTTGCGTCACGTTGCCGGCAATGTCCTCGATCGCGGCGTCGGTTACCAGGTAGAGATCGAGCTCCGGCCGCAGATCCGCCAAACAGCCGCCTAACAGCGGCCCGCGTTCGGTTTCGAGCGCGTCTTCGTATTCAGATTCGTCGATACGCGCGAGATAGCGCTGCAGGATCTCGAGATGATTCACCGAATGCAGCGGAAACCCATAACGAATCACCACGACCTGGATATTGTAATTGAACAATACGGCGATCAGCGCATCCTCGAAACTCGGCACCACGACGATATCGTAGATGAACTGATCTTCCGGGCGGCGCAAATTCTGCAAGCTTTCGCGCAGGCGCTTTATCCCTTCCTGCCCGCCCTCATCGACAAACAGCACTTCGAAGTAGGGCCGTCGCCTCTGGCGTCCCTCGTCGTAGTAGTGGCTGGTTCCTTCCTCCTCTTCTAACTCGGTTGGCACTCGCAAGTTGATATGTCGGGAACGGTGGTGCCGCCGGTAAGGGCGCGCACGATGCGGGTGACAATCCGCGCCAGCATTTCGAAGTCTTCCTGATTGTACAGCTGCCACAGTAACTGGAAATCTTCATGAGATGGAAAGGCGCTGTAATTTTCGACTGTCTCCAATAGCGAAATTGCATCCCATATTTTCCTCATCAGCGCCTTGCTATCCGCTTTGCGCATTTTCTTTTCCATGAGCGTGCGGGTGTATTCCTCGAGCCTGCTCCAGGTATCGAAGCGCAGTTGCGTCGGGCTATGGTAATACTCCAGAGTCGTGCGAGGTTTCTTCTCGGCAGGTTTTCCGGTATCGGACATTACGCCTCCTCGTTATAGGCTTGTGGCATTCTAACAGAGGTTTAGACGCAGCCAATCAGGTATTTGTCACCTGAACCGCAAACCCGTTGTCCCCAACAGGCTAAATCGGTATGCTTCCATCCCTTTTCGAAATTTCCCGGAGAACAAGGCAATGTCCATCCAACTTTCCGACCAGGCCCTGCTCAAAACACAGGCATATATCAACGGCCAGTGGGTCGATGCCGATAGCGGCGGCACGGTAGCGGTCACCAATCCCGCCAACGGCGAAGTCATTGCCGAGGTTGCCAAATGCAGCACCGCAGAAACCCGCCGTGCGATCGAAGCAGCCGCCGTAGCGCTTGTCGACTGGCGCCAGCGTACCGCCAAGGAACGCGCCGCCTGCCTGCGCAAGTGGTTCAACCTGATGATGGAAGCACAGGAAGACCTGGCCCTGATCATGACCCTGGAACAGGGCAAGCCGCTGGCCGAGGCGCGCGGTGAAATCGCCTACGGCGCCAATTACATCGAATGGTTTGCCGAGGAAGGCAAGCGCATTTACGGCGACACCATCCCGCAGCCCTCCAACGACAAACGTATTGTCTGCATCAAGCAGCCGGTGGGCGTGGTCGCCTGTATCACGCCGTGGAATTTCCCCAACGCGATGCTGACGCGCAAGATCGCGCCGGCGCTGGCCGCTGGTTGTACCGTAGTGTGCAAACCGGCCAACGCGACCCCGCTGTCGGCTTACGCCTTTACCGAGCTGGCCGAACGTGCCGGCATCCCGCCCGGTGTTATCAATATGGTGACCGGAGAGACGGCCGCGATCGGCAAGGAACTGACTTCCAATCCGATCGTGCGCAAACTGACCTTCACCGGTTCGACCCCGGTCGGCAAGCAATTGATGGCGGAATGCGCGCAAACCGTCAAGCGCACCTCGATGGAGCTCGGCGGCAACGCGCCTTTCATCGTGTTCGACGATGCCGATCTCGACTCCGCGGTCGCCGGCGCGATGATCAGCAAGTACCGTAATGCCGGCCAGACCTGCGTTTGCGCCAACCGCATCCTGGTACAGGAAGGCTGCTACGATGCCTTCGCCGAAAAGCTGGCGGCGGCCGTGGGCGGGCTAAAAATGGGCGACGGCACCGAAGAAGGCGTCACCGTCGGCCCGCTGATCACCGAACAGGCTGCCAATGACATGGAAGCCTTCGTCGCGGACGCGGTCGCCAAGGGTGCAACCAGGGTTGTCGGCGGCAATCGCTCCGATCTTGGAAGCCAGTTTTTCGAGCCCACTATCCTCACCAACGTCAACGGCGAGATGCGCGTCTTCCGTGAAGAGATCTTCGGCCCGATAGCGCCGCTGTTCAAGTTCAGCACCGAGGAAGAAGCGATTCAAATGGCCAACGATACCGAGTTCGGGCTCGCCTGCTACTTCTACTCGCGCGATATCGGTCGAATCTGGCGCGTCGCCGAGGGCCTCGAGTATGGTATCGTCGGCATTAACGAGGGCATCATTTCGAACGAGATGGCGCCGTTTGGCGGCGTCAAGGAATCGGGCCAGGGGCGCGAAGGCTCCAAGTACGGTCTCGACGATTATCTCGAAATCAAATACATGTGTATCGGAGGTATAGACCAATGAGTAACGCAGAACTGCAAATCACCGAATCCGCCGGCCTGTCCAACGCGGACTGGCAGGCGCGCAAGACCGACGCCGTCGCCCGCGGCCAGGGCAATATCGCTCCGGTTTACGTCGAGCGCGCGCTCGGCTCGGAACTGTGGGACGTCGAAGGCAACCGCTTTATCGACTTCGGCACCGGCATCGCCGTTTGCTCGGCCGGCCATTGCCACCCGAAAATCACCGCCGCCGTCAGCGAACAGCTGAACAAGTTCAGCCATACCTGCGTGATGGTAACGCCCTATGACAGCTCGGTGCGCCTGGCCGAAAAACTAAATACGCTGGCGCCGGGTGCGAGCAAGAAAAAATCGATCTTCGTCACCACCGGTGCCGAGGCCATCGAGAACGCGGTCAAAATCGCGCGCGCCCACACCGGGCGTCGCGGCGTGATCGCCTTCAACGGCGGCTTCCACGGCAGGACCATGCTCGCCATGGGTCTGACCGGCAAGATCACGCCTTATAAAAACCTGTTTGGCCCGTTTCCGGCGGAGATTTACCACGCGCCGTTTCCGATCGAATACCACGGCGTTTCCGTCGACGAATCGCTGAAGGCGGTAGATAACCTGTTCAAGGTCGACATCGCACCCGGCGACGTCGCCGCGATCATCGTCGAGCCGGTACAGGGCGAAGGCGGCTTTTACCCGGCGCCGGTGGAATTCCTGCAGGCGCTGAGAGCGCTCTGCGACGAGCACGGCATCATGCTGGTGGTCGATGAAATCCAGACCGGTTTCGCGCGCACCGGCAAGATGTTCTGCAGCGAGTATGCCGGCATCGAAGCCGACCTGATGACGGTCGCCAAGGGCATGGCCAACGGCTTCCCGATCGCGGCGGTGGTCGGCAAGGCCGAGGTCATGGATTCACCGCTCCCCGGCGGACTCGGCGGCACCTACGCCGGCTCGCCGCTGGGCTGCGTTGCCGGGCTGGCGATGATCGACGTCATCGAGGAAGAAAAGCTGGCCGACTCCGCCAACCATGTCGCCGAAGTATTCCGCAGCCGACTGGATGCACTGCAGGCGAAATTCCCGACTCGCATCGGCCACCTGCGCACAGACCACGGCGCGATGATGGCGATGGAACTGGTGATCGACGCAGACGCCGAGCAACCAGACGCCGATTTGACCAGGGCTCTAATCGGCAAGGCTTACGAAAACGGCCTGGCGCTGCTCAGCTGCGGCTCGCGCGGTAACGTCATCCGCTTCCTGCCGGCGCTCAACATCAGCGACGCGCTGATCAACGAAGGCATGGATATCCTCGAAGCCTGCCTGGCGGAACTGGTGTAGCGGCTCAAGCGTCAAGTCTGCAACAAGTAATCAAAGGGACGGATTCTTTCCGTCCCTTTTTTTTACGCCTCCTTCCTCGTCTACCTTCGACGGCGCGGCCGTGGTTGCCCGTTTGCGGGAACGCCGTAAATACATCCATGTAGGCTCGTGCGCGACGTCCCGCAAACGGGCAACCACGTCCACGCCTTGATACCTGGTCATACTTTGGAATTTTCAGATATATAAGGAATTCAGCATTTCTGCACAGTACTAACATTCAGGTACATTCAAGCGAAGGTAATAATTTTTGTTTTGTTACATCAGAAGGCACGTTTCGGAGAGACTTTCTGAATAATGCGATCACGAGATGTCGAGGCTAAGAAATTGGGGGTAGTCTACTTGTTTACCGACCAGAACAGCCGCATGTCTGGCAGCCCGATTCAGGAAACAGGCAATCTGTCTCCATAATTAGCAACTCTGTTATTGTCCAAAGCCAGTCAGCCACCCGGGCAACGGGGTTAATTAGATTTGACTCCGGTTGTATTTGCAGTGTAGCTTTGCCGGGTAGATACAGACTTTAGATACTTTTTACGGTAATGATCAACCCGACTTACACAGCGCTACAAATCTCGTCACTATTGCCTGCTGCAATTGTGAGCGTGCTGCTGTCTGTCGTCGTGGTGGGAGAATCCATGCCGTAGCGGTTTGTTAGACACCTGATTCTAAAAACCCTTCGGCGCGAGTCGGAGGGTTTTTTTTTGCCCTTAACTTTTTAACGGATGACCATGACTGATTCAGCTATCAATATAGAAAACCAGCCCCTGACCCGATACACGGGGTCGCAACTGCTTATCAAGCTGCTCGAACGCCAGGGTGTTACCCACGTCAGCGGCGTGCCGGGTGGCGCCAACCTGCCGATCTACGATGCGCTGACCGGTTCAGGCATCGAGCACGTACTCGCCCGTCACGAGCAGGGTGCCGGCTTCATCGCCCAGGGGATGGCAAGGGCCAGCGGCAAGGCCCAGGTCTGTTTCGCAAGCTCCGGACCTGGCGCGACCAACCTGGTCACCGCGGTCGCCGATGCGAGGATGGATTCGGTGCCGTTGATTGCGATCACGGGCCAGGTCCCGCAAAACATGATTGGCACCGACGCCTTCCAGGAGATCGATACCTTCGGTCTGATGTTACCGATTACAAAACACAACTGGATGGTGCGTTCCGCCGAGGAATTGCTGGAAGTCATTCCGCGGGCTTTTGAAATTGCGCTGTCCGGCCGACCCGGCCCGGTTTCGGTCGACATTCCCAAAGATGTGCAGAAAGAAACGATCGAGCTCGAGTATCTGCCCGAACCGGGCAGGCGCGGAGACAACCCGCTGTTCGAATCACATCTGGTTGCCTCCATGCTGGAGAAAATAAAAAACGCGAAAAAACCGATTCTGATGATTGGCGGAGGTATCGGTTATGCCGACGCCGCCTCGGAGTTGGTGAAGTTTGCCGAACAACTCGACCTGCCAGCGGTACAGACACTCATGGGCCTGGGTATATTGCCTCATGATCACCCATTGTCGCTGGGTATGCTGGGAATGCACGGTGCGCCCTATACCAACCTGGTACTGGAGGAGTGTGACCTGGTTGTTGGCCTGGGGGTTCGTTTCGACGATCGGGCCACCGGCAAGGTAACCGAGTTCTGTCCGCAGGCGGAGATTGTCCACGTCGACATCGACCACAGCGAAATCGACAAGATCATGCGTTCATCGTTGTCGATTAGAGCCGATGTCGGCGAGGTGCTGGAAATGGCCAACGGGATGCTGGTACCGCTTACTCGGCCGATCTGGCGTAAACGCGTCGAACAGCTGAAAACAAACTACCCGTTGATCCTTGAAGGCGAGGACGAACTGTTTCGGCCCTACGGCGCGATCAAGGCCGTGGCCTCGCTACTCGACGATTCGGTCAGCGTTACGACCGATGTTGGACAGCACCAGATGTGGGTGGCCCAGGCCTATCCGTTCGATCGTGCAGGACAATGGATCAGCTCCGGCGGCCTCGGCACCATGGGTTTCGGTTTACCGGCGGCAATCGGTATGGCGCTGGTGCAACCCGAACGCAAGGTAATCTGCTTTTCCGGCGACGGCAGCTTCCTGATGAATATTCAAGAGCTTGCAACCGCGGCGGAACATGATCTCGATATCAAGATCATCATTCTCAACAATCGGCATCTCGGCCTGGTGCGCCAGCAGCAATCGCTGTTTTATAACCGCAACCTGTCAGCGGTAAAATTTCAGCAAAACGTGGACTATGCACTGACCGCGACAGCGATGGGAATGAAGGGAGTCGATCTATCGACCGCGACAAACCCGCTGCAGGAGCTGAAATCAGCTTTGCTGGAACCTGGACCCTGCGTTATCAACCTGCCGATTAACGAAACCGAAATGGTATTCCCGATGGTGGCGCCCGGTGGTGCCAACCGTGAAATGATTTATGGAGAAGGCGCATGAGTAGCGAAAAAATTTCACTGTTGAAACTGACCGTCAATAACCACCCGGGCGTGATGGCGCATGTTTGCGGGCTGTTCGCACGCCGCGCTTATAATCTCGAGGGCGTGATGGTCAGACCGATTGCCGGTAGCTCACGACAGCGCAGCCGCATGTGGTTGCTGGTCAACGAGGAGGACCGGCTACAACAGTTAATTCGTCAGACCGAAAAGCTGGTCGATGTCATCAGCGTGGAGCAGCAGGAACTGGAAGGCAGTATCTTTGAGCAGACCGAGGCTTTTTTCGCCTAGGGAGGCTCTGATTGAGTCTGGTTGAATTCACTCGTGCCGATGGCGATGATCAGCGCGCAGATGACTGACCGGCTGAACGAGACGCTCCGCGTCATTGACGTCGACCTGGCAGAAATCGATGAATTGCGAAAATCCGGGGACAGTTTACTTATTTTCTGATCTAAATTGCCGCAAGGCGGGCAAACCACATACAGGAAACAAGTAAACTGTCCCCATAATTACTGGATATTTCAATATTTGGTGATTGTTAATTTAACGCCGCCATAATTCCTAATCAGACACAGCCTTCACTGGCAAGATCTGCAAACTTTCCAATCGAAATCCATACTTCAAAGATACATATGCATTGAGGTGTGGGCTCGGAGAAGTCTTTTCAGAACGTTGCGCAACAGGGATGTTGCGCACGAGCCTACATGGAGGTATTCACGGCGTTTCTGAAAAGACTTCTCCGAGTCCACACCGTTTACTGGGAGCCTTGTCCGGGATAGTGCTAGTTACGAGTTGCCGAGGGGTTCGTTGAGTTCGATGACGTAGCCGTTGGGATCCTTGAAGAAGGCGATGATGCGAGTGCCGGCGTTCATCGGGCCGGGCTCGCGCACGAACTCGACGCCCTCGGACTTGAGGTATTCGGAGGTTGCGTAGACATCGGACACCTTGAGCGCGAAGTGACCCCAGGCGTTGCCCATGTCGTAAGGCTCTTCCTGGTCCCAGTTGTAGGTCATTTCGATGGTGGTGCCGTCGTCCTCGCCCTGGTAGCCGACGAAAGTGTTGGTGAAGCGTCCATCCGGGTATTCATTTTGACGCAAAATCTTCATGCCGAGGATGCGGGTGTAAAAATCCAGGGTCTTTTCCTGGTCGAACACGCGGATCATGGTGTGGTCCAGTCTGAAGTCTGGTTTGCTCATGGTTTACCTCTATTCGGTTAACGCGGGCCGGACCGCATCGGCGACCAGCTCCTGAAATCGGCGTACGCTGTTTTCCCAGTGCGGCGATAGCAGGCCACCGTCGGCGGCCAGCGGCGAGTGACGCCCCTGTTGCATACGTTCACACATTTCGTGATCTTCGAGATGCACGCTGTGCCAGAGCTGCTTTAGCTGCTGAATTTGCGTGTCACTATAATCCGCGTCCTTGTGGGTGTAAATGACACGGCGCTGGCGGGTGTGCCCGGCATCGACCGGCTGGTGCAGGTAAACGCCGATCTGGTCCGGCTGGTAAGTGCCCAGGATAAAACTGGGGAACAGGGTCAGGTAATGCGAGGTCACGCCGAGCGCGGTTAAATCGGCATTTTCCTGTTGCTCGGCGCTGAGCTCCACCGCGCTGCCGAGACAATGGTCCTCGATCAGGGTGTAGTGATCTTCCAGCGGCTGTCGGGTAGTGGTCTTGTGCACGAATTGCACGTGGTAGGGCTCGATGAAGTTTTCCATCAGCAACTTCCAGTTACAGGGCACTTCACCAAACTCGATGGTCGTTCTCGGCAGATAATCCTCGACCCGGTTGTCACCGAGCATTTTCCTGATCGGTGCGGTAAATTCCTCGAACGGCACCGGTTCGGACGCGAGATTGACAAATATCCAGTCATGCCAGACTTCGCAATGCACCGGCATCAGGCCATTGTCATCGTAGCTGAAGTCCGGCGGCAGTTCGCGCATGGCGCCGCCGAAATACGGTGCATTTTTTAGCGCGCCGCAAAGATCGTAGCTCCAGCTGTGGTAGGGGCAGCGGATCAGCTTGCCGCAGTTACCGGGATTGTCGACCAGCTTCAGGTTGCGGTGGCGGCAAACGTTGTGAAAAGCGGAAATCCCATCATCGGCATCGCGCAACAGGAACAACGGCAGGCCCGCGACTTCTACCGGACGCACATCACCGGCCTTAACCATGTCGTGGGCAAATCCGACAAACACCCAATAGCTGGAGAACAGCGTACGGTATTCCAGCCCCAGGAATTCATCACTGGTGTAAGAGAGGCCCGGCAATCCGTGTGATAACGGCTCGGTGGCGTCAAAATCCTTGAACAATGCGCTGGTTAACATGGCTCTGACCTCTTTTGGATGCGCGCTAAACTAGCACAGCAAATACAGAAGATGAAGAAAATAATGCATCGATTTTGCGTTTTCAGCAATATTATTTGCATTTAACTGCACAATTCACAATAATAAGCGCCCTCTCGTTACGTTTTCGTAATTATGGCATCCAAATCAACGGAAGCTACAAAGGCAAAAGTGAACGGCATCGCTCTGCTCGATGACGATCTCAATCGCGAAATCGTCAAGATGCTGCAAGTTGACGGCAGGCGTCCATACAAGGACATCGCCAAGTCACTCAAGGTATCGGAAGGCACCATCCGCAATCGTGTGCAATCGATGAAGAAGGAAGGCGCGCTACGCATCGTCGCGCTGGTCGATCCGACAGAAGTTCGTTACAAGGCCGACGCCATGATCGGCCTCAAGGTTGCGCCCGGCTGCTCGGTACAGCAGGTCTCCGAACGCCTCGGCAAATCAACCGACGTGGTCTACATCCTCTGGGTATCCGGCCGCTACGATTTACTGATCGAGATCGTCACCAACAACCGGGGCGATTTTCACGAATTCCTCGAGAAGGAAATCCACACACAGCCTGATATCGCATCGAGCGAAACCATGTCGGGGCTGAAAAACTTCAAGAACCAGTTCCTGCTCAAATACGACTGGAGCTGAGTTCGAAGAACAAACCAAACCGAAAAACAGATATTGTTGCAGGAGAAACGTCAATGACCGCATATGTAGAAAATTTCGCCGACGCGCTGCCGTCAGCAGAACGCATCGCCGAGGTACGCAAAGAACTCGAAGAAGCCGGAGTCGAGTATGTTCTGTCGAGCTGGATCGACCTGTTCGGCATCCCCAAAACCAAACCGGTACCCATGAGCGACTTTGAACTGCTGTGCATGGGCAAGGGCCCGCAGTTCGCCGTGCACTCGATCTCCTTTGTGCCGGAGCTATCACCGGCCGATTCGGACCAGGTCATGGTGCCCGACCTCGACGCGGTTTACATCTGCCCCTGGGATAACACCATGGCGATCATCTTCGCCGACTTGTTCTGGGAAGACAAACCTTACAACGTCTGTCCTCGCCAGGCGCTCAAGCGCGCCATGCGCGACGCCGAGCAGGCGGGCTATGTCGGTTGCGCCGGCATCGAACCCGAATTCATCGCCATGCGTTACGACGACAATGGCAACCCGGTCAAGGCGATCGACGACGATCCGCAGGATGGCCTGCGCCCGCGGCGCCAGGCCTTCGGCTACGATGTCGAGTATTCGCTCGACTCGATGCCTTTCTTCAAGGACATGATCGACATCCTCGAAGACCTGGGCTGGAACATACACGACGTGGTCGCCGAGGGCGCCTACTCGCAGTTCGAACTGGACTTCCATTACACCACCCTGCTGGAGATGGCCGATCGCCTGGTTTTCCTGCGCATCCTACTGAAGGAAATTGCCAAGCAGCACGATATGTTCATCACTTTCATGCCCAAACCGACTACCGGCGACTGGCGCTCGGGAGCGCACATCAACCTGTCGATGCAATCCGTCGACAAGCCCGGCGAAAACCTGTTCGGCTCGGATGAAAGCGGCTGGAGCGACGAAGCGGGCTACGCGGTGGGCGGGTTGATGAAACATGCCGAGGCGCTGACCGCGATCACCTGCCCTACTGTCAACTCCTATAACGGCCTGGTGCCTAAAGTCGGCGGCTTCGAAGGTGGCACGGTTACCTGGGCGCCGACCAACATCACCTATGGCTACAACAATCGTTCGGCGCAGTTCCGATTGCCGCAGAGCCGCTACTGCATCGAAAACCGCGCCGCCGATATGTGCATGAACGTGTACCTCGGCCTCGCCATGAGCCTGACCGCGGCGGTCAAAGGTATCACCAACAAGATCGATCCCGGTCCGGCGACCGATCGTGATCTCTACGAAATGACCGATGCAGAATTCCGCGACGCCGGCATCCGCCGCCTGCCGCGAAACCTGATGGCGGCCACCGACGCGCTGCGCGGCGACAGCCTCGCCGAGGAAGTCATGGGCCCGGTAATGCTCAAGTCCTATATCGCTTACAAGGTCGACGAATGGGAACGTTACCACCAGACTGTAACCGACTGGGAAGTCGCCGAGTACCTGCGCCTCTACTAGATGCGGGTTCAGGTGAGGTAGAAGTAACTGGCAGATGACGGCACAAGTGAACACACAGGCAAGACAATCCGCGGTGGCTCGTAAACGCCGCTGGTTCGAGTTCAATAGACCGATATCGCCGGCCAGCGCAATCTGGCTGGCGTTTTCCGCCTGGTTGATTTTCTTCGGCCTGTGGGAGTTTGCCGTATTAATGGAGGTTACCAACGCTGTCTTGCTGCCCGGCCCGGTGAAAGTATTAACCAGTTTTGTCGAGCTGTTTACCGAGAAAAATTACCTTGCCGATATCGGCATGAGCCTGTATCGGGTAATCGCCAGCTTTACACTGGCCTGCATGCTGGCGGTACCGCTGGGCATCCTGATGGGCACTTTCCGAAGCGTCGAGGCATTTTTCAACCCGCTGGTATCTGCCTTCCGCTACCTGCCCGCACCGTCGTTCATCCCGCTGCTGCTGATGTGGCTAGGCGCCGGTGAGTCGCAGAAACTGGCGCTGCTGTTCCTCGGCGTGGTCTGGTTCCTGATTACGCTTATCATGGATTACGCCAAATCCCTGCCGGCGGACTACATCAATACCGCGCTGACGCTGGGCGGCAACCGCAGGCAGGTGCTGTGGACCGTGGTGGTGCCGGCCATGTTGCCCAATGTTTTAACCGCGATGCGGCAAATGCTGGCCGTCAGCTGGACCTACCTGGTTATCGCCGAAATCGTCGCGGCGGACTCCGGTATCGGCGCGATGATGATGCGCGCCAAGCGTTTCGTGCATATCGATGAAATCATGGCCGGGATTATCACCATCGGACTGCTCGGCCTGTTTTTCGACATCCTGCTGCGCGCGGCGCAACGCCTGCTGTTTCCTTATCTCGAATCCAAGGAATGAGTGGAACCGGCCCGTGAATACGAAACATTCAATAAGCCTTTGTCGGCATCGAGGAGGAACAAGATGCCCGTCAAAAACCCCGAAAACCATAGAGAGGTATTCAAAGACATGACTTATTTCAACAGGACAATCAAGCTTTTCATCGCACTGGCCATACTGTGCGCGGCACCGCTGGCTTCGATCTCCCCGGCAAGCGCCGCCGAAGAGGTCAAGATTTCCGGCTTCACCTGGCCCGGTTACGGCTTCTGGTTTATCGCTCGTGACAAGAAACTGGCGCCGAATCTGGACATCAACTACCAGACGATCGAAGATCCCTACGAGAGCTATAACCTGGTGGTCGCCGACCAGATGGACGTGGTTTCCAGCACCGTTGAATTCTCCCCGATCGCGGCCGAGCGCGGCATGCCGCTGAAGCTGGTCGCCTTCGCCAACCTGTCCTACGGCACCGACAAGATCGTCGCCGGCCCCGGCATCGATGGCCCGGCGGATCTCAAGGGCAAGAAGGTAGCCGTGGTCGAGGGCGGCCTGGCGCAGATTTACGTCGCCATGTGGCTCGAGCGCAACGGCCATGCTTTCGACTCAGTCGAGTACGCCAATATCATCGCCGACGACGCCTTTGCGGCAATGATCGGCGGCGACGTGGTGGCTTCCGAGTTCTGGGAGCCCTACGGCAGCAACGTGCTCAAGGCACTGTCTGGCTCCAAGGTTCTGTCACAGTCGAAAGACGAATACTGGACCTCGCAGGCCGTGGTCGCCGACGGGCTTTACATGAACGAGAAGTTCATCAACGATCGCCACGACGTCGCGCTCGATACCCTGCGCGCGCTTTACGACGCCATCGCCTGGTGGAAAAAGAATCCCACCGAGGGAAACAAGATCATCGCCAGCGGCATGAAGATGAGCGTCGACGACGTCGAGCTGGTCATCGGCAAGGATGGCACCAGCCTGGATGGCGGGCTGTACGTCTACGACTTCATGGAAGCGGCGCGTTTTTGCGGCGCCGCCCCGGGCGAACCGCCATTCAAGCAAAGCAACGGTCAAATGCGCGAGCACTACGACCTGATGACCGACTGGTGGTTGAAGTTTGGCTTCCTGAAGACTCGCAACCCATACGAAAAAGGCGTGAATTGCGGGTTGCACAAGGAACTCTACGATAGCGGTTACCGCGGCTAAAACCCGTTCCCGGCGGAAGGGGCTTTTTGCCCCTTCCTCGTTCGGACAAAAGCGGCCAGATATCATGATTGTCGATAATCCCCAGCAGAAACCTCACAGCAAACTTCTGCTCGAGCAGGTGTCGAAGGAGTACCCGATTAGCGGCGGCGATCTGTTGCTTGCGGTCAGCGACGTCTCCTTCGACGTGATCGAGAACGAGGTCTGCGTACTGCTCGGCCCGTCGGGTTGCGGCAAGTCGACTATTCTGCACATGATGGCCGGACTCAACGATCCGACAGCGGGCCGGCTGACTCTCGACGGCAGAGAAATTCACGGCCCCAGCCGCGATCGCGGCATGGTGTTCCAGGGATATACGTCGTTTCCATGGCTGACCGTCGAACAAAACGTCGAGTACGGCATGCGCCTGAACAAGGTGCCCGCCAAAGAACGGCGCGAGCGAGTCGACTTCTTTATTGATCGCGTCAACCTGACCCGGTTTCGCAAGGCCTTCCCCAAACAGCTTTCCGGCGGCATGAAGCAACGCGTCGCGATCGCGCGCATGCTGGCCAACGCCCCCGAAATATCGCTGATGGACGAACCCTTCGGCGCGCTCGATGCGGAAACTCGCTGGCATATGCAGGAACTGCTGCTCGATATCATCGACGATACACAAATGACCGTGGTGATGGTGACACACGATATCCCGGAAGCCCTGTTCCTCGCCGACCGCATCGTCTTTCTGTCGAGCCACCCGGGGCGCATTAAGGAAATCCTGAACATGGATTTCAAACAGGGGCGCAGAATTACCAACAAGGAAGAACTGATCGAAACGCCTGGATACATCGACATCGAGCGCGAAATTCTGCACATGATGCGCCAGGAAGCCAGCAGTGAGGACTAAAAGCTTATGCGACGGGATTCCGCTAACCAGATAACGATATGAACGACGACCATGAAATATTCGCCCTTGGCGACTTCGCACTTCAGTCTGGTGCCTTTTTGCCCGATGCCCGACTTGCTTACAAGACCTACGGTGAGCAAAACGCCGCCGGCGACAACGTCGTCGTTTTGCCGACTTTCTATACCGGTAGCCACATGCGCAACGAGGGATATTTCGGGCCGGGGCGAGCAATCGATCCGGCGCGTCATTTCGTGGTCTCGGTAAACCTGTTCGGCAATGGCATCTCGTCTTCGCCGAGCAACACCCCCGCGCCATTCGATGGTCCCAACTTCCCGAATATCACGCTTTACGACAATGTACGCGCGCAGTACCGCTTGCTCACCGAAGCCCTCGGCGTCAAGCAGGTCGCGCTCGTTACCGGCTGGTCGATGGCCGGATGCCAGTCGTTCCAGTGGGGCGCGCAGTACCCGGATTTCGTCAGCGCGATCCTGCCGTTTTGCGCCTCGGCGAAAACCTCGGAACACAACATCGTCTTTCTCGAAGGCGTCAAGGCTGCGTTACAGGCCGATGCGGTTTACGCCGACGGTCATTACCGCGAGCCGCCGGTCAAGGGCCTCAAGGCCTTCGGCCGCGTATACGCCGGATGGGCCTTCTCGCAAACCTTTTACCGCGAGCAAATGTATCGCCTGAAGGGGTTCGACAGCGCCGAGGAATTGCTGCAGGACTGGGAGCAGGACCATCTCGACTGGGATGCTAACGATCTGCTGTGCAAGCTGTGGACCTGGCAAAACGGCGATATCAGCGCCAACGACTTATATCAGGGTGATTTCAAAGCGGCCCTGAACGCAATAAAAGCAGGAACCATTGTTATCGTATGCGACAATGATCTGTACTTCCGCCCCGAAGATAACCAGATTGAAATCCAGCACATCCACGGCGGCGAGCTGCGCATCTACGAATCCCCCTGGGGTCACTGCGTTGCGTCGCCGGGCAACGAGCCCAAATTCGAAAAATTTCTGGACCAGGCAATCAGCGAGTTGCTGACCTGACAATATAACGACAATTAACTGGAGCATAAAATGACCGCACCAAGCGTATTTCGTATCGCCGACATACAGGATCGTATCGACAACCTGCCCGAGAACGGCACCTATATCAAACCATTCGTGACCACGGCGATCAGCGAATCGATGGCGGGCGGCATCAATTGCCTGAACAAGATTTCAGTGCCCTGGGACCTGACCTGCGATGAAATGATTTACTGCCTGCAGGGAACCTTTCGCCTGGTAGTAGACGACATTGGCTATGAACTCAACCCTGGCGACCTGATGTTCGTGCCGAAGGACAATCACGTCAACTACGAGTGCGACGACAAGTGCGTTATTTTCTATACCGCTTATCCAGTCGACTGGAAACAACGCGCCGGCATTACCCATGTGCCCGGCATCGATCCCGATGAAATGCCCGCACCTTACCAGCAGTGAGCGTAAAACAAATCATCGAAACCTATCTGAAAGGCTGGCAGCTCAGCGACGGCAATCTCAGCCTCAGCGTCACCGCCGACAGCTTCCACTACGATGACCCCAACAGCGGGCGGATTAGCCGTGACGAATTCGTCGCATTCGTCGACGAGTTCAAGCGCGCCGCGGTATCGATGGGCGGAGAAATCGACGCCAATCCGTTTTTGCAATACAGCGACGTGGTGATCAAGGATGATGAGCTACCCGCCACGGTCTGGTGCTGGTGGCAGGCGGTCGGCACCGAGCTGCAGGGTTGCGCATTGGTCAAGGTTGCCGAGGAAGGCGTTATGCATGAAAAGATCGCCTACTTTTCGCGCCTGCCCGACTAGCCGCAAGACCGCGCTTTGGATTTCCAGTCGAGGTTAAATACGGGGGCAGCATATCCCATGATTAAGACCTGGCCTGCAAATACAGGCCCCGTGAATAAGCGAGTGGTATGTCTCAGAGCGCCCTGAAAGCAAATACCTGTGAAATCAGCTTATCCTCGAGCGGAGCGGAATTGTAGCGTTGCGTTGCATCCACAAACTGCCATAGATTTTGCTGCTCCAGTTGCTGCCGCTTTTGCTCAAAAGGTCCGTCCAGGTAAGTGCGGGCGATGGAAAAAACGAGGTAGCCGCCCGGTCGTGTAACGCGAACCAGTTCATCCAGCCCGTCCAGCGGCGCATGACCCTGGGTAAACACACCGGAGCTCGCGACCAGCGCGAAGCTGTCGTCATTGTAGCTAAGCGCCTGCCCGAGAAATTGGTGCGTAAGTTCCACGTACTTGTTTTTCAGGTCGGCAGTCCTGAGCATACCCTCTGAGGCATCGAGTCCGTAGATACTGGAAAAACCCAAAGCCGAAAGTATCTCGCCCAAAACGCCGGTGCCCGCACCGGCATCCAGTACGTTTTCGTCGGTGGAGCCGACATGTCGCGACACCATCCCGGCGACTACCGCGGGATGGGTATAGCCAACATTCTTCATGTGCTGCTCATACTCGCTGGCCCAGTCGTCGTAAACCTCCGCGGTTTCCTGCAGATTCTTTGCGATGTAAGCCCGATGCAGCTTGTCGGTGCTGGCTGGAGTTCCGTTGTTATCTGCACTCATGGTTGCCGCTCCCCTACGAAATGCTTCGCAAGTCGATAGCATCAACTGACTGCAGCAAGCATATCACGCAGGCAAGTAGCGCATGAACACGGATTTTCTGCCGGTGAACACGAATTGTAATTCAGTGCTGGTGGCGCCCGCGGCCCGCGGCTTTCATCACCCGAATTATCGCAGACTCGAGGCTCTCCTCAATCCCACGAGCTGGCCAATCCTGGAAATCCGTTCCCAGCTGGCTACAGACAGGTTCAAGCGAAATACCAGCGACAATGGATCAACGCCAGCCGGCGCGATCCATCAGCTTGACCGCATCGCGGTTGTTTTCGCCGAGCCGCGTCAGGTTGAGACTGTCACTCTTGAATTCGCCAAATGATCGCAGCGTTTCAGAAGTTTTCGCGTCGACGACGACCGGATACTCGTTATTGACCTCGGCATACCAGGTCTGCGATTCGGCATTGACCAGGAATTCGAGCAGGCGCTCGGCGGCTTCGGCGTGTTTGGCGTGTTTGGTGATAGCGGCGCCGCTGACGTTGACATGCGCTCCGCGGTCGGCCTGGTTAGGCCAGTATACGCCGAGGCTGTCGGCAACCGCGCGATCTTCCGCCTTGCTGCTGTTCACCAACCGGCCATAGTAATAGGTATTGGCGATCGCGATATCGCAAAGCCCGGCGGCGGCGGCACGCAACTGGTCGGTATCGCCACCGGCAGGTTTACGCGCAAAGTTGGCAACCAGCCCCTTCGCCCATGCCTCGGTCTTGTCTACACCATTCGCTTCGATCATCGATGCCACCAGTGACTGGTTATAAATGTTGCCCGAGGAACGGATACAGATTCTTTTCTTCCACCCGGGCGCGGCCAGGTCTTCGTAAGTCGACAGTTCAGACGGTTTGACCTTGTCCTTGACGTAAAAAATGACCCGCGCGCGTTGCGATAGCCCAAACCAGTAATTCTCCTTATCACGCATATTGACGGGTACTTTTGCGCTCAAAACAGAATTTTCGACTGGCTGCAGCACGCCGGCCTCCTTGGCGCGCTGTAAGCGGCCGGCGTCAGTGGTGATGAAAACATCCGCCGGGGTCGAATGGCCTTCGGTTTCAAGACGTTTCAACAGCGCATCCGCCTTGCCGGTAACCAGGTTGAAGCCGATGCCGGTTTCGGCCTTGAACTTATCCAGCAACGGTTTGATCAGCGCCTCTTTACGCGCCGAATAAACATTGACTTCCTGCGCCTCGGCGACGGTTTGATTAAGGGTCATTACCAGGCTAACTGCGATCAAAATAAGGAATTTCGAGCCGGTTGAACTGCGAATCATCTGCGATATCTCCTGTGGTCGTATCAACTGAGAACGGCAAAATATCAAATTCTAAATGAGAATGCAAATACTAATCATTCTCATTTAGAATATTAATTACCTTTATAATACTTCCGCCCGGCTATCCACGACTTGATCGAAATCAAGTCTCTCTCCCGCTGTTGCCGAGCGCGGGGATTCTCACTTATCATGCACTGGCACACTTGCTTTACAGGACAATCCCATGAGCTTCGGAATAACCAAAACGATTCCCGCCGGAGCCGGCATCGAGGTACTGGATTCGCTCTATGACGGCAGCCGTAGCGAATACGAGTTTCACATGGCCGGCGTCGAGCCGAAACGTCTGAAACCCGGCGACTACGTTTATACGATATTCAACAACCAGCTACACGGCCGCCTCAGGATAGACAAATTCGTCACCGGCGCGACCAATCCCGCCTCGGGCAAACCAAGAATCCTGATCATCGTCAGCGCTCCCGGCGAGCGCCTGAAAACGCCACTGCCAAAACAGGGCCATCGCGGCACCCGCTATACCGACGGCGAAGACTGGCCGCAATAGCGAGTGGCAAGTTCACTTCTAGAGTCGAGAATGTAAGCTCCGGAATGCAAAACTTCACCGACAGGCACATTTCACAGTTCGAGCGGGACGGCTTCCTGATCGTCGACAAACTGGTCGAGCCAGAACGCCTGCCACCGCTGAGGCAGGCGTTCGACGATCTGTTTCACGGAAAGTTCGAGACCGGTGTGCGCCCTGACGAGGTCAACTGGCAGGCGGTCGACGGCAACCCGAAGCTGACCCGTCAAATCTGCAACGGTTGGAAAGCCAATCGCGATATCGCGCGCATGGTGCTCGATGCGACACTGGGCAAGCGTATTGCCGCACTTGGCGGCTGGCCAGGCGTACGCATCATGCACGATAACGTGCTGTGGAAGCCCCCGGCAACGAAATCGCTCGGTTTTCACCAGGACAGCGCTTACCTCGCCTGGTTCACCCCGTCAGACCTGCTGACCTGCTGGATCGCGCTCGACGATACCCGCGCCGATGGCGGCACCATCGAATTCGTTCGTGGCTCGCACCGCTGGCAACACGGAAAACCCGATGGGGAATTCCACGCCCCCGAGGATTACCGCAAGCCGATGCGCGAGGCGGCCATACGCGAGGCGGTCGAAGCCGAAATCGTTTACGTCGAAGTAGAAGCCGGCGGCGGCTCATTTCATCAGGGCTGGACCTGGCACGGTTCCGGGCCCAATACCAGCCCCAATCCGCGCCGCGCGCTGGTGCTGCACGCGATGCGCTGCGATGTCGAATACCAGCCACAGAACTTCGATCAGGGCAACGGTCCTGTCTACAGCCGCTACAGGCGTCTCGGCGACAACCGCCTCGATGAAAATTACTTCCCCATCCTGTGGCGCGAAGACGGTTATCGCACGCCCGCGATCGACGAGTACCTGTCCGGCTGAATACTTATGCTTCGCACATTGATCAGGACCCTGTTTCCCGCTTTCATGGAGCGCGTCGAAGCCGAATCGAAAACCTGGTTCATGCAGTGTCGCAAATGCGGTAGCGAAATCTCTGTCTGGGATTACGGCGGCATGCGCTACAGGGCACTGGGCACCGTCTATCGACTGGGGCGCTGCCGCGAGTGCCAGAAAGTCAGCATGCTGCGCGTGTACCAGCGCAGTCAGCCAGGCAGTGACTAGTTACGGGATTGCCATATTAAAAAATGCTAGTATCCGGCTAGCCCAATAACAAACATTCCAGGCGATGACTGATTCTTCCCGGCAGGCCCTGCAAGCGCTGGCAAATACCCGCTTCACCACCTATTGGCTCGATAGCCTGGATGCGGTCGACGACGAGGCCGCCCTCGATCGGGACACCAACTGTGATCTGCTGGTGGTCGGCGGCGGATTCTGCGGGCTATGGAGCGCGATCCAGGCGAAGGAACAGAACCCCAATCGCGACGTCGTCCTGATCGAGGCCAGAAGCGTCGCCAACGGCGCCAGCGGCCGTCCGGCGGCAATCATGTCGACCTCGGTAATGCACGGCATCGACAATACCGAGCGTATTTTCCCCGATGACGTCAGAGAGCTGGAACGGCTCGGACAGGAAAACATGGATGCCTTCAAGCAAACCGTCGAACGTTACCAGATCGACTGCGATATCGAATGGGGCGGCGAAATGAAGGTTTCGATCGGCGACCAGGGGCTCGACACCATCGACGAGGAACATGAACTCTATCTCAAGTACGGACACGACGCCGTCAAGCTCGACAAGGCCGGCGTGCAGGCCGAAATCAAGTCGCCGATTTTTCACGGCGGCACCTGGTCGCGGCAGCGCAGCGGCACCGTGCACCCGGGAAAGCTGGTACGCGGCCTGAAACGCGCGGCGCTCGAGCTCGGTGTTCGCCTGTTCGAGAACACGCCGCTACTGGTAAATCGTAAAATCCCCAACGGCATTCTGGCGGAGACTCCGAATGCGATTATAAGCGCAAAAAAGGTATTGCTCGCGACCAACGCATGGGCCGCCGGCCATCGTCATATCAGCCGCCGGGTGGCCGCGATCCGCGACCGCATCCTGGTCACGGAACCGCTCACCGGAGAACAAATGGAAAAGCTGGGATGGCAAAATCGCCAGGGTATTTACGATACCCGCACCCAGCTCAACTACATGCGCCTGACCGCGGACAATCGAATTCTTTTCGGCGGGCGGCTGGCCTATTTTTTCGGCAATAATACCGATCCCGATCACGACAGGACGCCGCAGCCCTATATCCGACTGGCGCAGTCTTTTTATCGCACTTTCCCGCAACTGGCTGAAGAAATCCGCTTTTCGCACGCCTGGAGCGGCCCCATCGGCCTGACCACGCGCATGGCGGTGCACTACCAGAAGTACCACGACGGAAATATGGTTTATGCCGGCGGTTACTCGGGTTTTGGCGTGACCGCGTCGCGCTTTGGCGCGCGCGTCGGGCTTGCGATTCTCGATGGTATCGATATCCCCGAAACCAGAATGCAGTTTGCGCTAACCGTGCCTGATTACATCCCGCCGGAACCGTTTCGCTGGATCGGCGCGCAAATTACGATGTATGCGCTCGATACCCTCGATGAAAAGGGCGGCTGGCGCAAACCCTGGGTGTGGATGGTGCAGAAGATGGGCTTTCCGATCACGCTTTAGCGCGGCTCAGGGAATCCGAAACCGATTTACTCGGTGCAGGGCCATTCCTGCGGTGCGCTCAAGCCTTCCGGCAAACGGGTTTTTTCGTCACCGCAGCCAAGCTGGAGCTGTATCGGCCCGAGGTTTACGACACGACTGAGATCGACGCCTTCGAAATGGGTGCGGTAGGTATAGGCGCCCTTGAAATCCACGTTATCGAGCCGGGCACCGGCGAATTGCACCCTGGAAACATTGGAAAACTCGAAACTGATGTTTTTCAGCGTTGCTCCGCTAAAATCCGCGCGACCCAGCTCCGACTTTGACCAGTCGACATCCACGATCTCGGCGTTGTTAAAGTAGGCGCGGATAAATTCCGACTTCGTCAAGTTGGAATTTCGCAGTATGACCTGCTGAAACCTGGCGCGATAACCCACCGCCTTGCTCAGGTCGGCGCCAACGAAGCGGCTACGCTTTGCACTGGAGCGAGTCAGGTCTGCCTTGACCAGGCTGGCGCCGGTAAAGTCGCTTTCATCGAGTTGACTGTCGGCGAGATTAGCCTGGTCGAAACGGCTGCCGCTGAAATCGCTGTCATCGAGCATCTTGTTGGTTTTCTTGCAGCCGGACCAGTCCATACCCGGTGAGCGCTTGTCGTAGCAACCGGCCTGGACAAACTGCGGGGCGCCCAGTAAAACCGCACAGGCGGGAATAACGGCGTATCGCAATAATTTCAGTTTCATTCGATCCATCGATTTCATTGACAATAGAACTTCGACTATATCACTGGCGTAAAATTCCACAAACCGCTTATGTTTCAGGGTTATCCAGGGTCTCGACGGATTTGATGGTTTGCGCGCGCAACACCTCGACCACAGCGGCCGCGAGAATCAGCAAGGTGCCCATCGACTCGCGCAGGCCAAACTGCTCATCGGTCAGCATCGCGGCGGAGCCGACGCCAACCACTACCTCCGCCATTAACAACATGCCAACTCGCCCGGGACTCAACAAGGTGGTCGGCCAGATGGTCAAATAGGTTATCGGCAACATGAGAAATGCCACTATCGTAATCCAGTACCAGCCATTTAACAGGTTAGCGACTGACGGCATGCCGTCGAGATTACCCTGGTGCCAGAACACCAGCAGCAGTGACGTCACAAGCGCAAAGTAAATGAATATGGTCACTTTCTCGATAACGAAGCGGGCGCCATCCTGAAACAGTTTAAGAGAGCCCGCCGACCAGCAGACCCCCGAAAGCAGCGCAAACCAGTCACCGATATTGCGCGGTATCGGCAATCCGCTCTCGACCACGAGTACGACGTAAAGCCCGCTAAACGCAAGCAATAACGCGACCACCCGGTTACCGGTGAGGCGCTCCTTCAAAACCAGCACACCAAGCATCGTGCTCCATAGCGGCGTCATGTAAAACAACAGGATCGCACGCACCACGTCGGTTAAATTGAGACTGGCGATGTAGAGCGCAAACGCAAATCCGGCGAGAAATCCGGGAACCAGGGTATGGTGCAAGTGCTCGGCAAAGCGGCGATAGCGGGCCAGAATCAGAGGTATGAAAAGTATTGCGCTGGCGCAAAATATTACCGGGCCCGCCCAGATGGCAGACACCCCGGCCTGCTCGATAGCGCGCACCGGAATCCAGTAAAGCCCCCAGAAGGCAGCGCCAATAACAAGCGCCAGGCTTGGAACCAGATCGCTACGCTCTGGATGCATGCGTAGTTTTCACCACCCGGCCGATCGCATTAACCCGAAACCGCTGAACTGATGCTGGTAAAGGCCTGCAGGTTGATATCGTCGAGGTCTGGCCTTAGCGGTTGACCCTGCGACGACAGTTTGACGATGGTGACCTCGGTTACCGGGTTGATGTAGATCCACTGGCTGTGAATGCCAATGGCGAGCATTACCTGATGCTCGTTTCCGGTTTGATACCATTTGTTGCGGTAGCGTCCGGCCGGAAAGTCCTTGGCCGATTCGCCGCGATCCCAGGCTTCGCGATCGCCGCCCTGGCTGCAGTCGTCGATCCACCAGTCGGGGATTACCTGCCGGCCGTTGGCGGCCCCGCGGTTACGCACCAGCTCACCGAAACGCAGCAGATCGCGCGGCACAACGCAAATGCCGCCCGCGGTACGCGGCGCTCCCTTGCGATCGACGGTGATATAGGCATTTTTCTCGGCGCCCATTGGTTGCCACAGGTGGCGGCTCATCAGCTGCGCCATCGATTCGCCGCTGACCCGTTCGAGCACCCAGCCCAGCAGATCCGAGTTGGGCGACTTGTATTGCCAGACCTCTCCATGATCGCCTTCGCTACGTTTCAGCGAGCATAAAAACTGGTTCAGATTCTGGTCGATCTGATCGACGCCGCAGGGATACCAGCCTGTCGCGGTACGATACTCGATGAACTTACCCGTGGTGGCGAGGTAGTCCTCGGTGAAATCGATTCTGACCGCCATGTCGAGCACCTGCTGCAAACTCGCGTCTCGATAGCCCGAATCGGCCAGTTCGGAGATATATTCGACCACCGGTTTTGCCGGATCGAGCAAACCCTGCTCGACCAGCACCCCGGCCAGGGTAGCGGTGATCGACTTGCTCACCGAAAAAACGATATGCGGGCTGTGTTCTATGGCTTCGTCGAAATACCATTCATGCACCAGCCGGCCTCGATGAGCGACCAGTAGCGCATCGCTGCTGGATTCCTCGAGCCAGCGAGCCAGCGACCACTGCGCGCCTTCTAGACCGGCCAGCGTCACCTCGCTTACCGCCGGCGCCGGCGCGTCGGTGAATCGGGCGGTCTTGCTGGCGCGGAAAACAGGCGCGCTCGGAATAATTTCACGCACGTGATGGAAGGACCAACGATTGTTAGGCGGCTGGCGCCAGTTGGCGAGATTGAGGCTGTCGGGTCGGTTTATCATTAATCGAGTTCGGTGATGACTTTCTGGTTATTGGAATCGAGCACTGTCTGGCACATTTCCAGGTGCAGGCGCCCGCCGCTGGTATAGGGATGCGATTCGACGACGGTTTCGTTGAGCACGATGCCGAGCCCCGGCTCACCCGGCGCCGGCATGTAACCGGCCTCCCAGGCGAGCGGCTTTTGCAGCACCGCGTCGTGAAACTCGGTCTGAATCGTTTCCAGGATAAGAAAATTCGGGCTACTGAAAGCGACATGCGCCGCCGCCGCGTGCGCGATCGGGCCGCAGTAGATATGCGGCGCTATCTGGGCGTTGAACATTTCCGCCAGCGCCGCGATTTTCCTGGTTTCCCAGATGCCACCGCTGCGTCCGATGTCGGGCTGTAAAATGGAAACGCCCGCCTTCAACGCCTGGTGAAACTCGACCCGCGTGGTCAGCCGCTCTCCGATCGCGACCGGAATCGACGTCGCCGCCGCTACTTTGCCAATGGCATCCATCTGGTCGGGCGGACAGGGTTCTTCGAACCACAGCGGATCGTAGGGCTCGAGCCGGCGCGCCAGCCGGATCGCAGACGATGTCGTCATTTGCCCGTGGGTACCGAAAAGGATGTCCGCGCGGTCACCCACCGCTTCGCGGATTTTGCGCACATTGTCCTCGCAGCGCGACAGCTCGGTTAACGACAGCTCGCGCCCGCCCTGAAAACTGTAGGGACCCGCCGGGTCCTGCTTGACCGCGGTAAATCCCATATCGATATAGTCGAGCGCCCGCGCCGCGGCGGCGTCGCCGTCATGGTAAACATCGGGTGCGCCCTCGCCCGGATTGCCGTCGTCATCGACCGCCTCGGGATACAAATAGGTATAGGTGCGTATACGCTCGTGGAACTGCCCGCCGAGCAACTGGTAAACCGGCACATCGTGGGCCTTGCCGAGAATATCCCAGATCGCGATTTCGATACCGCTGAACACGCCCATCATGCTGATGTCGGGGCGCTGCGTGAAACCGGCCGAATAAACCCTGCGAAACAGGGTTTCGATGTGGTGAGGATCTTCACCGGCGATGAAACGTTCGAAGGTATCTTCGACCATGGCGCAGGCAATATCGCCCGACACCGGGATGCCGTAACATTCGCCGATACCCTCGATGCCGTTATCGGTTGTGATCTTGACGACTACCCAGAAAGACCCGCCGATACCGCTGGGCGGCACCGTGACCCAGGTTTTTATATCCTTGAGGATCATGCGCTTTTCTCGTCGCTGATAACCGGGCCTAAGTTACTCCAATCGAATAGTTTTCGAAACAAAATTCTAAATCGACGCAGCGGTCCGATATAAAAAAAGCCCGCCATACGGCGGGCTGGTGGAGCTAAAACAGGAACGGGCCCGAGACTATGTACTAGTCATTCTTTTTTGCCGCTTCGCCGATGTCGTCGACGCCGCGCTCTTCCAGCAGCGTGCTCAGCCAGTCCGGATCCATTTCCGGTACCGAAGACAGCAACAGGTCGGTGTATTCATGGTGCGGCGGCTTGAACATTTCATCTTTCGGTCCCTGCTCGACAACCTTGCCATACTGCATGACCACGACTTCATCGGCAATCGAACGCACCGTCGCCAGGTCATGGGTGATGAACATGTATGACAGGTCTAGCTCGGTCTGCAGTTTGTCGAGCAGTCGCAGGATACCTTCCGCCACCAGCTGATCGAGCGCGCTGGTGACCTCGTCGCAGATGATGAATGTGGGTTCTGCCGCCAGCGAACGTGCGATACCGATACGCTGTTTCTGGCCGCCGGATAGCTCCGGCGGATAGCGGTTGTAATACTGTGCTGGCTCGAGTTCGATCAGATCGAGCAGCTCATCGACGCGATTTTTCAGTGCAGGCCCGTGCAGGCCGCTATAAAACTGTGCCGGCCGCCCGATAATTTCACTGATTCTAACCTTCGGGTTGAGCGCGGTGTCCGCCATCTGGTAGATCATCTGCGCCTGGCGCAACTGGTCCTTATCGCGATTACGGTAATCCGGCGGCAGTGGCTTACCCTGGAACAAAACTTCACCGCTGGTCGGCGGCAACAGGCCGGTGATACATCGGGCAACGGTCGACTTGCCCGACCCTGATTCGCCCACCACGGCAACCGTCATGCCCTTATAGATATCGAACGAGACATCGTACAGTACCGGGGTATCGCCATAGGAGGCATCGACATTTTTAACCGAAATCAACGGCTCGCCTTCAGTCGGCCGCGGTTTCTGGTCGCGTTTGAAATCGCGCACAGCCCACAGCGACTTGGTGTAATCGTCTTTTGGATTTTCCAGCATGGTACGGGTATCGGCTTCCTCGACTTCGTCGCCTTTAAGCAGGACCTTGATAACATCGGCCATTTGCGCCACCACGGCCAGGTCATGGGTAATGTAAATGGCCGCAGTATTAAACTGCTTGACGATATCGCGAATCGCCGACAATACTTCGATCTGCGTGGTCACGTCGAGCGCGGTCGTAGGTTCGTCGAATATGATCAGGTCAGGACGACAGGCCATCGCCATTGCCGTCATGGCACGTTGTAACTGACCGCCGGATACCTGGTGCGGGTAACGAAAACCGATTTCCCTGGGATTGGGCAGGCGCAGACGTTCATACAACTCCATCGCATCTTCCTGGCTTTCGAGACGTTTCTGGATTCGGTATTGAATCGGCGCCTCGGTATGCTGATCAATCAATTTATGCGCCGGGTTGAACGATGCCGCGGCGGATTGCGCCACGTAGGCGATGCGCGCGCCACGCAAGGACTGAAGGTCCGATTGCGGGGTCGTGGTCAACTCCATGCCGTCGAACTCGATAGAAGATCCCTCACCGATACGACAGCCGTCTTTGGTGAATCCCATGGCAGCCAGCCCAATAGTGGATTTACCGGCACCGGATTCGCCGATCAGGCCCATAACTTCGCCACGATGCAGCTTGAGGTCAACCCCATGTACGATCTCGACCCAGTGCTCGTCTGAATATCCTTCGATTACCAGATTCTTGATATCCAGCAATACATCTTTTTCTTGACTCATTTCGGTTACTCCTTCAGACCGGACGAGCGGTAAAGCATCCAGTCCACAACAAAGTTAACGGCTACGGTAAGCAGCGCGATCGCGCCCGCGGGTATCAGCGGGGTAATCTCTCCAAACGAAATCAGGGTCGCGTTTTCGCGTACCATCGAACCCCAGTCCGCGGTCGGCGGCTGGATGCCGAGACCGAGGAAAGACAGGCCGGCCACCAGCAGAAATACGAAACAGAATTCGAGGCCGAATTCGGCGATCAGCGGCGCGGTCGAGTTCGGCAGTATTTCCTTGCGAATCAGGTACCAGGTGCCTTCACCCCTGAGCTTGGCGGCTTCGATATAATCCATCACCACCACATTACCGCCGACCGAGCGCGCCAGTCGAAACACCCGTGGCGCGTAAATGATCGCGATGACGATGATCAAAGTCGTCGTGTTGGTACCGAAGATACTCAGCAACAGCAGCGAGAAGATGAGTGAAGGAATAGACATGATAACGTCTACTATCCGCCCCAGCAGCTGATCGAGTTTGCCGCCCTTGGTCGCCGCATACAGTCCCGCGGTGGCGCCCATGAGGAATGCCAGGATGGTAGCCAGCAGCGCCAGGCCAACGGTATTACGCGCGCCATAGATGATACGGCTGAACATATCCCGACCCAGTTGGTCCGCACCCAACAGCATATTTTCATCGGCAGGTGCAAACGCGCTCGAGATAACCTCTGCCTCGCCGTAGGGTGCAATAATCGGCGCAAATATGCCGGAAATCGCGTAGGTGAAAATAACGAACAAGCCGAAGCCAGCGGTCAATGGCGCGGTACGCATTTCCTTGGCTGCATTAACTGGCAAGATAATGACCAGGAATTCCCGGAACGAGTAGGAGACGCCCGCGGCAAAAGCGATCAACCCGGCCGTTATGGTGACTGCCCACAGCATCGCTTCGCCACCGACTATGCCCATGACGAAGGAAACCAGGGTTAGCGAAAACAGCAGGATGAACGCAGTGCGCTTTTGATAATAGGCGGCCAGCGAAGATGCGCCGATGACGAGGGCGTAAAAACCAATAATAAAATAGTTCATGATTCAGCCCTCACTTCGGATGACGCAAGCGTGGATTGGTCAGGATCGACCCCACGTCCGCGGCCAGGTTTAACAGGATGAAAGTTGCCGCGAAGATCAGGCAGCAAGCCTGCACCACCGGGAAGTCTCGTTTGGTCACTGCGTCGACCAGCAATTGGCCGATACCCGGGTAAACAAACACCACCTCGACCAGCACCACGCCGGTGATCAGGTAAGCCAGGTTCAGTGCGACGACGTTGATAACCGGCGCCCAGGCGTTCGGCAGCGTGTGCTTGACGATGACTTTCCATGCCGGCACACCCTTTAGGCGGGCCATTTCGACATAGGGCGACGCCAGCAGGTTGATGATCGACGCGCGCGTCATGCGCATCATATGCGCCACCACCACCAGTACCATGGTCAGCGCCGGCAAAAAGGTACGGTTGAGCTTGTCGAACAGCGTCATGTCGTCATCGATCTTGGCGATCGCCGGGAAGAATCCGCCCTTGACCGCGAGGAACAGGATCAGAATGTAACCGAGGAAAAACTCCGGTGACGAAATCGAGGTCAGGGTGAGTACGTTGGCCACCCGGTCAAACACCGAGTTTCTGAACAACGCCACTAACACGCCCAGAAAAATGGCTACGGGAACCGCGATGACCGCGGCATACACGGCCAGGAACAGGGTGTTGCCGAAGCGCGTACCGATGGCTTCAGCAACCGGAGTTTTGGACACCAGCGAATTGCCGAAATCGCCGGTTAACGCATTGCCCAGCCATTCGAGGTAACGCACCGGTGCGGCCCGGTCGAGGCCAAGCTCGGCGCGCAACGCGGCGAGATTGTCTGCGGTAGCCCCCTGCCCGAGCACGGCCTGCGCGATATCGCCGGGCAAGAGTTCGACCGCAAAGAAAATAATGATTGAAATGACCAGTAGCGTTATCAGTCCCAGCCCCAGTCGTTTCGCGATTATGGATAATATATCGCCCATAGCGGACTTCCCCCTCATGCGGTTTATTGCTTACCGCTCCTCATTTAATTATTCAGGCTAACCGGGTAGCCCTGCCTCAGGGCTACCCGACCAACCTGTACTACTTACAGCAAAACGGCTCGCTCTCTAGGCAAACCACCAGCGGTGGTAGCCGCGACCGCCATCGAGCTCCCAGGCCGCCGCCAGGCTCTCCCCATGCGCCACTTTCTTGCTGCGCGCATAAACGAAGTTGGCGAAGAACGGAATCACCGTGCCGCCGTCATCGCTGGCTATCTGGCACATTTCACGGTACTGCTCGGCGCGCAGCTTGTCGTCGAGCTCGGCCTTGGCCATCAGCAGCAATTCGTTGAAACGCTTGTTTTGCCAGTGCGACTCGTTCCACGGCGCGTCGTCCTTGTAAGCCAGCGTGAACATCTGGTCGGGCGTCGGGCGCGCGCCCCACTTGACGAAACACCAGGGTTTTTTCAGCCAGACGTCCGACCAGTAGCCGTCGTTCGGCTCGCGGATTGCGTTTAACTTGATGCCGGCCTTCTTGGCGTGCTCGCTGTAAAGCACGCACATGTCGACCGCGCCGGGCAGTATGCTGTCGGCGGCAGAGAGGTTCACTTCCAGGTTGCTCATGCCGGCCTTCTTCAGGTGGAACTTGGCCTTGTCCGGATCGTAGGGTCGTTGCGGAATATCGGTCGGCGCGTAAGGCATGCCGGCAGAAACGTGGTAGTCGTTGCCCACGGTCGCGGTGCCGAACATAATCTTGTCGACCAGGTCCTGACGATCGACCGCGTACTTGAGCGCCAGTCGTACGTCGAGGTTATCGAAAGGTGCGACATCGCAAAACATCGGCAGCGTAATTGCCGAGCCGCTGGGCACGTTTTCGACCACGATGTTCGGATTGCGGCCGAGCAGGGCCGCGGTTTTCAGGTCGACCGAGGTGATCGCGTCGACGTCGCCGGTAATCAGCGCGGTCTGGCGTGCATTCGGATCGTTGAGGCCAACCATCTCGATTTCGTCGAAATAGGCGCCTTCGCGGTGCCAGCCACCGTGACGCTTGTAGGTGGTGCCGATACCCGGTTTGTGGCTGGTAATTTCATAGGGGCCGGCGCCAGTGCCGCTTTCCCAGTCAGCGGTTCCGTCTGCCTTGGCCGGCAACATCACCAGGTGGTAATCGGTCAGGAACCAGGGCAAATCGGCCGAGCCCTGGTTCAGCTCGATCACGAGTGTATGGTCGCCTTTGGCCTTGATATCGGAGACAGAAGACAGCAGAGCTTTCCCCCCCGATGTCGATTTTTCGCCGCGGTGGTGATTCAGCGACGCGACTGCGTCCGCTGCGATGAATTTCTTGCCGTTATGGAAGGCCGCGTTCTTGTTGAGCTCGAAGGTCCAGACTTTGGCGTCGGGGGATGCGCTCCAGGAATCGGCCATGTCCGGTCCGAGACCGTTCTCGGGCGTGATTTCGGTCAGATAGCTGCGATGGGTATGCGCGATCTGGATCTGCCCTACCGACTGGTAAGTGCCGGGATCATGAGAATCAGACGTATTCATATCGTGTACGCCAACGCGGAACTTGCCGCCTTTCTTCGGCGTGGCCGCGGCCACGTCGCTGCTCCAGAGCCCTGAAGCAAGCGGAATGGTCATACCCGCCGCGACGGCGAAGCGCATGAAGTCACGTCGACCCAGCTTGCCGCTTTTGGCGTCCCGGGTGAGTAACTCCTTGAATTCTTTTTTGGTTGTGTCGGTCATCGAAAATGTCTCCTCGGTTTTTATTTCATTTGGATGTCAGTACCACTTTTTGTTTTTCGTGGTATTGCATACTGTTGACTATACCGGCCGCAATCTGATGAATGAAATGACTAATATTCATTTATTCCATCGATTTTTATCATGTAGCGACTCGATCCATCCAGCCTGCACCCCTTGAATACTACCCGATTGGAACTAAAAAAACGATTGATGAAGCCATATCCATATATTTATGTGGGAAGCGAGCCCGACTATGGGAAAGGATGCCGGCAAATGATAATGGGGGAGAGCTAGCGAACAATCAGCGTTTGCGGCGTTCGCGGCGTTAAGTTTTCCGCGCCGCTATCGGTAAGCAAGACGGTATTGGAAATAAAATAATCCACCACCTCGGTGTTGGTAAACCAGGAGTGAGCGTGAAAGGTCATCCCGGTTTTGAGTTCGCGCGTACTGCCCGGCTGCAGGCTGGTGACCATGCTGCCGCCGGTCCAGCTGGGTGGAAAGCCGATGCTGACCATGTAGCCGCAATGGTGCCGGTGATAATCGACCAGACCGGCGCTGTCGGCGACGTCTTTCCACGCCTGGTAAACCTCGCCCGCGGTGACGCCCGGTTTGAGCGCGTCGCAGATCGCCTGCATGCCGCGCATAGCGAGCTCGGCGGAGGCTTCTGCGCCCGGCGGCGCCGAGCCGACGTAGACCAGTCGCCCCATCGGCGCCTGGTACTTGCGATAGGCGCCGCCGATTTCGAGAAAAACGGCGTCACCGTCGTGAAACACATCACCGCGCCAGGTGGTGTGTTCTTCGCCGAGCCGGGTGGTGGGGCGTATGAACGGGCCGAATCCAGGGTACTCGCTGCCGGCCAGGATCATCGCGCGATTGCATTCGGCGGCAATTTCATAGTCGCTGGCGCCATCGCGAATCGCATCGATAGCCGCCAGCGTGCCGGCATCCGCCGCGGCCGCGGCGCGGCGAGTGTAATCCTGTTCGAGAGGAGACTTCACCAGGCGCAGTTCGTCGATAATACCGGATCCGTCGATCCAGTCGGTGCCCCCGGCGCCGGCGATAATCATTTCGTAGATCCGCGGCGTCATGAAAAGACTACGCTTTTCGATACCGAGCCGGGCGCCGGACAGGCCCCTGTCGCCGAGGATTTTTAACACGTAGTCGGCCAGCTCCTCGGTATCGGCGTGGCCGTAGAATTCGGCGTTTTCAACCTGGTTTTCGACGGTGATGCGCTCCATTGCCCGGCAGGCAAGCGCCATCTCTCCAACGGCCGGCACCAGCAGTACGTGACAGGCGAAAAATCCCCAGTGATCGAGCCCGGTCAGGTAATAGATGTTTTCCGGAACCGAGACCACCAGGGCATCGAGGCCGGACTGGCTCATGGCTTGCCGAACCGCTTCCAGGCGGTCGTCGAGTTCGGCCCTGGGGAAGACATTGTGCTGCATGGCAACTTTCTCGCTCTACCGGTTTAGCCCAAGCATAACGATAGTTGCGCGTTTACGGTAAGGATTTTCGACTGCGTCATACTAAAGCACGAACGATAGTCGGCGGCTCATGTCATTTGGCCGAGTTCCTGCATGATCAATTCCAGCAGCTTGTCCATCTGCCGCGTCGGCAGGCCCGCCGAAAACCGCGCCACGTGCTGGATGGGGGGCGTTTGCGGTAGCGTTGTACGGTCGATCCTGAGACCACGCCCGCCACCGCGCCGGCGTGTCTGCAGCTGCTCGAATGCGTCCTGGTTAACCAGTCCGACGCCGAGACCGCTGCGAACCGCGTTGACCATGCCGTCCAGACTCGGGCATTCGAACACCACGCGCAGGCTGCGCCCGGCCTTCGCCAGCGCTCGCTCGGCCCAGGCCTTGTAAAAACAATCCTTGTGATAGGCAACGTAGGGAATCGGTATCTCTTCGTCGATTACGAAATCTTCGGCCATCAACCACACCACCTGTTGTCGACCGAGCGCATAATCACTGTCGAGCTGATCGCTTTCGAACACTTCGATCAGCGCCATGTCGATCTCACCCGACTGCAGCCAGCGCACCAGCTCGGGGGTATGCGCGACGCGCGAGGTCAGCGCCACCTGCGGGAAACTGATCGCAAAACTGGACAGGATTTGCGCCATGCCCGGCGCGGTGACGTCCTCGGTAATGCCGAGGCGCAGCTCGCCGGAAAGATCGCTCTGGTGGAAACTGGCGCAGGCCTCATCGTGTAACCGGGTCAGTCGGCGCGCGTAGTCGAGCAGCTTTTCACCGTCGGCACTCAGTACCAGTCGGCCGTTGCTGCGCGTAAACAGGCTGCGACCTAGCCGCTGTTCGAGGCGCTTCATTTTATGGCTGACGGCCGATTGCGACAGGTTGAGTTTCTTCGCCGCGCGCGTGATACCGCCAGTTTCGGCGATCACCGTGAGGGTGCGCATGGAATCGATATCGAGCGTTGACACTATGACAAATTTCGATGGCAGATATGAAAATATATCGTTTTGTTCATAAACACACAATCGGTATATTCGCCTTTTGGTTCCCGCTTGCTGCAACGACATGACCCAGTACAACAACATCTTCCAGCCGCTCGAGCTGCGCCACCGCAGCCTCGATAACCGCATCGTGTTCGGCGCGCATACCGCCAACATGTCAGAGCTCGGCCTGCCGGGCGAACGCCACCGGGCCTATTACGAGGAACGCGCCATCGGCGGCGCGGCGATGATCGTGGTCGAGCCGATGCCGGTGCATGCGACCGCGGTGCTGACCCGCGGCAATTTCAGACACTGCGACGACGAGGTCATTCCCTACTTCCGCACCATCACCGATGCGGTACACCAGCACGGCAGCACCATCCTGCAGCAGCTCTACCACGTCGGTCAGCACGGCGATTCCGACCTCTCGTTCATGCCTCACTGGGGTCCGTCCGGGCTACAGTCTTACCACGATTCGGACGGCAGCCACGCGATGCGCGAGAGCGAGATACTCGAGGTCATCGACTGCTTTACCGAGGCCGCCAGGCGCTGCCAGGCGGCCGGTTTCGACGGCGTCGACCTGTTCGCCGCCTACAATGCGCTGCTGGACCAGTTCTGGACGCCGTGGTCGAACAAACGCGAAGACCGCTGGGGCGGCTCGCTGGAAAACCGCTGCCGGCTGTCGATATCGATCGTCAACTCGATCCGCGAGGCCTGCGGCGAAGACTTCATCATCGGCATGTCGATCAGCCATTCGGAAGAAACGCCGTACCTGATGACGCTGGAACAGCTGCAGGAAGTCATCGCGCTGCACGACGCCACCGGCAATGTCGACTACGTCAGCTGCGGCGCCGGCAATTACATCGACTACGACCGCCTGATGGCGACCTTCGTTTACGGCGAAAAGCAGGGCGTACCGCTGGCGAAAGCGCTGAAATCCATCGTCAGCCACGCGAAGATAACCGCCGAGTGCCATATCCGCACTCCCGAAAATGCCGATTACACCATCGCCAGCGGCGATTCTGACCTGGTATCGATCGTGCGCGGGCAAATCGCCGACCCGCACTGGGTCAACAAAACCCGCGACAACCGCCACGACGACATCCGCGGCTGCATTTCCTGCAACCAGATGTGCTGGGGACGGCGTTCGCGCGATTACTGGATTTCCTGCCTGATCAATCCGTCGGCCGGGCGCGAGTTCGAATGGGGCGGTGATCGTTTCGAAAAAGCCGAACATTGCAAATCCGTGCTGGTCGTCGGCGGCGGACCCGCCGGCATCGAAGCGGCTCGCGTCGCCGCCGAACGCGGCCATAAAGTCACGCTTGCGGAAGCGCTGGGTGATCTCGGCGGGCAGTTCCGCCTCGCCGGCCTGGCGCCGCGGCGCGGACAGATTACCGAGCTGATCGGCTGGTACCTGCGCCAGTTCGAACAACTCGGTGTCGAAGTGCGTTATTTTTCGCCGATGGATGAAAACGATATCGTCGACTTCGGCGCTGACGAGGTCGTGCTCGCCACAGGTTCGTTGCCCGACGGGCTGGCTCGCCAGCGCTGGCTGCCGAACGCCGACCAACTACCCGGACTCGAAAATGGCAACGTTTATGCCTGCGAAGACGTGTATCGCGATCAGGCCGAGATCGGTAAGTCGGTGATCGTCATCGACGAAGGTGGCAACTGGCGCGGCACCGGCACCGCCTGGTACCTCGCCGACAAGGGCCACCAGGTAACCATCGTCACTCCCGACCCGATGATCGGCAAGGAGCTGGCGCGCACGACTTCCGATTTTCAGATTCGCGCGGCGCTGACCAAGCTCGGCGCAAGTTTCGTGCTGGAGTCGATTATTGCGCACTGGCATGGCGATCGCGCCGAGCTCCGCTCGCTGCTCGACGGCAGCGGCAGCGAAATCGAAGCATCGGCGATCGTCACCGCGACCACCAACAGCGTGTTTAACGAGGTAGAACTCGCGCTCGCCGAAACCGATGTCCGTTTCCACGTCATCGGCGACGCCGCCGCGCCGCGGCAGGCCCCCTACGCGTTTCACGACGGCCGCAAGATCGGCCTCCAACTTTAGGAGAACGGCATGAGCGAACTCATCGGGATCAACCTCGCGATGCAAACGCCGATGCATGCCGACGGCAGCATCGACTTCGCGCGCTGGGAGACGTTGATCGATATGTATATCGACGCCGAGGTGCACGGGCTGGTGCTCGGCTCCGGCACCGGGCAGCATCCCTACCTGAGCCGACAGGAGTGTGAGCGACTCTACGAGATCGGCGCCAAACGAATCGACGGTCGTTGCAAACTGATCTGTCAGACCTCGGCGCTGGTGCAGGATGAAGTGATCGAACGCTCGCTGCATGCGCAGGGCCTCGGCGCCGATGCGTTGATGATACTGCCGCCTTATCTCGAGGGCCCGGAAGACGATGATGGATTATTCGCCTTCTACCAGGCGATCGACGCAGCGGTCGACACCGACATCATAGGCTACAACATCCCGCAAACCACCGGCATCGGCATCTCGGTCGACTTGTTCAAACGCCTCAACCAGCTCGAGCATTTCAACTACATCAAGGACAGCGCCGGCGACCTGACGACTCACCAGGAATACCTGGCCACCGGGCACAGGATACTCAACGGCTGCGATCCCAATACCGTGTTCGCCTTGATCGCCGGCGCGCAGGGCTGCATCTGGGGCGGCGCCAACTACATGCCGCGTGAAAGCGTGCAGCTTTTCGAACTGGTCAACAACGGCGACATCGCCGCGGCGATGGACCTGTGGTCGCGCATGATCCCGTCGCTGCTGTATATTTGGCGCGGTAACTACATTCCCAAGGTCAAGGCCGCCAGCCGCCAGCGCGGTTTCGACGGCGGCAGCGTACGCGCGCCGCTGCGCGAGCTTTCGGCCGACGAGGCGCGCGAACTCGCGATCAGCCTCGAACCCCTGGGCCAGGCGTGAGCAGCAGACGCAGGCGACTGGGCGGCAGCGCCGCGCGCCGCGCAGCGGCGGCCAACGCCGCCATCGTGCACCATCCCGAAATCAAACGCGGCATCCCGCTGATGGAAGTCACCAACCAGGAAGGCGTCGAGCTGATCCACGACTTCGCGATGCGTGTCGCCGAGCAGATCGGCTGCGATTTCCAGGATGAAGAGTCGCTCGATTACTGGCGCCAGACCGGCGCCGAAATCGACGGCGAACGGGTACGTATCGGACGTGACGAACTGCTCGAGCTGGTCGGCAAGATTCCATCCTCATACGTGCATCATGCACGCAACCCGGAGCGTACGGTGCGCGTCGGCGACGGGCACGCGGTGGTATCACCCTCTTACGGCGCACCCTTCGTTCGCGACATGGAAGGCGTTCGACGCTACGCCACGCTCGAAGATCTGAACAACCTGCAAAAACTGAACCACATGGCGTCGACCGTGCACATCGCCGGCGGCACTATCGTCGAACCTGTCGATATTCCAGTGCCGCATCGGCATATGCACATGTCCTATAGTGGCCTGAAGTATTCCGACAAACCGATCATCGGCAACGTCACCGCGCGCGAACGCGCCGAAGACACGGTCGAGATGATGAAAATCGTGTTCGGCGACGAATTCGCCAGCAACAACACCTGCACCACGTCGCTGATCAACGCCAATTCGCCGCTGGTGTGGGATGAAACCATGCTCGATGCGCTCAAGGTTTACGCGATCAACAACCAGGCGGTGATGTGCTCGCCGTTTTCGATGGCGGCGGCGAGCACGCCGGCGAGCAATGTCGGCACCGTCGGCGTGGTGCTGGCCGAGGCGCTGATGGCGATGGCGATGACACAGATCATCCGCCCCGGGGCGCCGATGCTGTTCGGCGTGCCGGCGATGACGGTCGCGCTCAACAGCGGCGCGCCGGTGCACGGTTCGCCCGATTCGGCGATGGTGCAGTTTCTGTCGAATGCGATGGCGCGCCACTACAGGCTGCCGCATCGCGCCATCCTGAACGTGGCGACGTCTAAGTCGGGAGACATGCAGGCAGCTTACGATTCGATGTGGGGCCTGTTCCCGAGCATGCTCTCCGGCGCCGACTGGCTGACCATGGGCGGCGGTATGCTCGAAGGCGCGCTCACCGTCGGCTACGGCAAGACCATGATCGACTTCGAGCAGCTCGACGCGTTTTACCACTTTTTACAGGGGCCCGATTTCCACGATATCGAGGAAGTCTTCGAGACCGCCAAACGCGTCGGCCCCGGCGGACATTTCCTCGGCGAAACCCACACCCTCAACAGCAACCTGTTCATCTTCGATTCGCAGCACAACAACTCCTACGAGCAGTGGGACGCCGAAGGCCGCCTCGACAGTGAAGCGGTCGGCGTGCAAAAGGCGAAAAAGTGGCTACAGAAATACGAGGCGCCAGCCATCGACGAGGCGCTGGACGAAGCCCTGCTCGATTTCATCGCCCGCCGCAGTCGCGAGATTCCGGAAAAATAGCGCAGGCGAAAGTCTACGCGGTCTGCAGCCTCTCTCGACTGCGAGAGATCGCGTTATACTGCAGGGCAACAGACCTAAACGAGGATTATCCGGATTCCAGTAAAAAACCAGATTTTCAGGCAGTGCCAGCGACTCTTTCCCGAATGGGCCGGGCTTTCAGTCGCTGATTTCGATTTCGACGATCCGAAGGGATTTTCCTCGTTCACCATGGGCATCCGCTCGAGCAAAGCGGTAAATCCGGGCGCGGTCCTCTATCGCCGCCTCGAGGGCAAGGACAACGCGATTCTCGATTTCGCCACCGAGAAAGAAGTATTTCTAACGCTTGCCGAAAACGATATAGCAGCGCACTGTTACCACTACGACGAAACCTGTCGCATCGAAGCCTTTTACCAGGGACGCAGCCTGCTGGCCGATGACCTGTTCGACGCGGATAACCTGCGCCAGATCGGCGACCAGCTTTACCGCCTGCACCAGCTTAAACCCGAAGGCCTGCCGCAGCAGGGATTCTTCGAGCTATTGCAGCAGAAATGGGGACGCATCGCCAGGCGAGTACTGGAACAGGAATCAGCCGCTTTCCCGGCTAACGAACGCGACCTGTGTGATGAACTGCGCGCGATCTATAGCGAGGAGACGCGTGAAAAAGTCCGCCGCTGCCTGCCCGCGGGCGAGCTGGGTTTTTGCCACAACGACACTTATCACGGCAATATCATGAAACTCGACGATGGCCGCATCAAGCTGCTCGATTTCGAGTTTTCCTGCCTCAACCATCCGGCCTACGATTTCGCCAACCTGTTCGCCGAAACCGTGATGCGTCACCAGTTGCCGGACTATCCCTATTTTCGTATCGCAGAACCGGAGTACGGCGAGGCTGAACTCGGCACGCTGATCAACTGCTACCTGGACAACGCGGTTTTCGAAAACCGGCAACAAAGAACGAAGGAATTCGACCGGCTGATGTCCGAAACCCGGCGAATGTTGATCATGTCAGACTACAAATACGCGATGGCCGCGTTGCCGCTTGCGCTCAACCCGATCCAGAAAATTCGCTTTATCCCTTATGCCCACCAGCGCTTCAACAAGTTCCTCTCCGCCTGTGAACAGTTGCTAGCAGATACAGATTCCTATTAATTAACGCTCCAATTATTGTTCCCGGAACAGCTTGTTTAGCGCGATGAAGTGTTTGTCGACACGCGATCGATGCCATCGGGACGTCGTAACCCTGGATCAGTCGCCGGCGATTTCGCCGCCGCAAGTTTGCAGCGGCCGCGGCAATCATACGATTCCGGCGATTTCGATCAGGCGAGCAGGAAGGGGAAGTTGAACAGGGCTATCGCGGTTACGATTACGATGTAGGGGGTCATTTCTTTCATTGCAGTTCTCCGGTCTGGGATGTGAATTGCAGGTAATTCTAGATCGGCATTAAATTTAATCAAACGATATATAATTAAGCATAAATTAAGTTATACTTAATCTATGGAAATACGGCATTTACGCACCCTGGTCACCGTCGCCGACGCGGATTCCTTCGCCAGCGCCGCCGAGCAATTGTTCATCACCCCCGCCGCCGTCAGCCAGCAAATCCGTCAACTCGAAGCGGAACTGGGCGTCCAGTTGTTCGACCGCAGGCTGCGCCCGCCTCGGCTCAGCAACAGCGCCGAGAGCCTGCTCGGGCGCGCGCGCGAACTGGTCGAACAGTTCAACGATTTCAAATCCAGCGCTCGTGAAAAACAGGTACGGGGGCGTTTGTTGCTGGGCTCGGTTAACGGCATTACTGCCAGCCTGCTGCCGGAAACGCTGCGCTCGCTGAGGCGACGCTATCCCGAAGTTCGGGTGCGTATCGAGGAAGGCTCATCGCGCCTGCTGGTGCGCCGCGTCAAACGCCGCGAGCTGGATGCCGCCATCGTCAGCGACGTTAGCGACTTGCCGGACAGCATGGAAAGACTGCCCATTTTCAGCGAACCGCTGGTGGTCATCGAAAATCCGGCGCGGGAAGCGGTTTCCTGGCGCGAAGTTCTGAGACGCAGCCCTTTCCTGAGGCTCAACAAAACCTCCGGCCTGGGCAGCCTGATCGACGACTCGCTCAAACGCTTCAGAATCCGGGTCGACGACGCCATGGAGCTCGACTCGACCGACTCGATCGTTCAGATGGCGCTATCCGGCCTGGGCAGCGGCGTGGTTCCGATGGGCCGAGTTTCGGCGGATGCCTCCAGGGCCTTAAGAATCTTTCCCTTCGGTGAGCCCCAGGTGCATCGACAGGTGGTGCTGGTGCAGCGCAAGAGCAAGGCCCCGGCCGAACTACTGCGATTGCTATACCGGGAGATCCAGTCGCAAATCGCCGAGCGCAGCCAGGCGGCAGGCAGCAAAAGCCATACATAGATTTCCGTCTTTCCACTCGCCTTGCCATATCTTGCGAGCATGGAATGCTAAACGGGTATAATGCCCTGCGTTAACTGGCGCCCATGGTTCCGAGGAGGTTTTCAGATGCGTGCTTATGAAATAATTTCCGACGCCGGTGTCGACGCACTTGCGCTGAACGAAAGACAATCGCCCGAACCCGGCTGGGGCGAAATACTTGTCGACCTGCGCGCGTCCTCGATTAACTACCGCGATCTTTCAACTATCGAAGATCCTGCCCCGCGGGGCATTGTCTACCCGCGAATTCCGAACTCGGATGGCGCCGGAGAGGTGATCGACGTCGGCCCCGGTGTCACTCGATTCAAGGCCGGCGACCGGGTGGCCGGGTGTTTTTTCCAGAACTGGTCCGACGGCGGAATATCGACCGCGGCCATGGCCAGCGCACTGGGCGGCCCCATCGACGGTATTCTCGCGGAAAAAGTTCTTCTGCGCGAAGCGGGCGCGGTGTATGTACCCGGCCATATGTCTTTTGAAGAGGCGGCCACGCTTCCCTGTGCCGCCCTCACCGCCTGGAACTGCCTGGTCGAGCAGGGTCGGCTAACGGCGGGGAAAACGGCGCTGTTTCTCGGTACCGGCGGGGTGTCGATTTTCGGATTGCAGATAGCGAAAATGATGGGCGCGCGTGCAATCGTCACCTCCTCGAGTGACGAAAAGCTGGAACGGGCCAGGAGTCTCGGCGCGGACGAACTGATCAACTATCGCCAGACGCCCGAGTGGGAGACCCGGGTTATGGAGTTGACCGACGGCAGCGGCGTCGACGTGACCATCGAAACCGGTGGCGGCGGAACCCTGGAAAAAACTATCGAGGCAACCCGCATTGGCGGAACCATCAGTTTGATTGGCGTTCTTACCGGCGGCACGATCAATCCGACGGCGGTTATGCGCAAATCGATCCGCCTGCAGGGGGTTTACGTCGGCAGCCGTCGCATGTTCGAAGACATGAACGCAGCGCTCACCCTGAACCGGGTGCATCCGGTGATCGACCAGGTATTTGAATTCGAGGATGCGCGCAGCGCTTTTCACACCATGCGCACCGCGGGCCATTTCGGCAAGCTGGTGGTTAAAACTTAAATACGCCGAGTGAAACCCGGGGCTAAATTCCGCTTTCAGATTATCTCTCATAGTCGATATTGCCGGCCTGGTACCAAGGAAGCCGGGGCAACTTCAGGAAATACGACCGGATTAACCATGCCAGCAATTAGACCCTCGCCATCCTTGAAACGGGCAGTCTCGCCTGAGCCTGACCTTATTTCTGGAATTAATCGATGAATCAACCTGCACGCGCGACTTCTACGCAGGCACTTATGGCAATGATGGCTCTGCTGTTTAACGAAGAAGAGCGCGCAAAAGGTCGGTCGCTGAAACTGCGTCCGACCGACATAGTGATCGCGCCATTCGGCAAGAGCGGCACAACCTGGGTACAGCAGATTGTGCATTGCCTGCGCACGCGCGGAGATATGGATTTTGACGATATCAGCCGCGTGGTGCCCTGGATAGAGACTTCTGCGATGCTTGGCCTCGACCTGGATGCCGAGCAAAAAGCCAATCCACGCGCCTTCAAGAGCCATCTGTCCTGGGATGCAATCCCGAAAGGCGGTCGCTACATAGTAACCGTTCGCGATCCCGGGGATGCGCTTTATTCTCTCTACAAATTCATGGAGGGCTGGTTCATCGAGCCGGGATCGATTTCCCTGGACGAATTCGCGCTACGGATTTTTATCGATGACCGCCAATACTGGAAGCACCTGGCCTCGTGGTTGCCGCGCCGCAACGACGACGACGTGCTGTTCATGGCGTTCGAGCATATGAAGTCGGATCTTTGCGCAACCGTCGAGCGCATCGCGGAATTTATCGGCATCCCGCTGGATGTCGAATTGAGGGAGATCACCGAGCAACATGCCTCGCTGGAATTCATGCTGCGGCATAAGAACCGGTTTGACGATCGACTCATGCGAGAAATGAGCGAACGCCTGATGTCGCTGCCGCCCGGCAGTAATTCGGCCAAGGTGCGCGCCGGCAAAGTGGGCGAACATGCCCGCCATCTGGGTGAAGAGATTTCGGCTGAAATCGATGCCGTATGGCAGCAGGAGATCACTGCAAAGTTCGGCTTTCAAAGTTACAGGGCGCTAATCAGAACGTTGATTTGACCACCGATCGCGGGCGCCTCGCGTCCTTACCCGGCCAGACTTCCGATCTCATCGAGGCAATGTTGCAACAGGACATCGGCGATCACCCGGCCTTTTTCCGCGCTGGCCAGCGTTGCCTGACCGTAAACGCCGGACCTCGACCAGGTGCCCTGCCCCCGAATGCGCGTCAATCGGCCTTCGCCTTCGGCGCCATCGTCGAGCGCTCGGCTCATGTCGACCACCTGCGGCGCGATCTGCAGCATCAACGAGGTTTCATGCTCATCGGCATGCGAGCCGTATTGTTGCCGCAATAATCCCGCGGGCAGTTTCTGCAGGGCGGCATCCAGATCCAGGTAACCGAAAGCAATAGCCGCTGTCAGCATTTGCCCGGCTTCGGCCAGCGGACGCAGCGTCGACAGCCCGGTGTTGAGCACGTAGAAACGCGACGGGCCGAATGCCGCCAGGCTATTACAGGTATCGACAATCAGGTCGCGCGCGGTTTCGGCACGCAAACTGATCGAGCCCGGATACTCGACAAATGCAGGATAAAACGACGCGTTGATCAGCGGCGCCACCACCACCGGCAGCCGCCGCATGACTTCCGCCGCCAGCCAGTCGGCGATAATCGCATCGTTGTTGAGCGGCAGATGCGGCCCATGCTCCTTGGCGGAGGCGCCGAGCGGAATAACGACTACCGGATCCTCGGCCAGACATTGTTCGGCCTCGATCCAGTTAAGCAGTTCAAGCTTGACTCCTTGCTTCATTGTTTTCTATTGTTGCCTGCTTTCGGTAGTGGCACTGGCCGATCATAACCCGATACATGGCTTAAAATACATCGATGACCCACACCGACATCAACACAGGTAAACCGGCTGCCGCATACCCGGCAGTTACCCATTCGCAAAACCCTGCAACGGCCGCCGGCACTTTGCAGCGGGCAGCTGCAACGCGTCCATGACCAACGATAGCATCCGCATCGCCAGTTCGGCCTGGAATCCGGGTATCGAGTCGGAGATACCGCCCGCTTATCGCGAGCTCGAAACCATTTACGACCCGGCCAACGTCTTTACCTCGCTCGAAGAGGTCAACGAACTGGCCGCTGAAACCGGGTTGAGCCCGGAAGAATTGATCAGCTTCCGTCCTCACCGGCTGGTGCTGCACGAACTGATCGTACGCATCACCGCCGATATCGTCGTGCTCGAGGGCGAAACCGAGGAAGATCTCGGCATCAATTTTCGAAATATCGCGCGCCTGATTTTCAGCAGGTACGTGATCCCCGGGCTAATGCAGATCGAGCACGGATTCGACACAATGCGCACCAAGATCGAAGACATGACACGGCACGAGCTGGAGTCGGCCCTGATACCGACCTCTCCGCCGAGGATCGCCAAAGCGACTTTGTGGTCACGCCTGCTCGGCGGCAAGGCAAAGCCGGCGGCCGCGCCCAGCAGCCGGCAGGAACGCGAATTCGAATTGATCAACAGCTACAAGACCAGCGGCCTGGCGACTGACGACGAACTCGCCGCCGCGGTTTATCGTAGCCTTTACCGGGTCCTCGGATCGATCGCGACGACGCGCGGCTTCATCGGCAACGATCCGCAGTACCTGAGCAGAATCTGCGTTAACCACGCCTGTAATTATCTCGGCAGCCGCGAAATCGGCAGAAAAGTCGGTGAACTAGTGAATGCCGCGATCGCCGGCGAAGATTACGAATTGATACCCAACGCTGAAAAGCCAGTTTTAATCAGCCTCAAGGGCGCCTCCGCCGCCGGCAAGAGCTCGCTGCGCCCCATGCTGCGCACGATGATGGCGGATCTCGGCATCGAGGATCAGGGTTACGGCACCATCAGTCCCGACATATGGCGTCGCCTGCTGCTCGACTACGATACGCTTGGCGAGAGCTACAAGTACGCCGGCCGCTTTACCAGCCATGAAGTCAACATCGTCGACACCAAGCTCGATCACTATATTCGCGCCAAGGCCGAAAAGCGCCATTCGATACCTCATCTGATGGTCGATCGTTTCCGCTTCGACAGCTTTGCCAGCGAAAAAATAACCAACGTGCTGCATAAAACCTATGTGCGATACATCGACACCATGTACATGTACTTCATCGTCACACCGCCCGAAGCCACCGTCGAACGCGGCTGGGAGCGCGGCCTGGTGCGCGGGCGTTACAAGGCCGTCGAAGACTTTCTCGGGCACTGCATCGAGGCTTACGCGGGCATGCCCAGGCTGCTGTTTAAATGGCTGGCCAACCACAAGCCGCGCTACTTTTTCGAGTTTCTCGACAACAGCGTCCCCAAAGGGACATACCCGCTGCTGATCGCTCGCGGCACCCAGGGCCGGATGAAGATTTATCGGCCCGGGCCGTTGATCGATATCGAGCGCTACCAACGCATCAACGTGTTAGCCACCGCTCCGCAGCAGGTTGCGGCGCCGGCGGAAGAACTGGCGGTAGCGAAAAACCTCGGCTTCCTTCGCCAGTGCATCGCCCGTATAAAGCTGATCGAATTCATCGATATCGAATCCGATAGCGCTTACCTGGCGATTCGCTCCGGCAGCTTCGAAGTAATCGACGCTACCCTGTTCGACCAGAATCTGGCCGACGACAACCTGCGCCAGATGGTCGAACAACTGGCGCCCGATTTGATGCCTCGCCGGGCCCTGGGCTAAACTGGCGTTTTGCGGAGCATCGACGCATGAGCCAAACCACCAGCGGCAGTTGCCTGTGCCAGACGGTCAGCTACCGGTTCCACGGTCCCGCGCACGTCTTCCAGTACTGCCATTGTTCGCGCTGCCGCAAGTTCACCGGCAGCGCCCATGCCAGCAATATCATCGTCGACCCGAAAAACTTCGAATGGCTCGGCGGCGAGGACAGTGTCGGACGATTCGAACCCGCGGAGGCAAAACATTTCGCCACCTGCTTCTGCAAAAAATGCGGCTCGTCCCTGCCCTGGCTTTCGCAAAGCGGAACCGCGATGATCATTCCCGCCGGCACCCTCGACGAAGACCCCGGAATCAAACCGACGCAAAACATCTTCTGGAACTCGCGCGCGCCCTGGCGCGAAGAAGTTTCGGCGCTGCCGCATCACGATGAATTACCGCAGCGCAAGAATAGCGCCTGAAAATCGAGGCAAAGGCAGACGCCTGCTGATCGCAGCCTGGCTGTGGCTGGTTGCCGTTCCGATTTCGGCGGCGACGCCGGCCAATCCGTTACTGCTCGGCAAATCCATCGTCGTCTCGCAACAGGGCGTTCACCGCTTCGATCTCGATTCCGGTAAACTGCTGTGGAGCAGCCTGGCAGCGGTCGAAACCTTCGAGCCCGTCAGCTGGCGAAACCTGATTCTTGTCGGCAGCACCCAGGGCCTGTACGCGCTCGCAGCGGACCGCGGCGATGTCGTCTGGCGTGTCGAAAAATCGAAAACCCTGTTCTCCCCGAGCATATCGAAGCAGGCATTCGCCGGCAGCGTGCATGGCGAACTCTACGCCATCGATCCCCGGCAGGGCAGCATAGTCTGGCGACGCCAGTTTCCAGGCTGGATTTACTCGCCCGTGATTAACGAGGTATCCGCCTCCGCGTGGACGGGCGGGCAGGCACATAAAGCCTTTGCGCTATCGCTAGTCGACGGTCGCCTGCAGCACGAAGTATCAACAACCCAGGAAACCGTTTTCAGCCCGATCGACATCGGCGACAACCGTGTGGCGTTCAACCTTTTCGACGGCAGTACGCTGGTTATCGACGCCGCCAGCGGACAGCCACGGGGTAAATTCGCCGGCGAAGCGCAACCCAATGACCTGCGTCGCCAGGGCAATACCGTTTATCGCAGTCATCGAGATGGAACGCTGTCCGCGTTCGATCGCAAAAGGCTGACACTTCGTTGGCGCAAATCGCTGACGAGGCAGGATCTGACCCTGCATCCGTCACAGCCGGGCTATTTGTTGGCAAGCGATCGCGATCGCGATCTCATCCTGCTCGAGCTGGCGAAACGCGATGCCGGCTGCCGCATGCGATCGACAGCCAGCTGGATCCTGCCGATCCAGGTGAACAGCCGAACCATCGTCCATTTCAAAAAACAAATGCAACCTCCGGGAATAAGGCTTGTCCAAACTCGGGCAACTTGCAAATGAACGGGGGGAGTCCTGATGAAATCAATGAAAGCAGTCTGTTTTGTATTTCTTGCGCTATTTATCGGCAGCGCCAGCGCGGCCGACGCACCACCATTCGGCGGCGAAAAGGACGTCAAGTACGCCAAGAAACTGTGGAAAGCCATGACCAAGGCCGGATACGCGGGCGAAGATAGCCGTATGTCGCGACCCTACACCGGGCAACATCCGCATGGCGCTATTCTTGATACCGTCGAAGGAAAAATAAAGGTCAAAGGCAAGACGATGCAAATCATCGTCAAGCGTAACTATGGTGGCGAAGGCGTCAGTATAGGGAATGTCGCCAACGATCCCGCCAAGTACCTGAAGGCGTTTACCGTCATGCTGAAACGTCCGGGTTACGACCCGGAAACCAAGGACTGGTTCTGGGCCAAGTACAAGGCCGACGGCAGCCTCGACACCAACCCGAAGGGTATGATGCTCGCCGGTAAAGTGGCCAAGGGCAAGCCCAAGGGCTGTATCGCCTGTCACAGCGCCGCGCCCGGCGGCGACATGATGTTTCTGCACGACTAAGCTGAACCAGGAGTCATCCCCGCGCAAGCGGCGGTCCAACGGGTTGGGATCTTAAACTGCTGCACCGTTATAAGATCCCGGCTCGAGCGGGCCGCGCAGGCGCCGGGATGGCTCTCCAGATTAAAACAGGTCCTGCTGCTGACCGGTTACCGCGTCCATCGACGAGCCGATCGCGTTTAAAATCGTATCGGCTATCGGCGTCAACTGTTTATCGACATAGTGCTCGTAATCGAGCCGATCGTGCCGGCATTCCAGCGTCTGCGCGCCTGCTACTGTTATCACATACTCAATCCAGCTCTTGTTGCGGTAACGCGAGGGCAGCTTTTTCTGCCTGAACTCGGCCTCGGCCTTGATCGCGGCCTGCGCGTGTGGCGGAATGTTTTTCTGATACTCGGATAGTTTCTTGCGCAGGCGCTTGCGATAAACCAGCTGATGGTCGAGCTTACCAGCCTGCAAATCCGCCACTACCTGGCGGATATAATCGCTGTATTCCTCGCCATCGAAAATCAGCTGATAAAGACTTTGCTGGAATAGTCGCGCGAGCTCGGTCCAGTCGGTGCGCACGGTCTCCAGACCCTTGTAAACGATGTTTCGATTACCCTTTTCATCGTCGATAAGCCCGGCATAGCGCTTCTTGCTGCCCTGTTCGGAGCCGCGCATGGTAGGCATGAAGAACTGTTTGAAATGCGTTTCGAACTCCATCTCGAGACAGGATTCGATACCGTGCGCGGACTGCAGGCTGTGGCGCCAGTATGCATTGATTATTTCGACCAGGCGATTACCGATGCTCGCCGCCTGCACGTTTGGCTGCTGTCCGTTGAGCGATACGAATACCGAATCTGTATCGCCGTAAATCACCTCGTAACCCTGTTCCTCGATCAGCTTGACCGTCTGGATGATGATATCGTGCCCGCGTTTTGTTATCGAACTGGTCAGTCGGGCGTCGTGCAGGCGGCAGCCATCGGTGCCGAGCACGCCGTAAAAAGAATTCATGATGATCTTGATCGCCTGCGACAGGGCCGCGTTGGCATCGCGTTTTGCCTGGTCACGCGCCGACCACAGGTTTTCGATAATCCGTGGCAGAATGTGCTCGGTTTTATGGAAGCTTGCGCCGTCGTAGCCCGGGACCTTATCCTCGGCGGCGGCGGTTTTGGCGGCGATGCGCGCGTAGGGGTCAACGCGAAAGGTCCGAATGATACTCGGATAAAGGCTCTTGTAATCGAGCACCAGCACAGAGCCCTGAAGTCCCGGCTTCGAGTCCATGACGTAACCGCCCGGCGCGCTCAGCTCGCCGTGATAATCACCGATATTGGGCGCGATATAAGCCTTGCGATGCAGCCGCGGCAGGTAGAGGTTATCGAAGGCAGCGACCGAGCCGCCGGCGCGATCCATTTCCAGCCCGGTGAGACGGGCGCGCTCGATCGAGAAATTGATCAAATCACAGTGCTCGAAAATATCCCACACCAGCTGACAGTCCTCGAGGTTATAAGCCGCCAGCGTTTTCTTTTCCTCGCGAAACTGGCGTCTGATCTCTTTCGCCTTATATAAGGGGTCAGAGTGAGCGGCATCATGGATCAGCTTGCCCCTGTCCAGTAACTCACGCGCCACCGCCTCGAGCGCAAAGCTGGCAAAGTTGTAGGTCGCCGCGCGCAGCGTGTCGATACCGTCGAGCACTACCCTGCCGGGTATCAGCACGAAATGCTGGTTGCTATCCGCCTGCGACTGCCGCCACTGCGGAAGCGAAGCCGCACGTCCGATGGCGAGCGGCAAGCCAAGCGAACGCGCGCGCTGCTGCAACAAACGCAGATCGAAGTTAACCACATTCCAGCCGATGAAAATGTCCGGATCGACTTCAGCCACCCATTCGATCCAGCGCTGCAGCAAAGCTTTTTCATTGG